>Ga0207689_10002709_pt1 | contig 16383 bp, 8 predicted proteins | sample KBSMisM52_FD_184312 | JGI IMG/M metagenome (GOLD analysis project Ga0207689, IMG submission 184312) | Miscanthus rhizosphere microbial communities from Kellogg Biological Station, Michigan, USA - KBS Miscanthus M5-2 (SPAdes) (version 2) | ecosystem: Host-associated > Plants > Roots > Rhizosphere... | reverse complement strand
TTTCCTCATTTGCCATGTATGGATTCCCAGAGTCGCACGCCGCCAGTTTTGCTCTGATCGCATATGCTTCTGCATATCTCAAGGTCCACTTCCTTGCTGCATTTACCTGTGGACTGCTCAACAATCAGCCAATGGGGTTCTACTCGCCTGCGGTACTCGTAAAGGACGCACAGCGACATGGGCTGCGTGTGTTGCCAATTTGCGTGCAACGATCAGACTGGCTCTGTACTTTAGAGCCAAAGGCTGAGGGAACGCTCACTCTGCGCATCGGATTGAACTACGCGAAGGGATTACGAAAGCCATCTGCAGATGCATTGCTTGCTGCACGTAGTCGCGACGGAGTATTCAAGTCCGTCGATGATCTTGCAAATCGGGTTGCGGAACTTAATCGTAAGGAACTTGTCATGCTTGCCCGTATCGGCGCGCTAAATTCTCTCAATGAAGTCGAGCACCGTCGCGATGCACTTTGGCAGGTTGAGCAAGCAGGACGCCCAGTTGGGCCATTGCTGTGTGTAACAGATCTTTCAACAGAAACGCCGGTTTCGAAGCCATTGAAACAGATGACTACTGACGAACGCATTACGGCTGACTTTGCAGGAACTGGATTGACTACCGGTCCACACCCTATGGCCTACAGCCGCGCTGCATTACGACAGAAAGGCTATCTCTCTGCGATCGAACTCAATCAAATTGAAGGCAATTGTTCCGTTCGCATTGCCGGTTGCGTGATTGCCCGTCAGCGTCCAGGAACAGCGAAGGGCTTCGTCTTTCTCTCACTTGAAGATGAGACCGGTATATCGAACGTGATCATTACACCTGATCTATTCGAGCGTGAACGCTTCATCGTCACTCGTTGCCGTTTCCTAAGCATCAGAGGGCCCTTGCAAAAGCAGGACGGCGTTATTCACGTGAAGGCACAACAAATTGAGCCGATTGAGATCACTAGCGCAGAGATCCGCTCACACAACTTTCATTAATTCAGTGTGCACGCGGATTCTGATCTCTTCCAAATTCGTTGGTGGTAGTTGGATCCGAGCTGCTATGGATTGGACCCCACCTGATAACCAAGAGTCGCAATCGCAAGTCGATACTGATATATTGCGTTGGTGTTTCCTATCGCAGCATCTGTTTGTTGATACTCAGCCTGGCTCAACTCAACAATCGAACTAAGTCCCATTTTGTACCGCGTTTGTGCCAACGTGAGACTCAGATTGGCTTCCTTCAAAAGCTCTGTAGTCACAGCGACGCGCTGATACGCGGTGTTCGCCGTTAACCACGCCGTCCGAACGTCTCGTACAATCCGATCACGCAGATCGCGTACTCGTTCAGCCTCAGCCTGTGCGCGGATCGATGCCTCTTTTGCTTGCGCTGAGTATAGAAATCCATTGAAAAGCGGAATCTTCACGTTCACACCTACGGCACCCCACCAATTCGTCGTATAGTACTCCGCTGGACGAATCGGCACGCTTCCCACAGTTCCTGCAGCACCAATGCTAGGAAACATCTGATCATGCTGCGCGTGGCTGAATTTGACCGCAGCCTGCTGACTTAGGTTCAGTGCCAACAAATCCGGACGCTGGCGGAGACCTTGCTGCACCAACTGCTCGATATCTGGTGGGGGTTGCTGTATTGCAACAAAATCGTCGACAAGCTGATAGTTAACCTCGTGGTCAAGTCCAAGAATCGCATCCAGCGTAGCCATCGACGAAGCTGCATTATTCTGAGCGTCGAGCAACAGCAACTTCGCCTGTGACAGATTTACATCGGCAAAACTCAGGTCAAGAGTCGACTTGAGTTTGTTGGCTGTCATCTGGTTCACTTGCGCCTGTAGTGCCTGACGAGCGGATACATTTTGACCCGCAACCTTGAGCAGTTCCTGACCCTCGAGCGCATTATAAAATGCTTGGTCTGTCGCCAGAGTGATGTCCAATTGTGTTGCCAGGACGTTGGCATTCTGCGCCTTCTCCTGCAACTTCGAAGAAGTGACAAGATTCGTAGTTCTGCCAAAATCTGTGATTAGTTGAGTAATGTTGACTCCCGCCCCGGCATGCTCCAAAAGCCTTGATGATGTCAACGAACCTGCCGAGATTCTGCTCCCGTTCTCTGCCTCTACTGCAGTCAATGCTGCATCTGTCGTCGGGAATTTGGCGGCCTGAACTTCGCGTACAACCTGACGCTGAGCCAACGCAAGCAATTGGGAAACACTCACCCGAGGATTATTCTTTACCGCCATCTTTTCAGCCTCGGTTCGCGTGAGGCGATTGCGCGCCTTCGACTGCGTGTCCGCGCCTATATTCGTCACCTGAACCACGCCGACTTCTTTCGAAAGAGCAGCCTCTGCCACTAAGCGTGAGATCGATTGAACTTGAGGGGCATCAGGTACGTCATCCCCTGCATGCGTCTGTGAGATCGCTGTGTCCGTGGCAGACCACACTACAAACACAACGAACATAGACTTCAGGAGAATAGATTTACTTTCCATAATCATGCGCGTCTAGACCTCTCCTTCTGCGACGATCTTCTCCCTGCCATGGACGATCACATAAACAGCTGGAACGAGAAAGACGGTGAGTACCACGGATACCGCGAGACCACCGATAATGGCCCGCGCGAGTGGTGCATACTGCTCGCTCCCCGTTTCCAAGCCGAGCGCCATGGGGATCATGCCCAGTAGCGTGGCGAGCGATGTCATAAGGATGGGTCGGAGCCGGATCCTGCAGGATTGAACGATTGCTTTCGCTACTGGAAGTCCCTCATGATGCAAGTGCCCTGCAAATTCCACGATGAGGATACTGTTGGAGACCACAATGCCTGCCATCATAATCACGCCCATCAGAGACATGATGTTTATCGTGCTTCCAGTTAAGAGCAAAATAACAAGCACACCGGCAAGCCCTGGTGGTACAGCCATGAGAATGATAATCGGGTCGACGAACGAAGCGAACTGTGCCATGAGAATCAGATAAACCAACAGAACAGCCAGACCTAAGCCAATCGCAAACCGCTCAAATGAGTCGTTCATACTTACCACGCTGCCTCTAATCGTTATGCGGACATTGCCCGGCGTCTTGATCTTGCTAATCACGCCGCGGACTTCGCGATTGACTTGTTGCAAAGCCTCGGTCGATGGCATTACGTAGACGTCGATTACTCGACGGATCTTGTAGTGATCCACTTCCGTCGGAGTGTTGATCTCGCTGATGGCCGCAACTGATCGCAATGGCGTATATTGCGTCTGGTTCGTTCCACGCAACGGTATCTGCTTGAAATCGTCGAGATTCATGTTGCCAATCTTGCTTTCGGAATACTGCACAGCCAGCATGTAGTTATTACCGGTCTTTGGATCGACCCAGTAACTCGGTGCAATCATGCCGTTCGATGTAAGGGCGGTAATGACGTTTTCCACGACTTCCTTCGGAGAGAGACCAACGAGACTAGCCCGCTGCCTATCGATGCTCAATTCAAGCCCGGGGTATCTCAGATTCTGAGGGATAAGCACATCGGCCACATTCCGAATGCTCCTGACTTTGCCGGCGATTTCGTTCGCTATCACGAGTGACTGCTCCATATCATTACCGCTGACTTGAACATCAATCGGTGCAGGCAATCCTTGGTTGATAACGGAGTCTACAAGTCCCCCCGCCTGAAAATAGGTGGAGAGCATCGGCATCTCATTCGAAAGCTTCTGCCGAACTCGCTTCATGTATTCGTAGCTTCCAACTTTATGACCCTCTTTGAGACTCACTAGCACGAATGCAGTATCCATTGACGAATTGCTCGTGTAGATGGATGAGAGGTCCGGCGTAATGCCGATGTTAGACACAATCATGCCCAGATCGTGCCCTGGGATTACACGACGAATTTCTTCTTCGACCTGCGCAATATACCTATTACTCAATTCGATCCTGCTCCCACTTGGACATTTGATATTGATCACGAACTGCCCTGGATCGGTGCGTGGAAAGTACGCTCTTCCAAGCAGAGGAAATAGAAGGAAGCTCAATGCAATCGCTCCAAGGATCCCGACAGTCGCATGAATTGGACGCAATATCGCTCGGTTGACGACGGTCACATATCTCTCGAGCATTGCTTGAAAGTGTTCATTGAAGCTACAGACGACCCGCTGAAAAACTGAAAGATGCGGTCGTCGTTGATACTCAAGCTGTCCCTCTCTATCAATCTCTTGTTCTTCCGAGGCGTGCGCTTCGGTTTGCTTGATAAAGCGCGCGCAATAGAGCGGCACTACAGTCATTGCAACGACATAAGAAGCGAAGAGAGAAAATACAACGGAGAGAGCCAGTGCCGTGAAAAGATACCTGCTCACCCCATAGAGAAGAGCGACGGGAAAGAACACAATAGCTGTAGTAAACGTTGCGGCTAGCACGGGAAGTTGCACTTCCCTGCCGCCTCTTTCTGCCGCAACCGCAGGCGATTCACCCAATTCCAGATGCCTGAAGATGTTTTCTAGAACTACGACGGAGTTATCAATGAGTCGCGAGAACGCAAGCGCCAGACCCGCCAGAACCATCGTGTTGATCGAGCCGCCTCCTATCCGAATACAAATGAAAGCTGCGAGTGCGGAAAGAGGAATCGAAAGGAGAACAGCGAAGGTCGCGCGAATGCTACCCAAAAAGAGCAGAATCATCAGCGCGGTAAGAACCAGTCCAATTCCGCCCTCATTGCCAAGATTTCTCAGGGCTGATTTGACAAAGGCTGATTGATCGAACACGACAGCCGTTTTAAGAGAAGTGGGAATGTCCACAAGGGACTTGATTGCGGCTTTCATCCCATTCACGATCGTGATCGTGTTGCTATCCCCTCCCTGTTTGAGTACGGGCACATACACTGACCGCTGGCCATCGATGCGAACAATATTCGTTTGCAGAGTCCCCGAGTCTTGAGCCTTTCCAACATCGCCAACCATAACCGATGCATTTCCGACAGATTTCAGAGGTAGATCGTTAATGAGTTGCGGCGTGGAGACCTGGCTATTCGCGTAAATGTTGTAGTCCTTTGGGCCGATTCGCACATCGCCTGCGGGCAAAATTAGGTTCGAGTCGTTAACGGACCTCACTACATCCATCAGGCTCAGGTTATGTGCCTCGAGCTTCAACGGATCGACATAGACCATGATTTGCCGGTAACGCCCTCCAAAAGGCTGTGGGACCGATGCACCGGGCACGCTGGCAATCTGATTGCGTACCTGAAACTGTGCCAAATCCTTCAGATCTGTCTCGTTAAGTCCGACCCCCTTCAGAGTCACCAGGCAAACTGGTTGGCTCGATGCATCCATTCCAAGCACGACAGGGGGCAATGTTCCCGGTGGCAAACGCCGCAAATCTGCCATAGCCAGATTTGAAATGTTGCTCAGCGCTGCATTTGCATTCGTGCCGGGTTGAAAATAGATCTTTATAAGGCTCACGCCTGTCAGCGATCGCGATTCAATGTGATCTATATTGCTACCGAGCGTGAAAAATCTCTCGAAGGTGTCTGTGATATCGGCCTCAATCTGCTGGGGAGGCATGCCCGAGTAAAAAGTTGCGACCACAACGACCGGCATATCAATTTGTGGAAACAGGTCAACCGGCATCGATGTAATGCTGACAATGCCCAATACCACAACTACGAGGCAGACCATGATGATGAAGAACGGATACTTGAGAGCAAACTTTGGCATTACTTTGTTCCTCCCGATCGTTCTTCGTCTATGGCTTCACGCTTAACCTGTTCGAGGTTTGTCCTGACCGCCTCGCCTGGCTGGTAATTCGACTGACCACCAGTGATCACCAAATTTCCCTCTGCAAGGCCCGCCGTTACTTCCACAATGTTTGATTCTTGTAGCCCCAGTTTGACGGAGCGCGACTGGACATGGCTGGATTTGTCCACCACGAGGACCGATGTGTGATCACCGCTTCTGATCACCGCCGATACGGGAATGGTCAGTACGTTATCGTGCCGCTCTAATTCAATCGTCGCATTCGCGTACATGCCCGGCGTGAGCGAAAGGTCTCGATTTTCAACGTCGATCTCCGTTTGCATGGTTCCTGTGGCTGGGTTTAGGTCGCCAGTGAATCGTGCGACCCTACCAACAAACGAGCGGCGGACTGCGTCGACATTTACATCCACTCGCGCTCCCTCATGGATATACACCACTGCGTCCTCTGGAACCGGGAGACGGAGACGAAGCAAGCTGCTTTGCGAGAGTTTCACCACCGGTAGAGACTGTGTGTTCGATGAAGTTCCTGCTTGAATGAGCGCCCCGGTGTCGGCATACCGCCAAACGATCACTCCATCTATGGGAGCCGTGACCCTGGTATAGCTGGCCAAGTCACTGACGCGCTCGTTGTCCGCCCCGGCGCTTGCGGACTGCTGTTTTGCGGCGGCAAGAGTTGCCTTCGCTGCATCGATTCGCTCCTCTGAAGCCAGATCCCTTGAAAGCGCATCATCGAGCTCTTGCTGCGCAATCAGGCCGGGCTGCGCTGAAGCAGCCTGTTTCAACCTTGTGTAGTTGCTGTGTAGCGCGTTGTGTTCCGATTGGGCACGCGCAACTTCGTGTTCATCGCGCGTGATATCGTCTTTGCTTCGCGCCAGTTCTGATATGGTCCCTTTCAACTGTGCGTCGAGCTCAGGCACCTCCAGAACCGCAAGGATCTGCCCCTGATGAACCTTGTCGCCAATGTCGACATAAATGTGCCGCACGTAACCCGAGACTTTAGCGTGAACGTCAATCACCTGAAAGGGCTGAAACTGGCCCGCAAGGTTTAGCCTGCGTACTATCGAGTCCCGCCCAACCGCTACCACCGACGCGGTCGATATCTCAGCCGCATCAGCATTAACCCGACTTGCACGTGATTTGCATCCGACTGCAGTTGAGACCGCCGCTGCTGCCAATGCCGTTGAAACAAGTTGACGTAATCGCTTCCGCATGATTTGACAGCCTTCCTATGATTCCCGTTTGCTTTGCCCCGTGAGGCGAATTGAAGACCCCAATGACAAAGCCCCGCGCAATCGGCCAATACGCCGCGGGAAATCTTCGTCGCTTAGAACTCGGGATTAAGTCAGGGAAGTTGTAGGAGGGGGTCGAAACGCGAACGCTGTCAGACTCGCAATGATGCGAATGCACCAGGGATATCGAACTTCGTAACTTTGCAACTTCTTGCTGTGACGAAAAGCAGAGGCTACTTCAAACCAACAAAGAAGCAGAGCCGCTGAAAGAATCGTTACCGCAGGAATATCTTGGATAGCCCTGCCTTCTGTGAGATGAGCAGTTTCGTTTGCTTTCGGATCTTCGTTTCTCGATAGCAAGCTCGCCCGCGGTATCCGGTGCGAACTCAATTCATGTGCATCATACAGCGACAGCTTGTAACTAAGTCCCCAAAAGAACACAGACAGAGCGAGGCCGGCAAACGCCAGGGAAAGCGCGACGGAACAAGGTCGAGATTTCAATGGTTCGCTCAAATCCTTGGGGAAGCATCAGCCGCGAGAAGCCACATGCGACGCTCCAACATATTATATTTGATAACACAATTCAGAAAAGCCTGCGCATCCTTGCAATGCGTTTCACCAATCATTAACGCCGTCATGTTTGGTGAAAGCCTTGATTTTTCAGTCCGATCGATTGCCACCTCAAAGGATCGTGCGCGATTCCACAGCACACGCGATATGGTCCTTTTCGAATGAGCCATTTCTATTAGCGCGTCACAACCGCTGATTGCATCACGGGTTCCGCTTCCAAAAATGACGAGTACAGTGAATCAGCAGCGGCATCCCAAGACAGTTGCCGGGCTCTCGCCACCGCGCCAGCCGACAGCTTCACTCTCAATTGGGGGTCATTCGCGAGGGCAATCATGGATCTCGCCACTTTCTCAATCACTTCATCCTCACTCTCCACTCGAGCTTCCACGACGACGCCGCAAGATGATGTCACGATCGATCCAGGTCCTCCCAGGCTAAGGCAGACGACCGGCAATCCAGCAGCCAATGCCTCTAGAACGACCATGCCTCCCGAGTCATGAAGGCTGGGAAAGACAAATGCCAGGCTCTTCCTATATTCCTGCCAAACCTCATTCCGGGGCTTCGCCGCCGTCCATTCAATCAACTCCGACACATTTGCATCACGCGCGACCTCTTCGAGCCAGCCACGGTCTTCGCCCTCTCCGACAACTTTCAATCTCACATCAGGAATCGTTTGCCTAACTTGAGCCAATGCACGGATCACCAAATGCAAGCCTTTCCAGTAGAGCAATCGGCCGACATAGAGAAACTGCGGCCCGCCTTCCACATCCGCTGTAACCTTTACCTCGATCTCTGATTCATTGATGCCAATCGCACGCTGCACTACGCACTTTTCTCGAAATCGACGTGGAATCCGGGCCAGAGTCTCATCCGTGGCACAAGCAATCTTGCGAGCACGAGAGAAGGTGAGCCACATTAGCGGGTCCAGCGACACCAGCGCACTTCCCAAATCACGCCCGATCTCGACTAATCGACTCAGCAGCGGAATACTCTTGCGGAACTGCGGGGGCATTGTCTCCCCTCCTCCCACGGGCCCAAAGATGAAAGGAATACCCAGTCCGCCCATGAAGGAAGGTTGACGGAACGAGACAAACGTTATGTGCTGAACGCAATTGAATTTCTCTTTTAAGTGGAGTCGTTTCGCAAGTCGATAGGCGCCTATCTGCCACACCAAATAATAGAGATAAATTCCCCCAGGCCAGTACTTCCAAAATCGGGCCCATCTGGGCAGATCGTGGTAGTAAAAAGTGATGGGTGTTGATTGGCCCTTGTATGCACTTTCGATATCGCTACGATTGTTGCTCCGCGTGATGACGTGTACGTCATACCCTCGACGGAACAGTGCCTGCGTCCAGTTCCAGCCAACACCGGGTTCCGAGCCTTTGCTCGGCTCACAAGCGTACGCAGAAAGCAGAAGCTTCATGGTCCTTCCAGAGTGATCTTAGCAACCTATTTGGGAGCAGCCATAGATTGCGCATGGTGCAAGCGTTATTCTCCAAACAACATTAGCACTTGTTAGCCTATCTTTTTTAGATGCTAGATTCGGGTCGATCAGGCCCACGAAAGGGGCTTCACCGGGTTAAAGACCCGGGAAGCCCCATTACAAGCTGTTTCTAAGAAATCTCTCGATAGCCCTTTACACAAGTGGTACTACGTGCAAGCTGAACGTTATGGTGTGAACCCTGGCTCCGCTCACAGCAAACAGAGTGATCGGCACGGTCTGATTCGCTGCATATCTCGTCGAGGAGAGCGTTATCGACGCCACGCCGCTGACTAGGTTCGCATTACTGATGGCTGCAGTGACTCCCGATGGCATACCGGTAGCTTTTAGGCTGACCGTCCCGAAGCCAAACGACTTCACGCGCACCGTCACAACAGCTTTCCCCGAACTCATCGTGTAGGTACCATTGTCGACGTTTACGTGAAAATCGGAAAACGACGGTGCAGGCACTGTGCAGGCTTGGGCTGGCGACGTCGCTGGAAGAGCCCAACTCGACGTATAGTCAGTTCCGGTCGCCGTCTGCCATCCGGCAAGACTGACCATCTTCCCGTTCACAACCTTGAATGAGTTCGATGTGGTTGGGTCATACCATTTGTTATTGCTCGCGTTGAGCGTGTTCGCAAATGTAGACCAGTCGTTGCCGCTCAGGTAGGTTCCAAACACATTTTGACCGGGCACCGCGTCAACGAATGTGTTGCCCGTGAGAATCATGCCCTTTGTGAACAGATCGTAGCTTTGGCCCGTCTGCCAATCGGTAATGACTTTCCCACCGGGCTGGCCAGCAATGAAGATCTGGGCCTGATATTTATTGGTCGCCCCGTTGTTGTAGAAGATATTGTTTTGGATCTTGACTTGCTCGCTCGTAAGAATATTGACGCCGTTGCCGCTCGAACACAGGTGGCTGTTCTGTAGAGTAACTGGCCCCTCATCCCTTTCTATTTGGAGAGCTGCAGTCACGTTTCCTGCGAGAGTCACATGGTCGATGAGAATGTTTTTGTTGTCGGTGTCGAACCACAGGCCTTCTGCCTGATTGCTATATGAGAAGTGGTTCTGCACAGTGGTATTACGCATCTGGAAGAACTTCGTACCCCCCATTCCCCATTCATAAAATGCCGCTTGCGCGCCGCGCCAGTTGTTGTAATCGCTCTCGTTGAAATTGTAGAGAGCAAACTGATCTTTGCTCCCTTGGAAACCCACACCACCGTTGTAGCTTGCGATCGAATTCTGCACCGTAAAGTTCGTACTGGAGAAGACTCCCAATCCACCCCAATTGTTCCAGAGCGCTTGCACAGAATCGATGAGTACATTCGAACTCGTTGTTACCGTCGCCCCGCTGGTATTTATGCAGTTTGCCGCATGGCGAAACACCAAGCCTCGCAGAACGATGTTGCTGCGACCAACAATGCTCATGGTCTTTTGACGCTTTGCAGCCTCGACAACAGCGGTTTGCATGTTTGTGCCCGCAGGCGGCCAAATATGAAGCAGGTTGTAACCCTCGCTCCTATAAAACGTCCCAGGTTGCATCTGCGCATAGGTGGTAACCTGCGTGAGCGGAGTTCCGTTAACAAAGATCATCTCCGTGCGCAGAGCGATAGGAGCGAAATTGTTTGGCCAGCCCGACGGAAGAGAACACGTGCTTTTCTCAGGGGAAAAGGTCGTTGTGTATGCGGACGGGTAGCCCGGATCCGTGCTCCAATTCGTCAGAACATCCGAAGCCGCGATGATGGCCGTACCGGTCACGGCAGCCTGAACAGTTAGCGGTACTGTAGTTTGATTTGAAACAGGATTAATGCTAACAGCTTCGCGATAGATTCCGGGGTTCACTATGACCCGCGTTCCTATCCTCTTCTGATTATTAGCATTCGCCTTGCTGATCGCAGCCTGAATAGTCTTAAGAGGGGACGAGATCGTGCCTGGATATGTATCTGAGCCACTCTTCCCATCGACGTACAGTATCGTGGTCTGGTTCTCGGTGACAGTCGCTTGGGTACGCGCTCGGGTTCCACCAATTGCCAGAGCCGCAAGGATCAGAGCAAGGAAGACTTTCGTGAATTGCATTACTTACCCCTTAGGTATGCGAAAGAATCGCTCAACAATGGTCGACACACCCCTCGCGCTGGGCGGCTCCACCCTTCCGAACTCAACTTCTGAAGTGCTCTCTTTCACTTCAACTTCAGGAGCAAGCTCAAAAACAAGACAGAACGGGTAACCATCGACACACGAATCCCTATTCGGGCAAAGGTATTGCGACCGCGCCAGCTTCCAAGCACGTCGTTTTAGCTCAACTGTGATGTTGTACGAAGAGTACCGCAAACTACGTAACCGATGTCACTCAAAAAATGGTTACTTTACACTTAAGTTTCGGTTACTAAAGTCCAGGAGCCAGGGCTCGCTTCGAGTCGAAATAACCAGCAGATATCCTTAAGAAAATCGATTGCGCCACAACTCTCGCTTTCGCAGCTGCCGCCAATCCTTCTCGGTTGTCTTGTAGGTTGACTATAACCGGTGCACTTGCAGACCGCTGCCCGCGAACGTGTACGCAAATAAGAAAGCTCCCGAGGCTAGCCTCGGGAGCTTTCATTCAACGGCATGCGCTTGTAGTTTTCTCAAGCTGGAACAATGTGAACATTAACAGTTACGCTATGAACGCGGCTCCCGCTTACTGCCCACAAAGTGATGGGCACAACTTTGTTCACAGCGTAATGAGTTGCGGAGAGAGTCAGATTAACTGTTCCCTTCACCAAGCTATAGTGGTTCAATGACGCGCTCACATTAGAAGGCAAGCCACTTACTGAGAGGCTCACGGTTCCAAATCCATATGAGTTTACGCTGAATGGGATAACCACGCGGCCTGATGCCATCGAGTAGCTTTCCCTGCTCATGACCACATTGAAGTCCGTGTATGTCTGAGTCGGAATGCCGCATCCGCTCGCCGGCGAGGTTGTCGGAGTTGCCCAATACGAGGTGTAGTCCGTCCCCACTGCACTCTTCCAACCTGAAAAATTTGTGACGTGATTACTCGGAAGCTTGAACGAGTACGAAGTAGTCGGATCGTACCAACGGTTCCCACTTGCGACCAGCGAGTAGGCAAAGGTGGACCAGTCGCTGCCGCTGAGATAGGTCCCGAATACATTCTGGCCGGCAGTAGCATTCACGAAATTGTTGCCAGTCAGAACGGTGTTAGAGGTGAACAGATCGTAGTACTGTCCAGTCTGCCAGTCACGGATCGTATGGCCGCCGGGCCTTCCTGCGATAAATATCTCGGCGTCATATTGACCGGTGGAGCTGCCGTTGTTGTAGAAAGTGTTGTACTGCATCGTCAGCTTCTCGTTATTGAGCACAGTAACGCCGACGCCACTACTGCAAAGATGGCTGTTCTTCACCACGATCGGTCCTTCATTCGCTTCAAGCTGCATCCCGGAGAGGGCATTTCCAGCCACTGTCGCGCTTGCCACCGTAATATTCTTGTTGTCCGTATCGAACCACAGACCTTGCGCCTGGTTGCCGTAGGAATAGTGATTCTGCACGGTGGTAGAACGCATGCCCATCAGCTTCGTTCCGCCCATGCCCCAGTTGTACAGCGCCGCCTGGGATCCGCGCCAGTTGTTGAAATCGCTTTCGTTGTATTTGAACAGGGTGTATTGATCCCTAAAACCTTGAAAGCCGACTCCACCATTGTGGCTTGCAATCGAATTCTGCACGGTTATATGGCTGCTCGAATTGACAGCCAATCCGCCCCAGTTATTCCAGTTCGCTTGCACTCGATCGATCAAGACATTGTAACTGCTGTTGACGTCCGCGCCGCTCTGATTGATGCAGCTTCTAGCATGACGAAAGACGAGGCCACGAAGAACCAAGTTGTTTCGGCTATTCACCTGAAGGGTTTCGGGACGCACGGCAGCTTCCACGGTCGCAGTCCAAATGCTCGTAGTCGATGGCGTCTTCACCAAAATCTGGTTCGTTCCTTCGTCGATGAAGAACGTTCCCGCACGAAGCTGGGACTCCGCCAGTACTTGTGTATACGGGACGTTGTTCACGAAGATCATCTCGGTGCGCTTCGCGATGCTCGGAAATCCACTGGGCCAACCGGACGGAACAGCGCAATATCCGAAGTTGTAATTCCATGAGCGGTAATACGTGTAAGCCTTTCCAGACACGTTAGTCCAACCTGTCAAAACATCCGACCCCGCAATAATGGCCGATCCTGTCGCTGATGCTTGGATCGTCAACGGAACCCCAGTCGAACCGCGATTGACAGTCACCGTCTCGCGATATACGCCGGAGCCAACAATGATCTTGGTTCCGATGCTTTTCTGATTGTTGTAGTTCGCCTTGTTTACCGCCGCCTGAATGGTCTTGAGTGGCGAGGAACTTGTTCCAGAATGCGAATCTGATCCTGATTTACTTACATAGACGTAGGTCGTCTGGTTCTCTGTTACGGTCGCTTGCGAGCGCGCACGGGGTCCGGCGATGGCCAGAGCCGTAAGAAGGAGAATGAAGAATGATTTCTTAAAGTGCATCTGAGAGCCTCTGCGGGTATTCGGACTTGGAGCCCAGGTTGAACGACATAATCGAAACCTCGACCGCAATGGTCGAGACTGTTTGCTCGAACTAATGATCCAGATAGCGCTCTCTTACGCTTCCACTTCTGGAGCCTGGTTCGAACCAAGGCGGCAAGGCGAAATACAACGGCAACCCTCAATTGGGCAAAGGTAATGTGCGCCATTTTGCTGGCGTCTCAACTTGTTGTTTTGTTGTGAATTTGAGTCTTCCGTGCTGCGGTCCCGTCTGCGACCATCTGAGCAACGCTTTCTCGCTCTTAACGAAAGTGGAGAAAGACGATCCTTTGCTCCATCGGGATTGTTCCTGCTTTGCGGGTGCTTGACTTAAGAAGATTTTCTTCTCGTTATTCTGCGGGTTGTTCGCCTGGCTCCGTTGTGTTAAAAAACACTTTTTTTGCGCCGAAGAGACGGCGAGATGCTTTTTTCTGCATCTATCTTTGTGTACGGAGGCTGACCGACGGAGCATGGCGGCAGAAAAGCCGTCACTGGCTCCTGCCAGCGATGTTCGAGGGGATAACTTAAAGAGATTTACCGATTGCAACAATGCCTCTTTGGTGCGCAAATTGAACCAAGACATTCGTTGCAAGTGCGGTTGATAACCGCCGGGCGAAAAGCGTGATTCTCAAGCCCGAGAGAGCGTTCCGATGCGCGATACAACTAACGTTCGCCAATGGCGCTTTGCCTACTGCAAGGAATTGTCTAACAGCAAAAACAAAATCGGCAATCACAATACGTCAAAGGGCCGATTTTGAAGAATGAAGCGAAGGCGCTTCCTCTTTGCAGGAAGAACGCCGAAATGCTAAAAAGCTCACGTTCCTTGCTTGCGGGCTTGCTCAGCTTACCTTCGATCAAGAATCCCCGAGAATTGCACCAGTAATTTCCATAGGAGAAACCATACTGCCCCTCCTGCGAGTGCAACCAGGATAATCGCCCTGATTCCAGCGAAGAAATTTCCCTGAGGGTCTCTTTCTGAAGCCTTTCGTGAATCATACAAATTGTGCTGTTTCCGTGCAACCACAAATCTCTTAAGAGCGCCCCGATCTTCTTTCGTCGGTCTCGGATTCTGAGAACCCATTCTTGCCGTTCCACTGAAATCCGAAGCGACTGGCTTTCCACTCGCGGCGCAGCGGCGCACTCATGGGACCGTTCGATCGAGCTTCCAAGATGTTTGAGATTACTGTCGATAGAATACTTTAGTTATTGGGTCTTGCCAAAGATATTTCACGAGCCCCAGGGCCGACGCGGCTAAATTGAGCGTGCAGAAGCAGTTAAGTGCCCCGACAGGCTCCCACTCGGTTCAGTCCGACCACCGGGTGATTCTCTTCTCACCTCATCGATTAGAACGGACTTCGAGAAGCCGCTCGATCTGGCGAAAGGTATAGCGCGCGAGGCGCTCATTTCCGCTCATCGAATCCATTGCGAGCACGCGTAGTAGATACCGCATGGTGAGAGATGGCAGAGCAGCCGGAAGGATCTCGAAGCGTCGCCGATAGTTCAAGAGCAACTCGTTGGTGGCCATTGCCTCCCAAACCCGTCCCGGTCCATCAAAGTGCACATCATCTAAATAGAAGAAGCGGCAAATATCCTGCCACGGCAGACCGTGGGGCACACTCCATTCCCAATCAAGAAGCCCGAGGACTCCCCTGCGAACCCACTTAAGATTCCACGGGGCAAAATCGCGATGCTCGATGAAGCTTTGCACCGGTGTATCGAAATCCAGCAGTTCAAGTGCTCGAGCCAGAACCGATCGATCAAACGGAAGATCGATTTGTTCCAAATCCGCTTCCGTCTCCGACCTGAATTCCGACACTCGAACACTCCTTCCTGCATTGACGAGTCCACTGACCAGATCAAGATGGGCCTGCGAAAACCCCCGGGACACCGGTCGCCCCTCGAGCCAGGTTTGCGCTGCAATCGCGCGCTCCGGGTCCTGAAAGATAATTCTCGGCAAATTCTCAAAATCTTTCATCCGATCGAGCATCGCCGCTTCATTGAGAATCGCCTTTGCTCCCCCGTCGACCAACGGAACTTTGGCTCCGCACTCAACGGCCCCATCAGCGCCAATGAAAAATACGATTGCTTTGCGCGTATGCGATCGAGTTCCCACATGAATGACCGCATTTAAGCGCGCCGGAAATTGCGGTAGCTCGTGCTGCCAGTACGAGGTCCGAATTTGGAAAGCCCCATGCTCGACACCCGGCATTCGGGCAAGGAATCCGCTGGACGCAGCAAGCTTCACTGCGCTCCATCGCAGACGCGAGGCTGCGTTCCATGGATTCCAACTGCGCAGCACGCACAAAGCCTTGCGAGGATCGCCCAAGATTATCCAGCGCGGTTCGCCAGATTGCGGAATAACGTATACCGGTACCTTGACGGCTGAAAGTAACCCTTCGATAGATCCGCGCTCGGGGAAGGCTTGCCTCAATACGTCCGGCGTTGTGAGAGGGTTCAACTCGCCGCTCTTTAGCATCGCTGACCTGGGACTTCGATCTCGAGCGAATTTGCAGAAAGCGGAGGAACCTTAAGTTGAAGTCGTTCGGCCGTGCGACGAGCAAAGTATTCGACGATTACACAATCGACGTCGTGGATAACTTCGGCGAGTGGCCGCGCCGCGTTGACGACAATCGTCGACGACATACTTTGCGCAATCTGCAAATAGGCCTCTCTTTGACGAACTACTTCTTCAAATGGCACTTCTTGCTTGCGCGACCACAACACTTCCGCCGGCGCGTCAAGCAGAATTACGAGATTTGGGCGCGGAACAATGCGCGCAGCGAACCGCAATAGCCACGCCGGGCCACCATA
>Ga0207689_10002703_pt1 | contig 16397 bp, 17 predicted proteins | sample KBSMisM52_FD_184312 | JGI IMG/M metagenome (GOLD analysis project Ga0207689, IMG submission 184312) | Miscanthus rhizosphere microbial communities from Kellogg Biological Station, Michigan, USA - KBS Miscanthus M5-2 (SPAdes) (version 2) | ecosystem: Host-associated > Plants > Roots >... | reverse complement strand
GTGACGAATGCGATGAAGATACTGACCCGACAACGGCCTATCAGCTAATCGACCCAAACCGTCCTCTCTCCGGCAGGATCACGGGCGAGCAATTTCAAGTCGTTGCCCTCGGGGTTCTACTCAACGTCCATCACGCTGACAGTTGAGTACTGAGCCCGTCATCTCGGCTAGACGCCCCAGCGCAACGCCGCCGTGTGCACGGGGGCATCCCACCATTGCCGCAGTGCGTCGTCGAGCACGCACACGGTGATCGAGCAGCCAGCCATCTCGAGTGACGTCACGTAGTTGCCGGTGAGAAATCTTGACACGCGTATCCCGTTGCCGCGCAGCACGCGCAACGCCGAATGGACCATCAGATACAGCTCCATCGCCGGCGTGCCGCCGAATCCGTTGACGAGAAGCAAGGCTTCGGCGCCCTTGTCAGGCGCAAGATCCTTGACGATGGCGCCGACCATTTCGTCGGCAATCGCATCGGCCGGCGCGAGCGCAACGCGGCGCCGCCCGGATTCGCCGTGGATGCCGACACCCATTTCCATTTCATCTTCGCCGAGGCTGAACGTCGGCACCCCGGCGGCGGGAACGGTGCAGGACGTAAGCGCGACGCCCATCGAGCGCGTCTGGCGGTTCACGTTTTCGCCGAGCGTCTTCAACTGCGGAAGCGACGATCCTGCCTCGGCGGCGGCGCCGACGATCTTCTCGACGATCAACGTGCCGGCGACGCCGCGGCGACCGGTCGACCAGGTCGAGGCTTCGACGGCGACGTCATCGTCGGTGACCACCGTCGCGACCTCCTTGCCGGCGAGATCGGCGGCCATCTGGAAATTCATCACGTCGCCTTCGTAGTTCTTGACGATGAAGAGGCACCCACTGCCGGATTCCACCGCTTCCACGGCCGCGACCATCTGATCGGGCGTCGGCGACGTGAACACCTGGCCGGGACAGGCTGCGTCCAGCATGCCGCGACCGACGAAGCCCGCGTGCAGCGGCTCGTGCCCGGAACCGCCACCCGAGATCAGCGCGACCTTGCCTGGCCGCAATTCGCGCCGGCGGACGAACTTGTACTCGGCGCCGAGCGCAACGATATCGGCGTGCGCCGCCGCGAAGCCGTCCAGACTCTGTGCAAGGACCGTGTCCGGTGCATTGATGAGCTTCTTCATCGGCATTCCTCTTGAGTGCTACTCGTCGTCGCCGAATTGGGCCAGCCGGCGCGCGATTTCAGCGATGGTCTCGTCGAGCAGCCGGTTGCGTCGCGCATCGCCCAGATCGGGCACGGTGAGCGTGACCTTGCGCGTTCCCGCGGGTTTCCGGACGACATCGAGCCGTCGCGGGTGGGCCTGCGCATACGCCGCCAGGAATTCGCGCCGGTCGGCGGCGGTGAAGTGGCAGATCTCGAAGATCGTCTCGAGGTGCTGGGCCGGAATCGGAACCGCGTACACCGGATTGGCGATCTGCGAGATGAACGATCGGTTCTTGCCCAGCGCGATTGCGAGCCGATGGCGCGTTCCGGACGGGCGTGCGTCGAGCACTCGCTTCAGCACCGCCTTGTAGGCGCTCGCGGCATCCGCGCGCTCGCGTTGCGGCGTTATCTCTGCCATGGTCCGGATTCCGCGATGGGGCGCAGGCCGACGGCCGCGACCGCGAGCTTCGCGCCACCCACGAGTGCCGGCGCCATGGACAGCGTGCGCAATCCGGTGCCGAGCAACAGCGGTATCGCACGGGGATCGCCACCGGCATCGCCGCAAAGGCTCACTTCGATCCGTTGCGCGCGTGCCGCCTCCACCACCCAGCGGAACAGTCGCAGCATCGCCGGTTGCGTCGGATCGGCCAGGTCGGCGACGGCACCGATGTCGCGGCCTGCGGCAGCCACGTATTGCGTGAGGTCGTTCGAGCCGATCGAGAAGAATTCGGCGTCGAACCGGTCGGCGGCAATCGCGGCGGCCGGAACCTCGACCATGATTCCGAGGCTTGCGCGTCGCACTCGAACGCCCGCCGCTTGCAGCGCGGCGACCTCGGCGTCGAGCATGCCGCGCGCGATCGCGAGCTCGCGCGGATGCGTCACCATCGGCAGCATGATCTTGACGTTGCCGTGCACCGCGGCGCGCGACAGCGCGCGTAATTGCATGCGAAAGATATCGGGATGCGCAAGCGAGAGGCGCAAGCCGCGCACACCGAGGAACGGGTTGCTCTCTCCCGCGGGCGTGAGTCCCGGGATCGGTTTGTCGCCGCCCGCATCGAGCGTGCGGATGACCACCGGCCGACCCTGTGCCCATTCGGCGATTCGCCGGTAGACCGCGTACTGTTGCTCCTCGTCGGGTAGCCCATGCTTGTCGTGGAACAGGAATTCCGTCCGGACGAGCCCGATGCCGTCGCAGATCGCGGGATCGAGCGCGGCCAGCTCGCGCGGATCGGCGATGTTGAGCATGATGCGGATCGGCGTGCCGTCGGCGGTCACCGCCGGCCGCAGCGCCGCGGCGGCCGCCAGCGTGCGTGTCGAGGCGGCGGCCTGCGCATCGCGCTCGAATTGCGCGCGCGCCGCTGGGCCCGGGTTGACGATCAACAGGCCGCGATGCGCATCGATCAGCGCATCGCCGGAATGCTCCGCCAGATCGACGCCGATGCCCACGACGGCGGGAATGCCCCGCGAGCGCGCGAGCATCGCGACGTGGCTGGTCGTGCTGCCGGCGGTCAGCGCGAGCGCTCCGCCACGGGACCAATCGATGGCGAGAAAGCGGGAAGGGGTCAAGTCCTGCGCCGTCACGATGGCGCCGGGAGGTACGCCAGCCTCGATCGCGGATCCCGTCAGATGCGCGACCACGCGATCGCGGATGTCGTAGAGATCCGCTGCGCGCGCGCGGAAATATTCGTCGTCGGATTTCTCGTAACCGGCGATCTCCTCGTGCATCGCGCGGAGCCACGCGAGATCCGCGGCGGCTCCTTCCGCGATGGCGACGAATGCCGCTTCGGCGAGCGCGTCGTCCTCGAGCAGCGCGACCTGGAATTCCAGGATCTCCGCCGCCTCTCGGTTCGATCGCGCGATGAGCTCCCGGAGATCCACCAGCGCGGCATTCAGCGCGGCGCGCAACGCCTCCGCTTCGGAGGTCGCCGAACCCGATGTCACACGGACGGACGTGCCGATCGTCAACGGAAACAGCGCGCCCAGCGCGATGCCAGGCGCGGCCGGTCGGCCGGCGAAATGTTTCTCCATCATCCGTGCGGCGGCTGGGCCGACGCTTCGTCGTCGGCCACGAAGCCCCGTTGGACCAGCGAAACGATGGCCGAGAGCGCGTCGGCGGCATCGGCGCCGCTGGCGCGAAAATGCAGCGTTTCCCCCTTGGCCGCCTTGAAGCGCATGACCTTCACCGGGCTCTTGGCATCCACCCACGGGCCGGTCGCCGCGCGCGCGAATTCGATGTGCGCGCCGAAGCGCTTCGCAAGTTGCGTCAGTTTCACCGAAGGTCGCGCGTGGAGGCCCACGTCATTGGTGAGCAGCACGGAACCGGTGTGCATGGCGTTGGTCTTGGGCACGGGATCGCAGGGAGAGTTCACGTTGGAGACAGTTCCTCGGCGGTGCGCCGCACGGCGTCGAGCGTCGCGCCCCCGGATGATTCGGTAGCCGCCATCACTGCGCCTTCGACCACCGGCGCTTCGCAGACGACGACCTTCTCGCGCCGGCCCGAGTCGAGCATGTCGATGGCCATCTCGCTGTTGGTTTCGGCGCCGCCCAGATCCACCAGCACGGCAACACCGGCATCGGACCACGCCCGTCCGATCGCCGCGATGATCGCGGCAACATCGGTGCCCAGGCCGCCTTCCACATTGCCGCCCGTCCATGCGAGCGGGACGCTGTCGCCGACCATCTGGCGCACCATGTCGGCGGCGCCTTCGGCCACTTTCGGCGAGTGCGAAACGATGACGATACCGACATTGGACACGGTCATTCCTCCATTACGGTGCAGGCGGCGGCGATCATCAGCGACGATGATCGCGCGCCGGGATCCATATGGCCGATCGAGCGTTCGCCGAGAAACGACGCGCGACCCTTGCTGGCCTTCATTGGTATTGTCGCGTCGGCGGACGCCGCGCCGCGTTGGCGAACGCGAGCGAGGAGGGCGGGTGCCTCGACCGCGAGCTCCACGTGGACCGGCGCAAGCACGTCGAGCATCGTCTTCTGGCCCACGTCCGACCGGCCGATCTTCTTGACGGCCGCGATGGCCGCGCCGAATGCGCGCACCACGTCGCTCTGTTTCGGCGCAATCGGCATTTCCTTCCCCAGCGTCATCAGCAGCGTTCCGTAAAGCGGGCCCGAGGCGCCGCCGACCTTCATGACGAGCGTCTGGCCCATCGCTTTCAACGCGTCGGGCAACGGCATTGCGGCGAGGTCGTCGAGTCGCTCGAGGATCGCCGTCGCGCCGCGCTTCATGTTGAGGCCGTGGTCGCCGTCGCCGATCGCCTGGTCGAGCGTGGTCAGCTCGTCGGCGTGGCTGACCACGGCGTTCGCCACTTGCTCGATGAGCTTTCGTTGCACGGTGGGGTCCATGGGGGCTTGTCAGCTCGCGCGCACGCGTTCGCCATCGGCGGCGAAGAACAAGGGTGCCGTCAACTCGACGTCGACCGTATCGCCGACGGCAAGACCGGTATCGCGGTCGCACAGGGTGACGACGTCGGTGTCGGCGATCGTCACGTGCAGATGGTTTTGATCGCCGAGGTGCTCGATCCATTTCACGCGGCCGACCGCGTGGCCGTTCGAGCTCTTGCGGATGCGCACGTGCTCGGTCCGCACGCCGATCGTCGCCGCGGCCGGCGGCGCCGCGACATCTGGATAAAGCGCGCGCGGGATGAGATTGATGCCTGGGCTGCCCAACCGTGTGGCCACATAGGCATTGACGGGGTCCGCGTAGATCGCGCGAGGGCTGCCGAACTGCACCAGGCGGCCACGGTCGAGCACCCCGATATTGGTGGCCAGCGTCATCGCCTCGGTCTGGTCGTGCGTGACGTAGAGAATCGTGGCGCCGAGCTCGCGCTGGATGCGCTTCAGCTCCACGCGCATCTCGGCGCGCAGCTTGGCGTCCAGCGACGACAGCGGCTCGTCCATCAGGTAGATCGACGGGTGCCGGACGAGCGCGCGGCCGATCGCGACGCGCTGCATCTGCCCGCCCGAGAGCTGCGTCGCGCGACTGGCCAGCTTGTCGTCGATGTGCAGCAGCGAAGCGATCTCGGTGACCCGTGTGCGAATGCGCGTCTCGGGCTCGCGATGCGCCGGCGAGCGCAGAGGAAATGCCAGGTTGTCGTAAACGGTGAGGTGCGGATACAGCGAGTACTGCTGGAACACGAACGTGGCATCGCGTGCCGCCGGCGGCTCGCGAGTCACATCGCGCCCGCCGAGATGCACGCGGCCGGCATCGGAGCGTTCGAGCCCGGCGACCAGGCGCAGCGTGGTCGTCTTGCCGGCGCCCGTCGGGCCGAGCAAGACGAGGAATTCGCCATCACCGAGGGTGAAGGTCAAGTCGGCAACGGCGACCGTCGCCCCGAAGCGCTTGGTTACGCCTTCCATGATCAGCTCAGCCATGCGCGCCACCGTCGTGCAACGCCGTGCGCAATGCGCGACCGGACGCCTTGTCGAATAGCGACAACTGGCCGGGCCGGAATTGCAGCCCAGTGCTCTCGCCCGGGAATACGTGGATGTCCGCCGCAATGCGAGCCTTGATGCCCGCACCGGTAGCCGTGCTCAACGTCACGATCTGCGTCGTGCCGAGGTACTCGGCATCGATGACTTCGGCGCGCAGTGGCGCATCGTCGGACAGCATCACGTGCTCCGGCCGCACGCCGAGCACCAGCTCGGTGTCCTCGATACCTTCGCGTACTTCCGGCAGCGCGATCTCGACGCCGTGCACGCGCACGCTGCGGTCGCCCGCCATCACGCTGCCGCGAAAGGGAAGAAAGCTCATCGGCGGCGAGCCGATGAAATCCGCGACGAACAACGAGGCCGGCCGATCGTAGATGTCCTGCGGCGGTCCCAGTTGCTCGACGACGCCGTGGTTCATCAGCGCGATCGTGTCGGCCATCGCCATCGCCTCGAGCTGGTCATGCGTCACATACACGGTCGTGGCCTGCAGGCGATCGTGCAATGCGCGCAGCTCGCCGCACATCACGTCGCGAAATTCGGCGTCCAGCGCGCCGAGGGGCTCGTCGAGCAGAAACGCCAGCGGCTCGCGGACGATGGCCCGGCCCAGAGCGACGCGCTGGCGGTCACCGCTCGAAAGTCCCGATACCGAGCGGTCCAGCAAGTGCTCGATGCGCAGGATCCGCGCCGCCTCCGCGACCCGCGCTTGCACATCGTGGCGCAACATGCCCTGCGACCGCAGCGGATAGCCGATGTTGGTGCGCACGTTCATGTGCGGGTATAGCGCGAAGAGCTGGAACACGAAGGCGATGTCACGCTGCGATGCGCGCTTGAACGTCACGTCATCACCGCCCAGCAGGATCCGTCCCGACGTCGGCAGCTCGAGGCCGGCGATCATCCGCAGCGTCGTCGTCTTGCCGCAGCCCGAAGGCCCGAGCAGGCAGAAGAATTCACCGTTGCGCACCGTGAACGTCGAATCGCGCACGGCGGTGAAATCGCCGAACGTCTTCTGCAAATGCTCGATGCGGATCTCGGCCATGGTGGTTACTCGGGGAACTTGGACACGACCATGAACAACGCGGTCCCGGCCAGCGTCGTGGCGAACGACCAGGTATAAAGCGTCAGCGAGAAGGGCTGCAGCAACATCAAGACGCCGAGAGCGATGACGGCGGTAGCGACCATTTCCGCGGGTCCCCGGCGCACCCAGCGCGGCCAGCGGCGTTGCACGGATTGGGGGTCGCCACTCATTTGCGCAGAGCCCCGAACGTGATCCCCCGCAGCAGATGCTTGCGCAACAGGACCGTGAACACGAGGATCGGCACCAGGAACACCGTCGAGCCGGCCGCCACTGCGGGCCAGTCCTGCCCGCCCTCGCCGATGATGATCGGGATGAACGGCGGCGCCGTCTGCGCCTCCCCGGAGGTCAACAGCACCGCGAACGCGTACTCGTTCCACGCGAAGATGAGGCAAAAGATCGCCGTCGCGACAATGCCGGTGGTCGCCTGCGGCAGTACGACCTTGAAGAAGGCCTGCAATCGCGTGTAGCCGTCGACCAGCGCCGCCTCCTCGTATTCGCGCGGAATCTCGTCGATGAAGCCCTTGAGCAGCCAGACCGCGAGCGACACGTTCACCGCGGTGTACAGCAGGATCATCCCGAGCCGCGTATCGGACAGCCCCACGTCGCGATACATGAGATAGATCGGGATGGCCACGGCGATCGGCGGCATCATCCGCGTCGACAGGATGAAGAACAGGAGGTCGTCCTTGGCGGGTATCCTGAAACGCGAGAACGCATACGCGGCGGTGACGCCGAGGATGACCGACAACGCGGTCGAGCCGAACGCGATGATCAGCGAATTGACGAAGCGCGGCAGATAGTTGGACGAGCCGACCACGACCATATTGGTCGCGCGCGCCAGTGTATCGCAGACGCCCGACGACGGCGGCAATTGTGCGATGTACTCCGGCGTTTGCCGGGAGCGCGTCGTGAACAGGTTGCAGTAGCCCTCGGCCGACGGCGTGAACAGGACCTTGGGCGGATACGCAATCGAATCGGGTCCCGATTTGAAGCCGGTCAGGAAGATCCACGCGAGCGGCACCATCGTGATCAATGCGTAGGCGACGACGATCGCGCCGGCGATGCGCTGCGCAAGCGGCGAGGGCGCCACCACCGAATGAGCCTGGCTCGAGGCGGTCATCATGTCAGTCCCGTAGGGCCGCCCCAAGGGACTGACTCGCCCCCTTGGGGGGCAGCGAGCAACGCGAGTGTGGGGGGATGTTTCATCCTACCGGTTCTTCACGCGGTTGAGCGCCTTGACGTAGATGTTGGCGAGGCCGAACACCGTGACGAAAAGGACAACGGCAAAGGCGGACGAATAGCCGGTCCGCCACTTTTCGAACGCTTCGCGCTTCAGTGTGATCGACGCCACCTCGGTCGTCGAGCCGGGACCGCCGGAGGTCAGCAGATTGACCATGTCGAACATCTTGAAGTTCTCGATGCCGCGGAACAGCACGGCGAGCATGATGAACGGCAGCGCCATCGGCAGCGTGATCGACCAGAACTGTCGCCAGCGCGATGCGCGGTCGACCTCCGCCGCCTCGTAGATGTAAGCGGGGATCGAGCGCAACCCGGCAAGGCAGATGAGCATTACGTACGGCGTCCACATCCAGGTATCGACGATGACGATCGCCCACGGCGCCAGCCTGACCGAGCCGATCATCTCGAACGACGACGGCGGAATGCCGGTGAAGAACGAGACGACGTAGTTGAACAACCCGATCTGCGGCTGGTAGAGAAACGCCCAGAAATTGCCGACCACCGCCGGCGACAGCATCATCGGGATCAGGATGACCGTGGTCCAGAAGCCGTAGCCGCGAAAGCGCCGGTCGATGAGGTAGGCGAGCGCGAAGCCCAGCGCGGTCTGCAGCAGGATCGTCCAGAACAGGAAGTGCGCGGTCGCCTGCATCGCCGCCCACACGTCCGGGTCGGTAAGCACCGAAACGTAGTTGTCGATGCCGACGTTGGCGACCACCGCGTTCGGGCGATTGGCCCGATAGTTGGTGAACGACAGCCAGATCGTCCAGATCAGCGGAAAGATGTTGATCGCGAGCAGCAGGACGATCGTCGGCGCGATGAAAAGCCAGGCGATCGCCCGGTCGGACAGGCCGCGTACGCGCCTCGCCAGCGGCTCGGGCGTGGCGCGCGCGGCCTTGTCGAGCAAGACGTGCGGATCGGGCGCATTCATCATCGACGCATCATAGACGCAACCGGCTCCAACCCCCGAGGCTGCGACCCCGGGGGAACCCGATACGGCGTCACGCGCTATTTGGTCTTGCCCTCCTCCTTGAAGACCTTCGTCCAATCGGCCACGAGCAGGTCCAGCGCTTCCTTCGCCGTGCCTTTGTCGGCGACGACGTAGTCGTGGACACGCTTCTGCATCGCGAGGAGCAATTGCGCGTACGACGGCTCCGCCCAGAAATCCTGCACCATGTCCATCGACTCCAGGAACTCCTTCGCGAATGGCGCGCTCTTCACGAAGCCCGGATCCTGCAGCACCGTCTTCAGGCACGAGTAGCCACCGAGCGACCACCACTTCTTCTGCACATCAGGCGTGGCGAACCACTTGATGTACTGCAGCGCCTCGTTGCGATTCGGCGAGGAGGCGACCACGGAAATGCCTTGTCCGCCCAGCTGCACGCCCTTGGTCTTTTCCGAGGGATTGATGAAGAATCCGATCTTGTCGCCGCCGACGTTCGGATCCTTGTACAGTCCCGGGAAGAAGGCGAACCAGTTCATCATCATCGCGACCTGGCCCGACTTGAACGCATCGAGCCCTTCCTGCATGTAGGCGTTGGTCAACCCTGGCGACGTGCAGCACTTGTAGAGCGCCTTGTAGAACTCGAGTCCCTTGACCGAGTCCGGGGAATTGACGAAGCCGTTCATCGCATAAGGCTTCTTCGGGTCCTGATACTTGAAGCCGAACGGGTAGAGCACGTTGGTCACGCCCATCGTGATGCCTTCGGAGCCGCGCTCGGTGAAGATGTAGGCGCCGTAGACCTTCTTGCCGTCGATCGTCCGGTTCTGGAAGAACTCGGCGACCTGCTTGAATTCGTCCCACGTCTTGGGCGGCGCCAGGTCGCGCTTGTACTTGGCCTTGAATTCGTTCCTGATCTCGGGCCGGTTGAACCAATCCTTGCGATAGGTCCAGCCGACCGAATCTCCCATCGCCGGCAAGGCGTAGTAATTCGCGGTGTTCTTCGGCCACTCGGAGTAGCCGGTGACCGTCGCGGGCATGAAGTCGCTCATCTTGATGCCTTCCTTGGCGAAGAAATCATTGAGCTTGACGTACTGTCCATTCTCCGCCGCGCCGCCGATCCACTGGCTGTCGCCGATCATGAGATCGCACAGCTTGCCCTTGGAGTTGAGCTCGTTCAGCATGCGGTCGGCAAAATTCGGCCACGGGACGAATTCGAATTTCATCTGGATGCCCGTCTTCGTGGTGAAGTCCTTCGACAGCTCCACCAGGGCATTGGCGGGGTCCCACGCGGCCCAGCACAGCGTGATCGTCTTGGTTTGCGCATGCGCCGCGGACGCGAAGGCCAGCATCGCCGAAACCGCGATGGTGCTGGCCGCTGCAATGAGTTTCTTCATGACCGACTCCTCCTGGTGATGGGGATCGCCAATGCCGGCCCGCGACGTTCAACACACCGGAGCCGCTCCGTCCACGGTGCCGGTCTGCTGGCCGGCATGTTGCGTGAAGTATGTTTAGTATTATTCGATTTCCTAAACATCGCAAGGGGTCTGCGGGTTTTTTTTTCATGCTGCGGTGCAACGAAGATTGGGGCTCCGCCGACCGGGCCGGCGCTGGGCCGCGTTGTTTAGTATTTGGAGACAGCGACGATTAAGCCGGCCCGGGAAATGGGCGGTCTTTGCCATGCACGGCTGGTGGTCAGCCACCCGCCAATTGGCGGGCACGCGGCGCGGCCAGCCTAATTGGCGGCAGCCACCGGCTCGTTCTGCGCGTTCACGTCAGAGTAAAAGTGGAAGCGGCCGCTTGCGGTTCGCTTGGCCTGGTACATCGCGGCGTCGGCATTCCTGAGCAGCGTCGCGGCATCGGTGCCATCCGTCGGGAAGATGGCAATGCCAACGCTCGCTTTCGTTGGCAAGCGGTGGCCGTCGAGATCGAACGGCGCGGCCAGCGCGACCTCGATACGCTGGCACACCCGCACCGCATCCACGGGAAGACAGGCGTCCTCGAGGACGATCACGAATTCGTCGCCGCCGACGCGGCCGATGGTGTCGCTCGCACGGATGCACGTCGCAAGCCGCACGGCCACTTCGCGCAACAGCTGGTCGCCCACGTCATGGCCCAGCGAATCGTTCACTTTCTTGAAGTCATCGAGATCGATGAACATCAGCGCCATCGACACTTGATGGCGCTCGGCGCGCATCAAGGCATGCTCGAGCCGGTCATGCACCAGGCGCCGATTGGGCAGGCCGGTCAACGCGTCGAAGCTTGCGAGCTGCTCGAGCTTCTGCTGCGTTTCCTTCAACAGCGAGATGTCGGTGAAGACGCGCACGAAGTTGCGGATGGTGCCGTCGTCGTTGCGCACGAAGGAGGCGGTGACCCAGAGCGACAACGGCGATCCGTCCTTGCGGCAGCGCGATACCTCCGCGGTGACGAAGCCGTCGCGCTTCTGACGTTCCATCCGCGCCGCCGATTCAGCCGGATCGACCGGCCGGAACGGCGACTCCGCCAGGATCTGGCCGACGATGTCCTGCGCGTCGTACCCGGTGAGCTTGGAGAACGCCTCGTTGACCATGACCACACGATCATCGGCATCGCTCACCACGATGGCGTCGGCCGTCGTCTCGAAGACCTTCGAGGCAAGCCGCAGCTCGTCGGTCCTCGCGTGCTCCTCCGTGATATCCATCGCGCTCGTCACGATGTATTCGACCCGGCCCTCTCCATCGAAGAGGGGGGCGCGAATCAACCGGAACAGGCGCCGGCCCTTCCCGGGCAAGTCACGCACCTGCAGGATGTCCTGCACCATGGGGCTTGCCAGGAGCTGGCGGTCGAGCTCCGCGACCTGCGTCACGTTCGCCATCGGCACGACCTCCTGCATCGTCTTCCCGAGAGCATCCGCCGACGTTATCCCGAAGGTCACGGCGCTGGTCTCGTTCCACAATACGTACTGCCCATAGGTATTGGGCCGCATGCTGCGAACCGCGATGCCCGCGGGGAGATTGTCGACAAGATTTTCGAGAAAGCGCCGCTGGCTCCTGAGCTCGGCGCGGTGCCGCGAAAGCCGCATGGCGAGGATCGTGATCACGGCAAAAAATAGCAGGATCACCACCGTAGCCACCGCCGCGATGACGAGATAGATGCTGCGATTCTGGTAGAAGTCCGAGAGAGCTTCGTCGGTGGACTGCGCGGCGGTTACGATAAAAGGATAATCGGCCAATTTGCGGTAGGCCACGATGCGCCTGACGTGGTCCAGGCTGCTGCGTTCCTCGTAATGGCCGGCGGGATTCGCCTCAGCGAGCGCCATGAGTTCCGACTCGCTGCCGTCGGAGACCGTCGTGGCCGCTCCGCCCACGCGCCGCGCACGGAAGAAGCCATCGAGGCCAAGCAATCCCAGGCTGCCCTGTCTTCCCAGGTCGGAGTCATCGTAGAACTGCATGAAGTATTGCGGGGTCACGACGACCCACACAGCCCCGGCGAACGACCCGTCGCGGTGATTCATGCGACGACTGAGCAGAATCGTCGGCTGACCCGATACACGACCGACCACGGGCTTGCTGATATCGAGGCTGCCGGAGTCATGCTCCGCGTGCAGCCGAAAATAGTCGCGGTCCATGACATTGAAGGCGGCGGCCGGCTGGCTGCGGGCGATGATATTGCCATGGGCGTCGGCCACGGTTACCACTACCATGCCACTATCGTCGAACTGGCCCGTGCGGATGAGCGCAGGCAGATCGAGCTCCCCATGTCGTTCGAATTCGTGTTTCACGAGGCGTGTCACCCGGTCAGCATCCTTGATGACCCGGAGCGTGGAACGCTCGAACAAACCGACGATGTTCTCGGTGTTGTGCGTTTCCGCGCCAATCAACGCGCGTTCGGTCGAGCCCAATTGCAGCCACGTACCCGTCCACAGGGCGGCGATCAGCAACAGGCCGAACGCCGGCAGCGCCCAGAGCGAACGCTTGTGCGAAGGAATTGAAAAACGACGGTGGAGAGGCTGCTTCAACGGCTTCTGATGTCGATGGATCGTTGGAAACGCACGTCCGACAGGCGCACACGCACTTCAAGTCGTATCCGGAGTTTCTTAGCAAGAAGAGAGCCAGCGAGCCAGTTCGACCAGCAAAAGGCCGCGCTAAAGCGTGGACTACGTGTTCGTACGTAGGGGCGCGCGCAAGCGCCGGGAACCTGCGGCGGACGGTGGGCTGAGCGATGACCGCGGTGGGTATGGCGGTCAGGCTCAATCCCAGTAAGGCTTGCAGCCGAAATACACGTGGAGTTCCATCGCCCAACCCGGGTCCGCCATTCGCGGTAAGGGGTCGCCATCGAGACCCGGGGCGTCGATCAGTCGCTCGAGGTCCGTATTGATGACGCAGCGCTGATACGCCTGATCGACGGTGATCGCGGCCCAAGGAACGGCGAACAGTTTTCGACCCATCCCCAGGAAGCCTCCGGCAGCCATGAGCGCGTAGGCGACGCGCCCGGAAGGGACGTCAAGGATGAGCTCCTCGATTTCCCCCAGAAACTTCCCGGCGACGTCGTACACGGCGTCGCCGCAAAAGCTCGTCGTCCCCAGCAGAACGGCGTCCCGGGCGGATACGGGCCGGTCGCCAAGCGTGGCGATGCGCGGCGCTGGCTCGCGGCTGAGCGTTCCCACGAGGTGGTCATCAAGTCTGGCCGAGCTCGATCGTCCCATGACATCTTTCCTCAACGTTGAAGGCGTTCGCCGGCAATACCGGTCGCAAGCCAACCGGGCAAGGTCGGTCCAACGTGCATTTATCCTTGGTCGCTCATAGACCGTCTGTGCGACAGCGCACGCAACGTGCCGACCTTGGTGCGAGCAGCCGGACTTTCCGACGAGCGGCCCTCATTTGTGTGCGATACCGGACATTGCATGGCCCGGAATGGTCTAAACTGGCGTGATGGCAAGTCCAAATTCGCGCCGCAGCGCAAGGAAGGCGTCGACCCCTGCCGGGACCGCGACGCCTGCGGCCGTCGGTGACCGCCCCAATCCTCGTCACAATCACTTGCTCGACGCGCTTCCGATCAACGACTTCGAGCGAATCGAGCCCCATCTGGAACTGATACCGATGAAGCTCGGTGACGTTCTCTACGAGCCCGGGGCCAAGCTGAAGTATGTGTATTTCCCGACCACGTCCATCGTTTCGCTGCTGTACGTCATGAAGGATGGCGCGTCCGCTGAAATTGCCATCGTCGGCAACGAAGGCATTCTCGGAATATCCCTGTTCATGGGCGGGGAAACCACGCCCAGCCGCGCCGTCGTGCAAAGCGCGGGGTTCGGCTTTCGCCTGAAGTCCCAATTGCTGAAAAACGAGTTCGGCCGGTTCGGCGCGACGCTGCATCTGCTGCTGCGCTACACGCAGGCGCTGATCACCCAAATGTCGCAGACGGCGGTGTGCAATCGGCATCATTCGGTCGACCAGCAATTGTGCCGGTGGCTGCTGCTGAGCCTCGATCGTCTGGCATCGAACGAGCTGACCATGACGCAGGAACTGATCGCCAACATGCTCGGCGTGCGCCGCGAAGGCGTCACTGAAGCCGCCGGCAAGTTGCAGGATGCCGGGTTGATCCAGTATCGCCGCGGCAAGATCACCGTGATCGATCGTCCGGGCCTGGAGGCGCGGTCCTGCGAGTGTTACGAGGTGGTCAAGACAGAGTTCGATCGCTTGCTGCCATACGTCACCAGGTAGTTCTTCCGCTTCCTTTCCGGAGTCCGCGATCCAGCCCTGTGTGCGCTACCGCGCAGACAGGGTGACGGCATCGCCGTACTCTCTCCGCATTCGTCGTAGCGAAGACCGCAAGTGCATCGTCAGTATCGACCATCGGAATTGCCCCGCAATCATCTGGGCGTGGACGGGTGGATTCAACGGACCCAAGAGGGAAATAGCGTGCCATCGATCCAACCCGTCAACGCGGTCAATCGGCTGCTCGCGGCGCTGCCCAGCGGCGACCGGCGGCGGATGCTGGCCGCGTGCGAAACAGTGGAGCTCGCGTTTGGCGACGTGCTTTATACAACCGGCAAGACCATTAGCCACGTCTATTTTCCCAGCACTTCCTTCATCTCGCTGATCATGCCGGTGGACACCTCTGCTTCGCTCGAAGTCGGGCTGATCGGCAACGAGGGCATGTTCGGAATTCCGCTCGTGCTCGGGGTCGATGAGTCACCCGTGCGCGCGCTGGTGCAGGGCGCCGGAGCCGCGTTGCGAATGGACGCGGCGCGCTTCTGCCGCGAGCTCGCCCGCAGCAAGGCGCTGCAACGCGGGATCGACCGGTATGCCTACGTCCACATGAACCAGCTGGCGCAGACGGCGGCCTGCACGCGCTTCCACGTGGTCGAAGCGCGGCTGGCCCGCTGGCTGTTGATGACGCAGGATCGCGCGCATGCGGACAGCTTCCACATCACGCAGGAATACATGGCGTTCATGCTCGGCGTCCGCCGGGTCGGAGTGACCAAGGCGGCAAGCTCGCTGCAGAAGCAAAAGCTCATCCACTACAGCCGCGGCGATATCACGGTGCTCGATCGGCGCGGACTCAAGGCTGCTTCCTGTGGCTGTTATCAGGCCGATCGGGACTCCTACGACGCGATTCTGAGTTAGCCGTTCCGGATGACCGCCGGTTTGGCCGGCAGATCGCGGTACACTGCTGCGCTTTCGCCGAGCAAGGACAACATTGAAGCGCAATGCGCGTAACACGATCGGCAATCCACTCCTGGCCTGGACCGATCTGGCGTGGACAGTTGGCGAAATGTGGGTAGCCTCGGCGCAGGTCATCTCCCATCGAACCGCGCGCATGGCGTCAGCCGGCACGACGCCGAGTGCCAGTGATCTCGAGGAATTTACTCGCATGGGACAGGAGAAGATCGACGCGGCGACGGAATCGGGCCGCGCCATGGCCGCCCACTTGCTGACGATGAACCTGCAGTTCGGCGCGCGCACATTCAGGCACATAGTTACCGGCACCGGGGCCCTCATGGCGCTGGCAGCCAGTCGCAACGTCGGGGAATCCATTACGCGCCATGCGAAGTTAGCAGAAATGCTCTCGCGATCCGCGGCAACGGCTTCAGAGTATTCCGGCTCAGCCGCCAGGCTCGCGGGTCGCGGGCTCGCGCCGATCCATGCTCGCGCCACCGCAAACGCCCGGCGCTTGAGAAAACGCTGACGTTCGGTCGCCTCGTTCGCGGACATCCTGCTGAATCGACGAGGTCAGCGACCCGGAGCGTTCAAGCCGCCGATCACGATCACCCGGTTGCCCAATCGCCAGCTGCGTCGGGTAGCCTCGTTGAGCACGATCGTTTCGCCGTCACGAAATCGGATCGTGAGCTCCTGCCGGCCAGCCTCGTCGGAAGGCTCGATCTGGCGCATCGATACGACGACGCCGCACGCGGGACACCACCCTGGATTTCGGCGGTTGATCGAGGCCTGCGTCATCGCGGCATTCGCTTGCGGATCGCTGACGCGCGCGTCTTCGGAGCCGCGCGGCGCAGCTCCGCGGCGTGACGGTGCGTCCTCGTCCGG
>Ga0207689_10002702_pt1 | contig 16400 bp, 19 predicted proteins | sample KBSMisM52_FD_184312 | JGI IMG/M metagenome (GOLD analysis project Ga0207689, IMG submission 184312) | Miscanthus rhizosphere microbial communities from Kellogg Biological Station, Michigan, USA - KBS Miscanthus M5-2 (SPAdes) (version 2) | ecosystem: Host-associated > Plants > Roots >... | reverse complement strand
ACTCGCTGCACTTCTTCGAGTCGTTCAGGCACGCCAGGGGTCGCACCTTGTGGTCGTGGAGCTTCGAGTAGTCGAGCAGCACGCCGGCCACGAGCAGCGGCCCTGCGAGCGGCCCGCGCCCGGCCTCGTCGGTGCCGGCCACGAAGCGCGCGCCGAGCTTGCGATCGAACTGGAGGAGCTTGCGTCCCGTGCGGCGCGCCACGGAGGCGAGCATAGCGCCGCGCTCAGCCGGCGCTCGAAAACGTGACGCTCTTGTTACTCCTGAGTGGTCTCGGCCGGCTCGGGCTCGGGCTCGACCGCGGACTCGGGCTCCGGGCCCGGCTCCTCGGCGACCGGCTCCTCGGCCGCAGGCTCTTCGGCAGGAGCCTCGTCGGCCGCGGGCTCTTCGGCCGCGGGCTCTTCGGCCGCGGGCTCGGTCTCGGCCGGAGCCTCGACGTCCTCACCGGTCTCCTCGGGCGGTGCCTCCTCGGCCACCTCGGCGGCCTCGGCGACGAGCTCCTCGTCGACCTCCTCACCCTCGGCCGGCATCGCCCCGGCGGAGACGAGCAGCTCCGACTCGGGCAGGGCCACCCCGCGCCGCGCGCGGACGCGGGCCCGCTTGCCGACCTTGCCGCGCAGGTAATAGAGCTTGGCGCGGTTGACGTCGCCGATCGCGGTCACCTCGATGCGCTCGATCTTCGGCGAGTGCACCGGGAATGTCCGCTCCACGCCGACGCCGAACGACTGCTTGCGCACGGTGAACGTCTCGCGCGCGCCTGCGCCCTGGCGCTTGAGCACGATGCCCTCGAAGACCTGCACGCGTCGGCGCTGGCCCTCGATCACCTGAAAGTGCACGCGGACGGTGTCGCCGGCCTTGAACGGCGGCAGGTTCGTCCGCAGCTGGCGCTGCTCGAGTGTCTCGATCACACGGCTCATAGAAAGAGGCCCGGCGGGCCGAGGCGGAATGCTAGCGCACGCCGCAGCACCGGGACGACCGCGTGCAGCGAGATCCGCGTCGGCGGCCAGTACGTGAGGAAGACCGGCCCGATCAGGTTCTTCCGCGGCACCGGGATTACAAATCCATCAATGTAATGCATTCCATTTCCTCCTTAATAGTCGCCGTGGCATGCAGCGCGCGGCTCATCGCGTGATCCGTTCGTTGTAGAGGAGCGCGCGGCCGAGCTCGTTCGGGATGAACGCGATCGCCTCGCCCGCCGCGGCGAGCACCCAGCCCGTGCTGACGGCAGTGGCGACGACGACCGTGCCGACTGCGATCGATGCTTCGGCGGCGCCGCGGCCGACGAGCTTGACGCTGGCGCGCACGCCGTCGGCGGTGCGCTCGAGCACCCAGACGACGCCGGTGCTCGTCGCTTCGACGGCGACGACGGTGAGCGCGGCGCCGGTCGAGAGGATGGCGACCGGCGCAGCGACCGAGACCGCGATCGGCAGCGTCGACAGCGCGCTCGCCTCCGAGGCGGTCGACTGCGCGCGGACGCCGGTCGTCGCCAGCGCGAGCGATGCGGCGAGCGCAACCGCGGCAATGCGGCAGCGCGCGGCGCGAAAAGGCAGACGATGGTGACGTTGGTGCATGGCAACTCCTGGTTCGAAAGAAGCGACGGACGGAGGTCAGCCACGCTCGCAAGCGGCGCACACCGAGCGATTGGCGGCGACGGCGATCGCGATCGTGCGGTCGTGCGCGTCGCGCAGCGTCTTGGCGAGCGTGAAGCAGCTCGAGATCAGGAACAGCCAGCTGACGCCGAGGAACGCGCGGTAGGTCGGGTTGATCTCCATCTGCACGAGGCCCCAGCCGGTGAGCACCATCGCGACGAGGAAGCCGCCCCAGACGACGACGCGCCAGAGCGGCGTGTCGACGTGGCGCGACTCGTTGTCGCGAACGAACTTGGCGAGCGCGAACGCCGCAGTCATGCAGAACACGTAGCCCATGACCATGAACGCGCGGTCGATCTCGCGCCCGGGCAGCCAGGCGAGGCCGATCGCGCAGAGCAGCGCCGCGATCAGGAACGAGATCCACACCTGCGCCTTCCACGCCTTGGTGTCCTGACGCATCGACATGGCTTGCATGAAGTCCTCCTGGTCGTGAAGTGAAGAACGGGGCGCATCTTGCGAAGACGCACGCGGCGGCGCCATCGCTCGCAAGAGCGTGGCAAGCGTCGAGACCGTCGGGATCGTCGGGCGCTACCGTTGTGGCAGCATCGGCGCGCCGGTCACTCGCAACGCTCGCCATGAAGCTCCCGACCCCCACGACTTCGTTCCGGAGGCAGCGGCGCGTCGTCCTCGCGGCGATCGCGTGCAGCGTCGTGCTCGCGAGCTGCGGCGGCGGTGGCGGCAGTTCGGGCGGCTCGGGCGTGACCCCGGCCCCCGGCGTCGACGGCCCCGCGTGGTGGGGCTACGGCCGCGACGCGCAGCACAGCGCCCAGGGCGCGATCGCGACGCAGGACCTCAACCGCATCGCATGGATGACCCCGGTCGACCTCGCGCCGCCGCGGCAGAACGGCGCGCTTCTCATCCACTACGGAACGCCGGTGGTCACGTCGCACAACACCGTCGTCGTCCCGGTGAAGACCACTGCGGCGGGCGGCTTTCGCGTCGAGGCGCGCTCGGGAGTCAACGGCGGCCAGATCTGGTCGGCGCTCTCGGACTACGTGCTGCCGCCGCACAACTGGGTGCCGAGCTACGGGCCGGCGCTCACGGCGACGAACCGGCTCTTCTTTCCTGGCTCCGGCGGCCGGCTTTGGGTCAAGGACGACGCCGACGCCGGCGTCGGAACGCCGTACAGCGTCGCGTTCTACGGTCTGGCCAAGTACCAGGCGGCGCCGGCGGCGTTCGACGCGAGCGTCTTCGTCAACACGCCGGTCACCGTCGACGCGCTGGGGAACGCGTACTTCGGCTTCGTCGTCACCGCGGCGAATCCGGAGGGGCTCGTCAGCGGCATCGCACGCGTCGACGCGAACGGCGTCGGCACCTGGGCGTCGGCGAACGTCATCTCCGGCGGCGATCCCGCGATCGCGAAGGTCGCGATGAACAGCGCGCCCGCGCTCTCGCCCGACGGCAAGACGGTCTACGTTGCCGTCAACACCGCCGCGATTGCAGGCACGGTGCAGGCGGGCTATCTCGTCGCGCTCGACAGCACGACGTTCGCCGTCCAGGCGAGGGCGATGCTCGTCGATCCGTCGACCGGAACGGTCGCGCGCATCAGCGACGACTCGAGCGCGTCACCGACGGTCGGCCCCGACGGCGACGTCTACTTCGGCGTCCTCGAGCACACCTTCGGCACCCACAACGCGCGCGGGTGGCTGCTTCACTTCACGGCCGCGCTCGCTCCTGGCGGCGCGCCGGGCAGCTTCGGCTGGGACACGACGCCGTCGATCGTGCCGGCGACGATGGTGCCTACGTATGGCGGCGGCTCGGCCTACCTGCTGATGACGAAGTACAACAACTACGCCGGCGTCGGCAGCGGCGACGGCGCGAACCGGATCGCAATCATCGACCCGCGCGCGACGCAGGCCGACGCGATCTCGGGGCTCGCGGTGATGCGCGAGGTGCTGACGATCCTCGGCCCGACGTTCGAATCCGGAACCAGCGGCCCGGTCAGGGAGTGGTGCATCAACACCGCCGCCGTCGACCAGGCGACGAAGTCGGTCCTCGTCAACAGCGAGGACGGCTTCCTCTACCGCTGGGACCTCGTCGGCAACAAGTTCAGCCAGAAGATCCAGCTGACCAGCGGCGTCGGCGAGGCGTACACGCCGACCGCGATCGGCGCCGACGGCGCGGTCTACGCGATCAACAACGCGGTGCTGTTCTCGATCGCGAAGTGACCGTCCGCGCGGGCGCGGGCCGATACTTCGGTCTCGCGACCGCGCCATGAGCACGACCCAGGACCTCGTCAATGCGCTCAAGGTTGAGCTGCGCTCGGCCGGGGTGACGTATGCCGATCTCGCCGAGGCGCTCGGCATGTCGGAGTCGAGCGTCAAGCGCGTCTTCGCCAAGGGCGACATGCCGCTGTCGCGGATCGACGAGATGCTGCGCGTGCTGAAGATGGACTTCGCCGAGCTCGCGCGCAAGGTCGCCGACGCGCAGCCGCTGTCGCGCCAGCTCACCGTCGAGCAGGAAGCCGCGGTCGTCGCCGATCGCAAGCTCCTGCTGCTCGCGATCTGCTGCCTCAGCCAGTGGACGTTCGAGGCGATGACGGGCGAGTACGCGTTCAGCGACGCCGAGTGCATCCGCTATCTGGCCCAGCTCGACCGCCTCGGCATCATCGAGCTGAGGCCGCTCAACCGCTACCGGCTGAAGGTCGCGAAGGGCTTTCGCTGGCTGCCGCACGGCCCGGTGATGCGCTACTTTCGCGAGCACGTCGCGGCCGACTACCTGAGCGGCGGCTTCGACGGCGAGGGCGAGCTGATCATGCTCGTCCACGGCGAGATCACGAAGCCGCTGGCAGCGTCGTTCGTCGAGCGGCTGCAGCGCGTCGGCCAGGACTTCGCGCAGGCGCACCTCGCCGAGCAGCGCCTTCCCGACGACCAGCGAACGCCGTATACGCTTCTCGTCGGCATGCGGACGTGGCTGTTCGCGGCGTTTCGCGACTTGAAGCGCGATCCACCGGCAAAGGAGTCGACATGAGCGACGACCAGGGCAGCGCGTGGCGCCTCGGCTCCGCGGCGGGAGTGCATCGCTCGATGCACGTGCGCGCGATCGCCGGCGCGACCCTCGCGCTCGCGGCGAGCGCGGCGATCGGCGCCGAGCGCGCGATCGACAAGGAGGTCGTCGTCGCCGCGCCGATCGAGGCGGTCTGGCAGGCGTGGACGACGCGCGCCGGCATCCGCACGTTCTTCGCCCCCGACGCCGAGGTCGACGCGCGCGTCGGCGGCGCGTTCCACATCCACATCAACCCGTTCGCCGAGCCCGGGATGAAGGGTGCCGACGACATGCGCTACATGGCGCTGCAACCGCCGACGATGCTGAGCTTCGACTGGAACGCGCCGCCGTCGCTGCCCGAGGTGCGCGCGCAGCGCACGTTCGTCGTCGTCCGTCTCGCGCCGGTCGATGCGAAGTCGACCCGCGTCTCGCTGCACCACACCGGCTGGGGCGCGGGCGGCCAGTGGGACGACACCTACGCGTACTTCGACCGCGCGTGGGGCAACGTCCTCGGCAACCTGAAGAAGAGCTTCGAATCGGGGCCGGTCGACTGGACCGACTGGCTGGCGCAGATGCGCGCGCGTTCCGCGTCGGCGCCGCGCTGACAGCGCGCTACGGCGCGACGCCATCGAGCAGGAAGCCGGCGTCCTTCGATTGCCCGAGCGCGTCGACGAGGTACGGCAGGACCTCGGCGAGCGCCGCGCGCAGCGTGTGCGGCGGATGGAGGACGAAGACGCCGCTGCCGGCGAGGCCGAAGCCTTGCGCATCGGGCTCCTGCACGGTGAGTCGCGCGTGCAGCCAGCCCTTCGGCGCGAGCGCCGCGAGGCGGCGCGGCAGCTGTGCCGCCTCGAGCTTGCTCACCTGCGGGTACCAGACGACGTAGATGCCGTCGGCGAAGCGCGCGACTGCGTCGCGCATCGTCGCGACGACCTTCGGGTAGTCGGCCGTGCCTTCGTAGCTCGGGTCGACCAGGACGGCGCCGCGCCGCGTCGGCGGCGGCAATTGCGAGCGAAGGCCCGTGAAGCCATCGCCGAAGACCGCGCTCGCGCGGCGCTGGCCGGCCAGCGTCGCGCGCAGGATCTTCTCTTCGGTCGGATGCAGCTCGAACGCGCGCAGCTCGTCCTGCGGCCTGAGCAGCATCAGCGCGAGCGAAGGCGATCCCGGGTACTGCGCGAGCTTGCCGTCGGGATTGAAGGTGCGCACCAGCTCGACGTAGTCGGCGACCGCTGCCGGCAGGTCGTCGCGCGTCCAGAGCGCACCGATGCCGCGGGCGTGCTCGTCGTGCTTGCGCGCATAGCGGCCTTGCAGCGAATAGCCGCCCGCGCCGCCGTGCGTGTCGACGAAGCGAAAGCCCTTCTCCTTGGCCGCGAGATGCCGCAGCACGAGGACGAGCACGATGTGCTTGAGGACGTCGGCGTGGTTTCCGGCGTGGAAGGCATGCCGGTATGCGAGCATCGCTCAGCCCCTCTTCCCGGTGCGTGCGCGAAAGAGCTCCCAGATGCTGACCTCGCGCGGTCCGGCGACGACGTCGAACGCGTCGCCAGCGGCGATCGTTCCAGGCTCGCGCACGGTGAGGTACCAGCCGCACCAGGCACTCTCGACCATCAGCTTGGCGGCGTGCGCGAAGCCCATCCTCGCGTTCAGCTTGAAGCACGGCAGCCGCGGCTGGCTGACGGCGAGCGCGCAGTCGGCAAAGCGCAGCACGTCGCCGACAAAGACGTCGGTCTCGACCACGTCTTCGATCGTCAGGTTCTCGCCGAGCGCGCCCGGCGCGAGCGGCTCGTCCCAGCGCGCGACGCCGGCTTGCGCGCGCACCGTCTGCCAGAAGCGATAGTGCTCGCTCGGATACGCGTAGACCGCCTTCGCGGGGCCGCCGTGAACGCTCGGGTCGGCCTGCTCGTCGCCCTCGATGCCGAGCGTGCGCACGCCACGGCGATCGGCGACCGCGCGCTTGAAGATCGCGGTGAGCACGCTTCGCCCCGCGATCTCGATCTCGCTGGCGCGCGCGACGTTGACGCTGACGACGCGCCCCGATGCGGCCATCGGATCAGCGCAGGCGGTAGCCGCCGTGGCGCGCGACGACTGCGCGGCCGCGGCGGCCGGCGATCCACGACACGAAGATCCTGCCCGCGGGATGCTGCACTCGAAACGCGCGCATCGCGTGCACCGACTCGACGAGGAGCGGGTCGCCTTCGACGAGGATCGCCGACGGCGCGCCGCCGTGCATGCTCCAGGCACCGCGCTCGACGAGCGCGTATGCGCCGCGCGCGCGCACTTGCGCGGTGAAGCCGGGGCCGCGCTCGGCGCTGACGTACCAGGGCGCCGCCGGCGCGATTCGCGCGACGCGCCAGAGCGCCTGCTCGGCGACGTGCACCCCGGAGCCGTCGCCGGCCGAGAGAAAGACGACGTTGGGATCGGCGGCCGCCTGCGCCTGGATGCGCTCGAGCAGCTCGATCGCGCTGTGCCCCGGCGGCGGGCGCTTGCGTGCCGGACCGCGCGGTGGCGGCCCGACGACGACGAACTCACTCGTCGCGATCACACGGCGGTCGTGGACGAGGCCCTGCTTGTCGATTTCTTCTTCGGCGCCGGGCGCGTTGACGAGGGCGGCGTCGATCTCGCCGTCGCGGATGGCGTCGAGCACGGCGAGCGCAGGACCAGGAACGAGCAGCACCGGAATTCCGGTGTCGAAGCCGAACGCGCGCTGCAGGCGCTTGGCGAGACCCGATTCCTCGAGCGCGCGATCGACGCCGAGGCGAAGCGGACCCCCGCGTTCGGAGGGGTTCTGCGCCGCCGGCGCGGCGAACGCCGCCATCGTCAGCCCTGCGACGAAGAGGCGTCGGCTCGGCATCCGACCATTATTGCGGTGGTGAGGCCGACGCCCGGTCGGATCGGTTCCGGCCCGGCGGCTACACTGACGCCCCCGAGAACAAGCGCACGACTGCGCAGCGGAGACATTCGATCCACCCGGCTTGGCGCGAGGCTCTCGCGCACGCCGCGTCGATCCCCGAACCGTCGCCGCCCCGCCGCCGCCATCGCCGCGGGAATTGCAATTGCTCTGATCCACCCATGACCGCTCTGCCGACGAACCATTTCCACGCGCCGCACGTTGCCGTCCGCGCTCCCGCGCACGTCCGTCACGTCAAGCTGATCGATTGGGTCGCGAGGATGGCCGCGCTGACGGAAGCGCGTGACGTCTACTGGTGCGACGGCAGCGATGCCGAGTACGACCGGCTCGCCGAGCAGCTCGTCGCCGCAGGAACGTTCATCCGGCTCAATCCCGAGCTGCGCCCGCGCAGCTACCTCGCCCGCAGCAGCGCGAGCGACGTCGCCCGCGTCGAAGACCGCACGTTCATCTGCTCGGAGCGCGAGGAAGACGCCGGGCCGACCAACAACTGGAAGTCGCCGGCCGAGATGCGGGCGCTTCTGCAGAACGGCCTCGCCGACGGGACGCCGCCGCTGTTTCGCGGCTGCATGCGCGGCCGCACGATGTACGTCGTGCCGTTCTCGATGGGGCCGCTCGGCTCGCGCATCGCGCACATCGGCGTCGAGCTGACCGACAGCCCGTATGTTGCCGTCAGCATGAAGATCATGACGCGGATGGGCCGCGCCGTGCTCGAGGTGCTCGGCACCGACGGTCGCTTCGTGCCGTGCATGCACAGCGTCGGCGCGCCGCTCGGCCCCGGCGAGCGCGACGTCGCGTGGCCGTGCAATCCGGTCAAGTACATCGTCCACTATCCCGAGACGCAGGAGATCTGGAGCTACGGCTCGGGCTACGGCGGTAACGCGTTGCTCGGCAAGAAATGCCTGGCGCTGCGGATCGCATCGACGATGGGCCGGGCGGCGGCGAACGCCGAGCGCGGCGAACCGGGCTGGCTCGCCGAGCACATGCTGATCCTCGGCGTGACGTCGCCCGAGGGCCGCAAGCACCACGTCGCCGCGGCGTTCCCGAGCGCGTGCGGCAAGACCAATTTCGCGATGCTGATCCCGCCGCCGACTCTCGGTCACTGGAAAGTGACGACGATCGGCGACGACATCGCGTGGATCAAGCCCGGCAAGGACGGGCGCCTGTACGCGATCAACCCCGAAGCCGGCTACTTCGGCGTCGCGCCGGGGACGAACGAGAACACGAACCCGAACTGCATGGCGAGCCTGGGCCACGACGCGATCTTCACCAACGTCGCGCTCACCGACGACGGCGACGTCTGGTGGGAGGGCATGAGCGACACGCCGCCGGCGCACCTGATCGACTGGCAAGGCCGCGACTGGACTCCCGCACTCGCGCGCGAGACCGGCGTCAAGGCGGCGCATCCGAACGCGCGCTTCACCGTTGCCGCCACCAACAACCCGGCGCTCGATCCGGCCTGGGACTCGCCCGAGGGTGTGCCGATCGAGGCGTTCATCTTCGGCGGCCGCCGCTCGACGATCGTTCCGCTCGTCACCGAATCGCGCGACTGGACCGAGGGCGTCTACATGGCGGCGACGATGGGGTCGGAGACGACCGCCGCCGCCGCCGGCGCGCAAGGCGTCGTCCGTCGCGACCCGTTCGCCATGCTGCCCTTCATGGGCTACAACATGAGCGAGTACTTCCGCCACTGGCTCGACCTCGGCGCAATCCTCGAGCGCTCGGGCGCCAAGCTGCCGAAGATCTTCTGCGTCAACTGGTTCCGCCGCGGACCCGACGGCAAGTTCGTCTGGCCGGGCTACGGCGAGAACATGCGCGTGCTGCGCTGGATCGTCGAGCGCGTCGAGGGCCGTGCCGAAGGCGAGCTCAACGCGTTCGGCATCACGCCGCGCTATCGCGACCTCGACTGGTCGGGGCTCGACTTCGACGCCGACCGCTTCGACCTCGTCAGCAGCGTCGATGCCTCCGAGTGGCGGCGCGAGCTCGAGCTGCACGACGAGCTGTTCCGCCAGCTCGCGCACCGGCTGCCGCCCGAGCTGCCAGAGGTGCGGCAGCGCCTCGCCGAGCGCCTCGGCATCTGAGGCCGACCGCGCACTTGCCGCCGCGCCTGCGGATGCCCGCGCGCTCGCCGCGCGCGGCTACAGTCTCACGATGACCCAGCCCGACACGCTGCCGCCGTCGCGAGGCGCGCTCGCCGCAGCCGACGTCGACCTGAGCCAGGACGAGATCGGCGAGCTCGACGCGCTCCTCGCAGCGATTCCCGAGCCGCTCGACCCGCTCGACGCGGTGATGCTCGATGGCTTCCTCTGCGGCGTGCTCGTGCAGCCGCAGCTCGTCGACGTCGACGACTGGCTGCCGTTCGTCTTCGACGCCGGCGGCCATCGCTGGGGCGAGGCCGAGCCCGGACCCGAGCAGCGCCGTGCCCGCGCGCTCGTGCTGCGACGCCACGCCGCGATCAACCGCTCGCTCGCCGAGCGCGGCGACTTCGACCCGCTCCTGCTCGAGCCGTCGCAGGACAACGCCGACGAGCAGGCACGCGCCGCAGCCGATCCGGTGGGCGCGATGCTCTCGCCCTGGGTGGCGGGCTTCGAGCAGGCGGTGCAGCTGCTGCCGGCGCTCGTCGCGCTCGACGATCCGCAGGTGCGCGCTGCGCTCGCGCGCGTGCTTGCGTTCGCTCCCTCGAGCGACGAGGCGGCGACCAAGAGGGCGAAGCCGACCGCGACGCTCGACCAGGCGATCGAGGCGATCGTCGCCGGCGTCGCCGAGCTCTACGAGCTGACGCTCGCGCAGCGCTACCGCGTCGCGGCGGTCCGCCACGCCGAGCCGAAGGTCGGCCGCAACGATCCGTGCCCGTGCGGCAGCGGCAAGAAGTTCAAGCACTGCCACGGCGGCGCGCGGCCCTGATGCGCCTGCAGCTGCTGTCGGACCTGCACCTCGAGACCGAGACCTACACGCCCGAGGCCGCCGAGGACGCCGAGCTGCTCGTCCTCGCCGGCGACATCGACAGCGAGTGGGCGGCGCTCGAGCGCTTCGCCGACTGGCCGGTGCCGGTCGTCTTTGTCGCTGGCAACCACGAGTTCGACGGCCGCGACGTCGACGCCGCGAGCGTGGCGCTGCGCGAGCGCTGCACGGCGCTCGCGATCACGATGCTCGAGCGCGAGCGCCGGCTCTTCATCGACGGCGCCGGCCGCCGCGTCCGCATCGTCGCCACGACCCGCTGGGCCGATTTCGACCTCTTCGGCGCGCTCGGCCGTGCCAAGGCGATGCGCGCCGGCGAGTACTTCATGGAGCTGATGCAGTCGACGCGCGACGGCCGTCCGTTCGACGTCGGCGCGATGCGCGAGGAGGCGCTCGTCTGCCGCGACTGGCTCGCCGCCGAGCTGCGCCGCGCGAACGACGGCTGGGATGCGACCGTCGTCATCACCCACTTCGCGCCGAGCCTGAAGAGCGCCGACCCACGCTACGGCGCGAAGAGCGGCACGGCGAGCTTCTGCAACGCGGACGACGAGCTGCTGCCGTTCGCCGACCTCTGGCTGCACGGCCATCTCCACTGCGTCCACGACTACCGCGTTGCGCACGCCGGCGGCGCGACGCGGGTCGTCTGCAACTCGCGCGGGCACACACGCCGCGGCGAGGGCGTCGGCCACCAACCGCGGCTGGTGCTGGAAGTCTGAGCGGGACGCGCGAACGCGCGTCAGAACGTCGAGCGCCGGTGCAGCCTGAGCGCGATGCGGCTCGGCGGGCCCGAGCCCTCGCGCGCCGCGATCTCGGCGGGCGACTCGGGCTGGATCGTCGTGATCGCGTCGAGACCGAACGCCGTTCCCATGTCGGCTGGATCGTCGTCGAGCCGACGTGCCGAACGACGCGAAGTCGTGAAGTAGCGGCGGGCTCGGGCGATCAGGTTCATCGAACTCTCCGGGACGGCGATGCGCTTCGCCAGTATCCGGGCGGTCGCGCCCGCCCACATCCCCGAATCGAGGGTCGAAGCGGTCGCAATTCGCGCTGAAGGTCAAACGCGTCGCCACGCCGCCACGCCTACTGTGCGACGTATTTGTTGCCCGCGGCTTTGTAACGAGCCACTGCACGCTTGAGGTCGGTGTACTCCTCGCACGGCAGGAAGCATGCCTTGTCGAGCGCGGCGAGGCGCTGCTCGGCGAGCTCGAGGTTGCCCATCATCAGGTAGAGCTCGCCCGAGTATTCGAGCGCGCCGCGGTGCTTGGGCTCGATGCGCAGCGCCTCGTTGTAGTACTTCTCGGCCTCGGCGAGATTCGCCGGGTCGGCCTTGCGCAGGCTGTAGCCCATCAGGTTGTTCCAGTCGGCGCTCGAGGTCGCGTTGACCTTCTTCAGCTCGTCGATCGCGGCCGGCCAGTTCTTCTCGGCGATCTGTGCGCGCGCCGGGGAGAGCGCGTCGGACTTGCTCGGCGTCGCGACGAGGTCGGCGGCCGGCGCCGCCGCCGCGGCGAGCAGCGACGCTGAAAAGGCAAGGATGCGCAGGAAGGCGAGGGCCATGGCGGGTCTCCGGGTGGCAAGGGCGACAAAGGATAGTGCGCGCGGGCGAAGCGCGTCGAGCGACCTAGAATCCGCGCCCCTTTCGCCCGCGCGATGCTCTATGACCGCCGCCCCACCGTTTTGCGCGATCGACTTCGGCACGTCGAACTCGGCGGTCGCCGTCCCCGACGGCGACACGATGCGCCTGGTCGAGCTCGAGCCGGGGTTCGCGACGATGCCGACCGCGGTGTTCTACCCCGCCGAAGGCGACCGCAGCGGCAGAGGCGAAGGAGCGCCCTGCCAGTTCGGCCGCGCCGCCATCGCTGCGTACGTCGACGGCATCGACGGCCGCCTGATGCGCTCGATGAAGAGCATCCTCGGCAGCACGCTCGTCGAGCAGACGACCGACGTCGGCGGCGGCCGTGCGGTGCGCTATCTCGACGTCGTCGCGACGTATCTGCGCCATCTGCGCGCTCGGGCCGGCGCCGCGGTCGGTGCGCCGATCGAGCGCGCGGTGCTCGGCCGGCCGGTCTACTTCGTCGACGACGACCCGGAGCGCGACGCCGCCGCCGAGGCGGCGCTTCGCCGCGCGGCAGCGAGCGCCGGCTTTCGCGAGATCGAGTTTCAGTACGAGCCAATCGCCGCCGCGTTCGACCACGAGCGCTCGGTCGCGGGCGACGAGACCGTGCTGGTCGCCGATATCGGCGGCGGCACGTCGGACTTCTCGCTCGTGCGCGTCGGCGCGGCGCGGCGCGATGCACTCGACCGCAGGCGCGACATTCTCGCCAACCACGGCGTCCACATCGCCGGCACCGACTTCGATCGCCGCGTCGAGCTCGCGAGCGTCTTGCCGCTGCTCGGGTTAGGCGCGTTCGGCCCGAGCGTCGACGGCGCGCCGCCGCGCGAAGTCCCGAGCGCGGTCTACTTCGACCTCGCGACCTGGTACCTGATCAACACCGTCTACAACCCGCAGCGCGTCGTCGAGCTGCGCGGCATGCGCACGTTCTACGCCGATCCCGGGTTGCACCGGAGGTTGATGACCGTCGTCACGCACCGCTTCGGCCACGACCTCATCGCGCGTGCCGAGGCGGCGAAGATCGCAGTCGCTGGCGGCGGCGCGGTCGCGATCGAACTCGGCCACGTCGATCACGGGCTCGCGAGCCACCTCGACGCCGCCGCGCTCGGCAGCGCGGTCGATGCCGACCTCGAACGGATCGTCGCCGCCGCGCGCACGACCGTCGCGCAGGCCGGGCTCGTTGCCGACGACGTCGATGCGCTCTATCTCACCGGCGGCTCGACCGGGCTCTCGCTTCTCAAGGACCGGTTGCAGCGCGCCTGCCCGCGCGCCCGCGTCGTCCGCGGCGATCGCTTCGCGAGCGTCGCGACCGGGCTCGCCCTCTACGCGCAGCGCCGCTTCGCGCGGCGAGCCGGACGCTGAAGGTCAGCCGTCGAGCACCGCGGCAAAAGCGCGCGCGGTCGCCTCGACGTTGCCGGTGTTGAGGCCGGCGACGCACATCCGCCCCGAGCGAACGAGGTAGACCGCGAACTCCTCCCGCAAGCGATCGACCTGGCGCGCCAACAGCCCGGTGTAGCTGAACATGCCGCGCTGGCGGAGGAAGTACGAGAAGTCGCGCTCCGGCATCTTGGCGGCCAGGACGCGGTGCAGCGCCTGGCGCATCGCCTGGATCCGCTCGCGCATCGCGCCGAGCTCGCCCTCCCATTCGCGGCGCAGGTCGGGCTCGCCGAGCACCGCGGCGACGATCTGCCCGCTGTGGATCGGCGGGCTCGAGTAGTTGCGGCGAACCGTGAACTTCAGCTGGCCGAGGACGTTCGTCGCCTCGGCCGCGTCCGCGCAGACGACGCTCAACGCGCCGCAGCGCTCGCCGTACAGGCTCATGCTCTTCGAGAACGAGTTGGCGACGAAGAATGCGAGCGGCTGGCCGTCACGGTCGCGCGCCGCCGCGAGCGCACGCAGCGCGTAGGCATCCTCCTCGATGCCGTCGCCGAAGCCCTGGTAGGCGAGGTCGAGGTACGGCACGAGGGCGCGCCGGGAGAGGATCGGCACGAGCGCGTCCCACTGCGCGTGCGTGAGGTCGACTCCGGTCGGGTTGTGACAGCACGCGTGGAGGAGGACGACGCTCTTTGGCGGCAGCCGGTCGAGTGCGCTGCACATCGCGTCGAACGCGAGGCCGCCGCTCGCCGCGTCGTAGTACGGATAGTCGTGGACCGCGAGGCCGGCGCCTTCGAACATCGAGCGGTGGTTCTCCCAGCTCGGCTCGCTCACCCAGACCGCGCTTCCCGGGAGCCACCGGTTGATGAAGTCGGCGCCGACCTTCAGACCGCCGCTCGAGCCGATCGACTGGATCGTCGCGACGCGGCCGCCTTGCACCGCCTCGTGGTCGGCGCCGAAGAGGAGCGCCTGCACCGCGGCGCGGAAGTTGGCCGCGCCTTCGATCGGCAGGTAGGGCTTGGGCGCATCGCGCGCGACGACCTGCTGCTCGGCCCGGCGCACCGACGCGAGGACCGGAATGCGGCCGGCGTCGTCGAAGTAGATGCCGATCGAGAGGTTGATCTTGCCGGGGCGCGGGTCCTTCTGGAAATCCTCGTTGAGGCTCAGGATCGGATCGCCGCCGAACGGCTCGACGTGCGCGAACATCGTCATGGGCTCGCCTCTATGCGGCGAGCGCCGCCTCGATGTCGCTCTTCATCGACTCGGGCGAATCGTTGGGGGCGTACCTCTTGATCACCTTGCCGTCCTTGCCGATGAGGAACTTGGTGAAGTTCCACTTGATCGTCTTCGTGCCGAGGATGCCCGGCGCTTCGGAGGTGAGCCACTTCCAGACCGGCGCGGCCTTGGCGCCGTTGACGTCGACCTTGCTCATCATCGGAAACGTCACACCGTAGTTCAGCTCGCAGAACGACGCGATCTCGTCGTTCGACCCCGGGTCCTGCGCGCCGAACTGGTTGCTCGGAAAGCCGACGACGACGAGACCGCGGTCGCGGTACGTCTCCCAGAGCTCTTCGAGGCCGGCGAACTGCGGCGTGAAGCCGCACTTGCTCGCGGTGTTGACGATCAGCAGCACCTTGCCCTTCTGCGTCGCGAAGCTGGCGGGCTTGCCGGTGATCGATTCGGCGTCGAAGTCGTAGATGGTTGCTGCTCGGTTCGTCGCCATGGTTTCCTCGCGTCTCGTTGCCCGCATGGTAGCGCCGCGCGGCGCGACGTTCAGCGACCGGATTCGAGCGCCGCGAGCAGCGCGCCAGCGACGATCAGGGCGCCGCCGACGGCGAGTCGCGACGTCAGCACGCCGCCGCCGAGTGCGACCGCGGAGAGCGACGCGAAGAGGACCTCGGTCAGCATGACGACCGCGGTGCCGTTGGCCGGCAGCCGCGCCGCGCCGTACTGCAGCGACAGGTTGCCGGCGACGAACGCGACGGTCACGGCAAGCCCGAGCGCGAGCCACGCCGGCGCCGGCGGCGGCACCGGCGCGATCGCGCCCTCGGCCGAGAGCGCTGCGGCGAGCACGCCGGCGACCAGCGCGCCGCCGGCGAACATCGCGAGCGAGCGTCCTTCCTCGGGGCGGTTCGCCTCGCGGCGAAGCATGACGTTGTTGAACGCGAACGAGAAGCCGCCGACGATGCCGAGCCAGTCGGCGAGCGAGCGCGGCAGCGGCAGCGCGATGCCACCGGACGCGGTACCAGCGTGCGAGGCGTCAGGCCAGAGCACGATCAGCGCGCCGAGCGTGCCGAGCGCGATCCGCGCTGCGGCGACGCGCGTCAGCCGTTCGCCGAGGACGACGCGAGCGAGCAGCACCGTCCAGAGCGGCATCAGGTAGAAGAGCAGGACGACGCGGACGACGTCGCCGATCACGATCGCCCAGTTGAACGCGGCGTTGGTGCAGCCGGCGGCGACGACGAGCAGCCACAGCGCCGGCGTCCGCAGCACCTGGACGATGGCGCGAGGTCGCACCGCCGCGATGACCAGCGATGCCAGCGTGAACGTGAGCGCGGTCGACCAGAGCGGGTGGACACCGGCGTCCTGAAGCCGGCGCAGCGGCCACCACGACGTGCCCCAGACGAAGGCGTTGAAGACGAGCGCAGCAGCAGCGCGGCGCTGCGCGGCCGCGGCGCTCAATGCTTGTCGCGCCGCGCGATCGCCAGCAGGTGCTCGACCTCGTCCTTGTGGTGCACGAGGTTGTACTTGTGCCAGGCGCGGATCAACCACATCGTCGCGGTGACGAGAAGGCCGAACACGGCGATCGACGTGAACGGCGACAGGTGAAAGCGCGTCATGCCGGTGTAGAACGCGCCGAGGCCGAGGATGCACGCCTGCTCGTTGAAGTTCTGCACCGCGATCGAGCGGCCGGCGCCCATCAGGTTG
>Ga0207689_10002700_pt1 | contig 16413 bp, 19 predicted proteins | sample KBSMisM52_FD_184312 | JGI IMG/M metagenome (GOLD analysis project Ga0207689, IMG submission 184312) | Miscanthus rhizosphere microbial communities from Kellogg Biological Station, Michigan, USA - KBS Miscanthus M5-2 (SPAdes) (version 2) | ecosystem: Host-associated > Plants > Roots >... | reverse complement strand
AAAGCAGCGGCGCGCTTCTGCGCCCGGCCAAGGGTGTTCGTGCTCGCCGTTGTCGTGATTGCTATATGGGTAGTTACCGGCCCGATCTTTGGCTTCAGTGATACCTGGCAGTTGGTCATCAACACTGGCACCACAATCGTCACCTTCCTGATGGTCTTTCTGATTCAAAACACTCAATCCAGAGACACCGAAGCAATACAATTGAAGCTCGACGAACTCATCCGAGCGACGCAAGGTGCGCACAACGCGCTGCTTGATCTCGAAGAACTCGAAGAAGGGAAACTCGAAGCATTCCGAGTCAAGTACCAGGCGCTGGCCGCCGCAGCAAGGGCGGAGCTGGGCCATGGAGCGAACGATACGGGAACGCCAGAAGCATGAACCCGAACACCAAGAACATGAACGAGAGCCAGGCACAGCCGCATTCAGCTGAAGCCGGCAACGTTTCAGTCGTGCGCCGCTACTTCGACGGCTGCAGTTCCGGAGATCTGGACGTTCTGCTCAGCACTCTGACGCCGGACGTCGCCCACTATTTCCTGCCGCGTGAATTTGCCCCGATCCGCGGCGCCGAACATCTGGCGCGGCATTGGCGAAAGTTCAAGCAACTGCTGAATCCCGTTTGGGCCATCGACAGAATCATTGCGCAAGGAGATGAGGTGGTCAGTGAATGGAGCTGCATCTGGACGCCCAAGGACACCGATCGGCGCATCATGATGCGAGGAAGCGAGTGGTACGTCATACGTGACGGACGCATTGCCGAGATCAGGGCCTATCTCCTGCACGACGATACCAGCGACGCTGAGCTGATAGGCTTCCCCTACCTGGAGAGGGGCTATCTGACCTACCCGCAGTCAGGCGACCGATAGCCCTAGAATAGCCAGCTCAGCGCGCACGGAGCACTTCATGTATTTCGACGTAAATGGCAAACGCGTCTACGCCTACACCGGCACCAAAGCGCTAGTCCCAAGCCAACGCTCGGTGATGTTCATCCATGGTGCGGCCAACGATCACAGCGTCTGGGGGCTACAAAGTCGCTACTTTGCTTATCACGGATTCAACGTCCTGGCCATTGACCTGCCCGGCCACGGACGTTCGGTCGGGCCAGCGCTCCCCTCTATCGAAGAGGCTGCCGCTTGGGTCATCACGGTGCTGGAAGGCGTCGACGCTTCGAGAGCCGCCCTTGTCGGACACAGCATGGGCTCGTTGATTGCGCTTGAGACGGCGGCGCAGTATCCAGGCCGGATCGACAAGCTGGCACTCGTCGCCACGGCGTTCCCGATGAAAGTGTCGGACGAACTCTTGGGGACAGCAAGGGAGCGCGATCACGCAGCCCTCGAGATGATCAACGTATGGAGTCACAGCGCAGCGGGCCAAACGGGCGGAAATCGAGTACCCGGCCAGTGGATCATGGGCGGCAGCATGCGTTTGCTTGAACGCACCGCTGCGCCCTTGTACAACGACTTCAACGCCTGCAATCAATACGCGGCCGGAGTGCAGAGCGCAGCGAAAGTGACTTGCCCGGTGCTGATGATCGCGGGCAGCCGCGACGTGATGACGCCGCCGCGCGCCACCAAGGCCCTGACCGAAAAGTTGTCGAACCTCAAGTCAGTGACCATCGAAGGATCAGGTCACGACCTGATGGCCGAACAACCGGACGCCGTTCTGGATGCCCTGATCGGGTTCCTCAAGGAATAAAGTTCGTCACCTTCTGGGCTTGCTCGAGCATCTTCTCTGCACTGCTGGCCTCGAACTTTCCCGGCTCTTCGATATTAAGAGTCTTCACCACCCCATCCTGGACCAGCATGGAAAAGCGCTGGCAGCGTACCCCGAGGCCACGCGCCATCAGATCCATTTCCAACCCGAGCGCTTTGGAATAAAGCCCGCTGCCGTCAGCCATCATCCTGATCTTGCCCTTAGCGCCCTGCTCTCGACCCCAAGCGCCCATCACGAAAGCGTCATTGACTGACAGACACCAGATCTCGTCGACCTTGGCGCTCTTGAGCTTGTCGGCGTGGCTGACGAAGCCTGGCAGATGCTTGGCTGAACAGGTCGGCGTGAAGGCCCCGGGCAGACCGAACACGGCGATGCGCTTGCCGCGGACTAACTCTTCGACCTTGAAGCTGTTGGGGCCGACGGTACAACCCGGCGTTTCTTCTTCGATGAATTCCCACAGCACCCCGGCAGGCAGCCGGTCTCCTACTTTGATCGTCATGATGGTCTCCTGGATTGGAATGGGTGGATTTGGTCCGCGTGATGCCAGTGCATTTTAATCAACGACCCAGTGTATTTTAATCAACGACTCCCGGTGCATTTTAATCAAAGACTTAGTGGAAACAAGTGGCATTGATCGTATAGGCTGCCCGTCCCGTCACAAAACGGCTACAGCCGGGAAGTTTACTCGGTAGAGCTCGTTGCATACAGCTTACCCACGGCGTCGGCTATAGTGCTTCGAGCAAATACGCCAAACCCTCCGTCCTCGTTGGAGGCAGCATGTACCCCTTCAAACTTCGGGTCCTGGAAGTCGCGTGGATCGTTGGAGCGCCGCTGTTGCTGACGATTGTCGAGTTCTACCATCCGCATCCACATGATCTGTTGAATGTCGACGTGGATATCTGGCTCGCGGTCCACTACGCGCAAATCCCTCTATTCGCTCTCACGGCCCTGGCAATCGCGTGGCTCGTGCGCGGGCGAAGAGACGTTCTGGCCAGTGTCTGTCGTGCGGCCATGTTCGTATTCGGGGTGACCTACATCGTCTTCGATACCGCGGCCGGTGTGGTGACGGGCATTCTCGTGCAAGCAGCTCACGAGACCACCACACCCGACGCGTGGCGCGATGCGATCGATGCAATCTGGACGCATCCGATAGTGGGCGGCTCACCCTTGATTCCAGCTCCTGTCTTGGCGGTCGCGGGCGGCGTCGCTTTGTCGGTCGGTGCGGTAGCGGGCGCACTATCGCTCAAGCGCTCCGGGAACTCGTGGCCGCCCGTCGTACTGCTAGCAGTATCAAGCTTTGGCATCGGCATATTTCGCACCCATGCATGGCCGGGAGGGCCGCTGACTTTTGGTGGAATGGCGATAGCAGCGGGCTGGCTGCTGTGGGAGCGTGCCCGCGCGCAAGCCCACTCCTAGCTGTTGCGCTACTCGATACACCCCGCTTCTATGCACTTCGCCGAACGATTCTGGCGCGCCTGTATAATTCCATCTCAGTCGCGTCGACCCCAAAGATGAACAAGCCCTTTCCCACCGCGCCCGCCGCCGACGAAGACGACGAGCAGGAAGGCGCTCCGCCCATTCCCGCTGGCGCCAAGAACTACATCACCCCTGCCGGCCATAAGCGCTTGAAGGACGAGGCGCTGCACCTGCTCAACAAAGAACGACCGGATCTCGTCAAGGTCGTCGCGTGGGCAGCCTCCAATGGGGACCGCTCGGAGAATGCCGACTACATCTACGGTAAGCGCCGGCTGCGCGAAATCGATCGGCGCATCCGCTTTCTCACCAAGCGCCTGGATGCAGCCGAGGTGATCGATCCGGCGACGCGAGAGGCGACCGACCAGGTCTTCTTCGGTGCAACCGTAACCGTCGCAGACGAGGATGGAAAGGAAACCATGTACAGCATCGTCGGGATCGACGAAGCCGATGTGACGCGCGGGCGTATCAGCTGGATCTCGCCGCTGGCGCGCACGCTGGTGAAGCGGCGGGAAGGTGACGAAGTCGCGTTGAAAACCCCCGGGGGCACTCAGACCATCGAGATCGTGCGCGTCGAGTACAAGGCGCTCGACTGACTTCATCCGCCCACAGCCTGACGCCCCTGCGGCTTGCCGGGCTGATCCTCGTGCTGTGCCTGGGTACGTTCGCGGTCACGACGACCGGCAGCTCCATGGCACCGTTCCTGACGTCCATGTCCGCAGATCTAAACACGGATCTGGCGGCAATCGCCAATCTGTTTTCCGTACAGGCCTTGAGCTGGGGCATCTCGTCACTGGTCGCAGGCACCGTCTCGGACCGCATCGGACGCCGCCCTGTCCTTGTAGTTGCGCTTCTGATCCTCGTCGCTTCACGCGTGGGACTCTATGCAGCACAAACCTATTCCGCAGCGCTGCTATGGAACCTGCTATCCGGCGTCGGAGGTGGCGCATTCACGGGTACGGTGTTTGCCGCCGTGGCTGATAACGTGCCGACTGGTACGCGCGGACGCGCGTTGGGCTGGGTGATGATGGGTCAATCTTTGTCGCTGGTGCTGGGCGTACCGCTGTTGACACTGCTCGGAGCGCTCGGTGGATGGCGTGGCGCAACCTTGGCACACGGAACCGCGCTGACGATCGCGGCGATCGGGGTATGGTTCGTGGTACCACGTGACCCGCAGCGTCACGCTGCATCGTCACAACTGTCGATGCTTCCCATGCGTGAATTGCGCGCCGCGCGCGTAGGGCTGCTGCTTGCCGCCAGCACGATGGAGCGCGCATGCTTCGCGAGCCTGACGATCTATCTCGCTACCTACTTGCAGCAAAATTACGGGGTGGAATTTTCCCAGCTCGCGCTAGCGTTGTTGCTGGTCGCACTTGGGAACCTTGTCGGCAACCTGGTCGGCGGTCAACTGGCAGATCGTCTACACAACCGTCCGTTGACCCTCGGTATATCGCTCGGAAGCGCCGCGCTGCTCGCCCTTCCGCTGCTGCTGTGGCAGCCGGGATTGTGGATATCCGTGCTGATCGGGTGTGTCTATTCTTTCCTCACCGCCATCGGCCGTCCATCGCTTCTTGCTGCGCTCAGCGATGTACCCGCACAAGTTCGTGGTGCCATCTTCGGCATCAATGTCACCGTGTCCAGTGTAGGGTGGCTGCTCGCTGCCGGCGTGGGTGGGGTGCTGGTGGCCCGTTTGGGATTTGGCAGCCTGGGACTTTTCTGTGCACTCGCGGGACTAGTCGGCTCCGCATTCGCTGTGGCACATCGACGCACCCCTACTCATGCTCAGTAGCGTGGCAGGTTTCTGCTAAGCTGCCCCCGTGCACGACGCGCACCTATACGCCTCGGGGTGCCGCCTATACGCTTAGGGTGTAAGGGTACGGGCACAACAAAGACATCAAACCAAACCGGGAGGATTGCGTGGGCACACTGTACGGCATCAATCAACGTACCTTGCAGGACCGATTCGACACTCGACGACTCGCCGACAAAGTCGAGCAACTCGTGGTGCAACCAGAGGTGAGCGACATGGACAAAGCTTTCATCGAAAGCCGCGACATGTTTTGGCTCTCGACGATCGATGACGAGGGCCGGCCTACCGTATCCTACAAAGGCGGAGATCCTGGTTTCGTCAAAGTGGTCGACAGCAAGACCATCGCGTTCCCGCTCTACGACGGCAACGGCATGTTCTACTCAGCCGGCAACATCATGGGCAATGGAAAGGTGGGACTGCTGTTCATGAACTTCGAGACTCCGCAACGGGTGCGCTTGCAGGGTGTTGCCAGCGTGCGTGAGAACGATCCGCTCACGACGCAGTTCGTGGAAGCACAGATGGTCGTCCGCGTCGCCGTAACGGAGGTATGGCCGAACTGCCCTCGCTACGTGCACCGGTATCAGAAAGTGAAGGCATCGAGGTACGTGCCTCGCGCCCAGTGCGAAACGCCTCTAGCCGGCTGGAAGCGCATCGATCTGATCCAGGCGGACCTGCCGGCAAAGGACCAGGGAAAAGCAGAGAAGGCCGGCGGCCTGCTCAGCATGGAGGACTGGTTCGGCAAAGTTGTGCAAGGCAATCCGGAGGCTTGAGATAGCCACGAGCTAAGACGCAAGGTTATTTGTTGCTGAGGACAAAGAGAGCACAGAGGAATTTCCGAGACAAGGCCGAAATCGGGGACGGTGCTCCGTTGGAATCCGGCACTTTCCCGGCTGATTTTCTCTGCTCGGTGTTCTCTGTGGCTCGCCTAGCGCCGCACAGTCGCGGCGGTCTGCCCGAACAGAATCTTGCGCGACTCCTCGTCGATCGTCGGCTTGGTATTGATGGCCTTGCCCTTCTCGTAGGCACGGATCACCGCCGGGCGGTTCTTGATCGCCTCGAACCAGCGTTTGAGATTAGGAAAGTCCGCCAGGTTCTGCCGCTGCCGCTCGTGCGGTACGACCCACGGATAGCAAGCCATGTCCGCAATCGAGTACTCGCCGGCAACAAAATCGCGATCAGCCAGGCGCTTGTCCAGCACCGCGTACAAGCGAGCGGTCTCGTTCACATAGCGATCGATGGCGTACGGGAGTTTTTCCGTTGCGTAGTTCGCAAAGTGATGATTTTGTCCGGCCATGGGCCCAAGGCCAGCAATCTGCCAGAACAACCACTCCAGCACCTGTACCCAGGCACGCGTATCCCGCGGCAAAAAGCGGCCGGTCTTCGCGGCCAGATAAACGAGAATCGCGCCGGATTCGAAAACCGGGATCGGTGCCCCGCCATCGGCAGGCGCACGATCGACTATCGCCGGCATCCGATTGTTGGGTGATATCGCCAGGAATTCCGGCTGGAACTGATCACCTCTACCGATGTTGACCGGAATGATCCTGTAAGGCGTCCCGGTTTCCTCGAGGAATATTGTTATCTTGTGGCCGTTCGGAGTTGGCCAGTAGTGGAGGTCGATCGAAGGCCGGTCATCGTTTGGACGCATGCTTGCCAGTGTAGCCGGGGTCCGGTTGTCGGGGCAAGCCTAGCCCAAGGTTTTGCCGCTGCCGTCGTGACGCGCTCCGCATAGCAGCGGACGTGTCGCGCCAGGAACTCTCGCTCACTGGATCATCAGGTCGTCTAGCCAAACCAATGCGGCCTCGCGTTCCTTCGGATCGCGAAGGTCCTTTTGTTCCTTAAGAATAACCATGCGGATGAGCTTGTCTTCACCATTGACCATTTTTTTCGTCAAGATCGTCCCGCCCAGTACCTCTCCATCAAGCGCGTCATAGATGTGATTCATCTCCAGGCGTTCCCCTGGATGATCCCAGACGAGGATGATCCGCTGGACCTTAACGAGGCATTTGCTCAACTTCTTGTTGAAGTGAGATTTGTAACTTTGCGAATCAGCAAACGAGTCGCCCTTCAAGCCAGAGCCTGCAAAGAATTCCTCGGCTGCCTTCGCGCAGAACTGTGACCGCTTGAGAGATTCGTCGACCTGGTCCGGAGCCTGAGCGTAGCCAACTGCCGCAATGCTGAGACAAAGCACGAGATGATATTTGACTACGGCGAAGGAACTGTGTGTCACGTCATCACCTAGATCACCTCTTCACTTCAATCACCTCTTCACTTCGTTCTATCACGGAATAATCCGCTCCGCGCGAAACCCTGCGAGCAGCCGCAGCAACATCTCTTCCGTGTCCAGCGAATCGGAAAAGCCGAAGCGACGCGCTTTGCCGATGTCGGAGATGATGTCGTAGTCGGAGGCGAAGACAGCATCCGCGTACCCCCACGCGGCGATCTCCTCGTAACGGTACGGCTTCAATCCGTGCTTGGCGACGAGTCGGTCCCACACCGGGCCTTTGTCAGCCATGAAGCGGACCAGGCTGATATGGCGTGGGAAGGCAAGATCCATCTCGAAGAATTTTGCCAACCTGGGCCAGACGTGCTCCCATCGAATGAGATCGCCGTTGGTGATGTTGAAGGCTTGATTGGCGCATTGGGCGTGTGTCGACATCCACACCATCGCTTTGGCCAGCAGCGCCGCGTCGGTGCATTGGTACAGGGCTCGATACGCACCCGGCTTGCCCGGGAAGCTCAGCGGCAGGCCGAGTTCTTTGGAGATCACCGCATACACTGCGATCACGGTGAGTAGATTCATCGGATTACCTACGGCGAATCCGCACACCGCATGTGGACGCACGGCGGACCAATTCCAGCGCTTGCCGTGCTGGCGTGACTCCAGAAAGTCCTGCTGGCTGTAGTACATGTTAGGCGGCATGTGACGAGCGTCGGTTTCCCGCGCTGGCGTCTTGTAGGGTCCCAGGTGATTGCCGTACCACTTACTGCCCTCCACGAGATTCACGTGTTCGAGCGTTGGCGAAATCGCCTCGATCGACTCGACGAGATTCACCAGCATTCCCGTGTTGATCTCGACGTGCTTCTGCGGATCCTGCAGCTCCAGGTAGGCGGCAAAGAACACGTGCGACACGCCACGGAGACCACCAAGCTTGCCTCTGCAATCGGAAGGATCGGTCAGATCCGCGGCAATGTGTTCATAGCGGCCCGGAACATCCGGCTTTCGGCGCGATACCGCAACGATCTCCCAATCGCCGCGCTCTACCAGATGCATCAGAAGGTTGCGACCCACGACGCCGGTGGCGCCGGTGATAAGTGCTTTTCGCATATCGTGGTTCGTGGCTCGTGGTACGTGGCTGGTCGCTCGGGCTAAGCGTTCTGTTAACGAAGAGCGTAAGGGTGCGAATCGATATCTTGAGGCACATCATCGGTTCGGGCAAACTGTTATGTTCACTAAGTAACGTCGTTACGAACCACGAACCACGAACCACGAACCACGAACCACGAACCACGAACCACGAACCACGAACCACGAACCACGAACCACGGACCACGAACCACCAACCACGAACCACGAACCACGAACCACGAACCACGAACCACGAACCACGGCTTTTCAAATGCAACACTTCGATCTTCTTACCATCGGCGGAGGCAGTGGCGGCGTCGCCGTGTCCAACCGCGCGGGCAGTTACGGCGCGAAGTGCCTGCTGATCGAGAAGGCTCGCCTCGGCGGGACCTGCGTCAACGTCGGCTGCGTGCCGAAGAAGGTGATGTGGAATGGTGCACAGCTCGGGCACGCTTTGGACGACGCGGCAGACTACGGCTGGCGCATCGGCTCGCACGAATTCGACTGGTCCACGCTCAAGCGTGAGCGAGATGGTCATGTGCACGACCTCAATCTGGGTTACGCGCGATATCTGGCGAGCAACAAAGTCAAGGTGCTGCAGGCCGAGGCGCGCTTCGTCGGACCTCGCACCGTGGAAGCTGGTGGCGAACGCTACAGCGCGGACCACGTAGTCATCGCGACAGGCGGACGCCCCATCGTCCCAGACCTGCCGGGAGCGCACCTTGGCATAAGCTCCGATGGATTCTTCGAGTTGGAGTCCCTCCCTGCAAGAACCGTCATCGTAGGTGGAGGCTACATAGCGGCAGAGCTCGCAGGCGTCTTGACTGGTCTGGGTGGCGAGGTGACGGTAGTCCTGCGCCGCGAGCAGATGTTGATGAGCTTCGATCCGATGCTGCGTACAGCATTGATGGAGCAAATGCGCACGGACGGTGTGGCGTTCGTGACCGACAGACTGCCGATGGGAGTAGAGCAGGACCATCGCGGACAGCTATCGTTGCAATCCTCGGATGGCAAGGTGGGCGCTTTCGACACGCTGATCTGGGCCGTCGGCCGTGCCCCGTCTGTCAGCCGCCTCGATCTCGCGGCCACCGGTCTATCCGTCGATGACTCCGGCTTCGTACGCACGGACGAGTATCAAGCGACCCATGTCTCGGGAATCTACGCAGTCGGCGATATCACTGGTCGTATCGGTTTGACTCCAGTCGCGATCGCAGCTGGCCGCAGGCTGGCCGATCGGCTATTCGGAGGAAAGCCGGATCGCAAGCTGGTGTATGAAAACATCCCTACGGTCATATTCAGCCATCCACCTATCGGCACCGTGGGTCTGAGCGAGCCGGAGGCAGTCGATCGCTTCGGCGCCGCCGCGATCCAGGTGTATCAGACTCGCTTCACACCGATGTACCACGCCTTCACCAAGCGCAAAGTGATGACCACCCTGAAGCTGGTCGTAGCCGGCCCCGAGGAGAAGGTGGTCGGTTGCCACCTCATTGGACCGGGTGCGGACGAGATCCTGCAAGGGTTCGCCGTCGCGGTGCATATGGGGGCGACCAAGCGCGACTTCGACGACACCGTCGCGATTCACCCTACTGTCGCCGAGGAATTGGTTACCATGAAAACGCCTCGACCTGCTTTTCAGAGCTGATCGCTACGCCGCGACGTAGACGACTCCGTCTTCTATCTTCACATCGAAGGTCCGTACACACCCCGTCTCGGGCGCGACGACCTTGCCATCGCCGAGGCACACGCTCCAGCCGTGGTCGAGACAAGCGACCTTATTTCCGTCGTAAAGCAATCCGCTGGATAGCGGTGCACCGCGGTGCGGACAGCGATTCTCGATGGCGAACAAGCGATCGTCCTCCGTGCGAAACACCGCAATCTGGATATCGGTCGTTTGCAATACCCGCGCTTGCCGGCGGGGAATCTCATCAAACTTGCACACTGCGCGCCATTGACTCATAGAACGGACATTTTACTGGCGCTGGCGCACGCCGACAGCACAGCGCCGCTACAATGCATATTCCTCGGATCGACTTACCGCTCCCGCTCAAACACACACAGGAGACTATGCAATGACTGTACAGCGTTTTCATGTCGGACCGCGTTTGTGCCAGGCCGTGGTTCATGGAGATACCGCCTACTTGGCAGGGATCGTGGCCGACCATCCGATCCCCGATGCGGCTGCTCAGACCGGCCAGATTCTTGATCAGATCGACAAGTTGCTGGCCGAGTGCGGAACGGAAAAAAGTAAGATCCTCACGGCCACCATCTGGCTCGCGGACATCCGCTACTTCGATGAAATGAATGCGGTCTGGGACAAATGGGTCGCGAACGGCAACACCCCGGCGCGTGCCTGCGTCGAAGCCAAGCTGGCGCATCCAAAGTACCTTGTCGAAATACGCGTGGTCGCAGCCCGCTGAACTTCTGGGCGCGACACTGCTTCACCTATAGCTCGCACTCATGTCGCCGCTAGCTCAAGCCGCCATCTTCCTCACTGCCGCCGTCGCAACTGTTCCTCTGTTTCGCAAACTGAAACTGGGCGCGGTCCTCGGTTACCTGGCGGCCGGTGTCATCATCGGACCCTGGGTCTTGAAGCTGGTGACCGATGTCGAAAGCATCCTTCACTTCGCCGAACTCGGGGTGGTGCTGCTGCTTTTCATCGTTGGCCTCGAGCTGCAACCCTCCCGTCTGTGGATATTACGCAAGTCGGTGTTCGGACTCGGCGGGGTGCAAGTCGTTGTGACCGGGTTCGTGTTGGGTCTCGCAGGCATGGCGATCGGCCTGAGCTGGAGCAGCGCGCTGGTGATGGGCTTGGGGTTGGCCATGTCGTCCACTGCCTTCGTGTTGCAGGCTTTGGCCGAGCGCAACCAACTCACCAGCCGCTACGGGCGTTCCTCGTTCGCCATCTTGCTGTTCCAGGACCTATCGGTGATCCCCCTCCTTGCACTGATTCCGTTGCTGGCGATCGACACCGGGACTGAAGCGCATGGGAATCCTTGGGTCTCCGCCGTGGTGGCAGTGGCTGTTATCGCGCTGGTAATAGCCGGAGGTCGCCTGCTGCTGCGACCGGTGTTCCAGGCTATCGCGCAATCTCATATACAGGAGATTTTCACCGCGGCGGCGCTGCTGGTCGTGATCGGCGTCTCGCTATTAATGGCCGGTGTCGGACTGTCGATGTCGTTGGGCGCATTCCTGGCTGGCGTGCTTTTGGCCGACTCCGAATTCCGGCATGAACTCGAGGCCAACATCGAGCCCTTCAAGGGTTTGTTGCTCGGTTTGTTCTTCATCTCAGTCGGCATGTCGGTGGATCTCGGCCTGATTGCATCCAAGCCTCTCGTGGTGATCGGTGCGGTCATCGGCCTGATGGCAACGAAAGCGGGCATCTTGTTCGTGATCGGAAAATTATCTGGTCACAGCACCGAGTCAGCGCGTAACCTGGCCGCTGCCCTTTCTCAGGGCGGCGAGTTCGCTTTCGTGTTGTTCGGCGTAGCGGCCGGCCATCGGATCATGGACCAGTCGCTGATGGATTTGCTGGTGGTCGTGGTGACGCTTTCCATGGCCGCCACACCTGTGGCGCTGGCGCTCAACGACGCTCTTTCGCGTTGGCTCGCAAAGCCGAAGACGGACGAGACCTTCGACACGATCGACGAGGACAACAGCCAGGTCATCATCGCGGGATTTGGCCGCGTCGGCCAGATCGTCGCGCGCGTTTTAGTGCTAAAGAAGATTCCGTTCACCGCACTGGATGCCAGCCCCGAACAAGTGGAAACTGTGCGGCGCTTCGGGAGCAAGGTGTACTTTGGGGACGCTTCGCGTCTGGATCTGCTGACCGCCGCCAAAACCGACCAGGCCAAGCTGTTCGTACTGGCGATCGACGACGTGGAAAGCTCAATCCGGACAGCCGAGATGGTCACGCGTCATTTCCCCGACGTCAAGATCTACGCTCGCGCGCGCAATCGCTTTCATGCGCATCGCCTTATGGATCTCGGTGTGGAATTGATCGAGCGCGAGACGTTCCTGTCGTCACTGGACTTAGCCGAGCAAGTTCTGAAGGCTCTTGGTGTGACGGGATGGGAGGCGCAGGAGACCGTGGCGAGGTTCAAACTGCACGACGAGAAGACTTTGATAAGGCAGCACGCCGTCTACCACGACGAAAGTCAGCTCATCCAGACATCGAAGCAAGCGGCACAGGAGCTGCAGGGCCTGCTCGAATCTGACACGCAGGAAGCCAGCACAGAGTTGCTCGGCGATCGGCCCGTGTTCAGCCCCAGTGATGTTCGATAGTACGTGGGTAGTGCTATGTTTTCAGCATAAATCTTGCTTGTGGAACTCGCTGCTCATCGCGTCGACAATAACGAAGCTCTGACGAAGTTGCACACCAGTCCCTGCAAACAGGAGAGATTGCCATGAAGACAGTGTTATCCGCCCTCGCCGCCATCGTTTTCGCGTTCGCTCCCTTCGCGGCCGGGGCAGCAGATCAGGCAGCCGGGTCGCTGCAAGTCGCCGAAGCGAAGCTCGGCAAAGGCGTGCAGGATCGCCAGATTACGGAAGAAGCCACGACCTTTGCGGTCAACGACAAGGTCTACCTGTGGTTGAAAGTTACAGGCGGACCCGCGGAACTCAAAGTCAACTGGAAGATCGACGATCAAACCGACGCAGTCACGTTGAAAATCGGCGGCAATCCCTGGCGCACATGGTCCACCAAGACCGCGTTCAAAGCCGGCGATTGGACGGTCACCGTTACCGACGCCGATGGTCAGGCACTGAAGGAAATGAAATTTACTGTTCAATAGGCAGATAACAGCGAGATACGGCCCACTCGACAAGCTGACGGATTCGAGGCACGGGGCGCCTGGTCGAAGGACCAGGCGCCCTTGTTGTTCGTGGAGTTCCCCGCAACATCCTGACGCTGTGAGACCATGAGCGCGATGAACAGATTGGCGGCAATGGCGGTGGCAGCTTTGATCTTGTGCTTGGCAAGCCTGCCTGCAGTGGGGCAAGAACCGCTCAAGCTCTGGGACGAAGACTACATCCGTGTGCGCACGGGAGTGACCATCCGCGTGGTAGTCCATGCGTCGATCGAGACAGGCTACTACATCGTTGCCGCTGGTGGAACGAACGCGAAGCTTACTCCGCTGACGCTGAAGATGGCGCCCGCAGAGGGGATTACGCTAGGCACGCCGGAGTATCCGACGGCCAAACCAGTGCGCCTGCAGCAGGACGCGCCTGAACATCCGGCATTCGAGGGCTTGCTCGAGATCGGCCTGTCCCTGCATGTGTCCCCCGACGTCAAGTGGGAGAGCAAGCGGGTGAGCGGAACCCTCGCGTACCAAGCTTGCGACGGTCGCAAATGTTTGCCGCCAGCCTCGCTGGCGATCCAACTGAACATCGAGATCAGATCGGACGTAAAACCAGATCGAGGCCAGCAGCCTGGGGCCAAACCAGAGCCCAAGCAACCCGAGGGCAAACCTGACGAGAACTAGAAACGCTGACGCGCGCAGCCCGCTGTCTATTCTATGGCGCTATCGGGTTCCTCCAGGCGCCTCGCCCGGTGGCCCCACGCCACGTACAAGCCGCTACCCACGATGATACCCATGCCGATAACGGCGTGCTGGTCTGGCAAATCACCAAACACCAGATAGCCGAGCAGCGTCACCCAGAGAAGTTGCGTATAGCCCAAAGGCGAAAGAGCAGAGGCACGTTCCAACTCTAGTGCCTTGATCAGCAGGAAATGGCCGCAGGCCCCCATGGTGCCGAGCAGCAACATGAGCGGCAGATGCTTGAGGCTAGGCGTCACCCACAAGAAGGGCATGATCGCGGACATCACCAGGAAGCCGACCAGCGCCGTGTAAAACAGTGTGGTGATGGGATCTTCGTCTTCGCTGATTCGTCGCGTCATGATCTGGTACAGGCTGTAGCACAGAGCCGTACCCAGGGCCAGAGCCGAAGCCCAGGTCAGCATGGCGCTGCCCGGACGCACGATAAACAGGACTCCGAGAAAACCGACGATTACGGCAAGCCATTTGTCCCATGACACATGCTCGCGCAGAAGCCACACCGCAAAGATGGCGACCAGCAGCGGCGAGACGAAGCTGATGGCTTTGACCTCGGCCAGCGGCAGGAAACTCAGCGCTGCGAAGTTGCATAACGTGGAGCCCAGCAGCAACGTCGCACGCAGGATCTGGTCTATCGGCCGCGCCGTCCTGACCAGGCGCAGACGCAACCGTGGGGCCAAGACGACCAGCATTAGGAGGAGGTGCACGGTATAACGTGCCCACACGACTTCAGGTACCGGGTAGAACCGGGAAAGGTATTTACCAGTCGTCTCCAGCACGGCAAAGAAGATCACCGTGCAGAGCATGTACAGCACCGCGCGTGCGCTCGGCGACAGCGCCCGAAGCCGGGCAGCGACCACTTCCAAGGGGGTACGATCGAAAGCTAAAGCAGGATTCTACTTGAAGCAGTGCAGCATTGGCTCGCATTCTGCAGATATCCCCCGCCGCAGCCGAGGTGGAACAGGGACGCTGTTAACATACGGAGGCTGTATACTGCTCTCCTGCGGGACTGCCGACCGAAAAAACCGACTAGAACAGCAACTCCCCTAGCGAGGACCACAGCATGCGCACCGAAGTTCATGTACACGGATCCATCCCTTTGCGCACCGGCGTATCGCTCTCACAGGTCGAAGCTGCACTACAACCTTGGCTCGACTACCTTGACGTCGAGAGTATGGACGAGCTGAAAAGCATTCAGCGCGACGAGCCCGGCCTCGTATTCGAGGGACGCCGTCGTCTGCTCGAGATCTGCTGGACTGGGGACGTCGGCCGCAATTTCCGAAAGGTGGTCGAGGATTCCCTTCAGGCGCTGTGTCGCTACTCCGATCAGGCCAGCGAGGTGCAACTCAGCTACTACCATGAAGACGGACGCGACGAAGTCGGCATCGTTTTCGTGGGCCCCAATCCCGAGTCCATTCACGAGGCCCAGCGTCGACGTATGGTCGAGGACATGTCCAACCTGCTCTCTCGCCACTTTGGCCAACAGGAAGTGACCGAAGTCATAAGCCACGTAAATGAACTGTTCGCGCGCAGTTGGGCCCAGCGTGGCAGTTCGGATCAAGCCGAGTTGTCCTCGGAACCTATCCCCACGCCGCGCGGGCGCAAGCACCTGCATTAGCCCGCTGGCTCGATGTGCATCTGCTGCGCGACCTGGACGATCCCCGTCGTCGCCTGCTTATAAGACTGCTGGCCGCAGGGACGGTCGTTTCGTTGCCCATTGCGCGGGCGCTAGCCGATATCCTGGGTGAAGCGCCGGGCAAGCTTCCTGCCGGCCGCTCCGTCTACCGATTGAGTGGAGAAGTCTCGGTGAACGGCAAACCCGCCAATCTCAAGACGTCGATCGGCAACGGCGACACGATCGAGACCGGCAAGGCCTCCGAGATCGTGTTCGTCAACGTCGATACCGCTTATATCTTGCGTGCTTCGTCCCGGCTCGATCTCACTCAACAGAAGCAAGGCAACGTTTTCGTCAACGCGTTGCGTCTACTCACGGGAAAGCTGCTCAGCGTCTTTCCTCCGGCTAAACCGCAGCAGGTGTACACCACGACGGCAACGATAGGTGTCCGCGGCACCGGCGTGTACCTGGAATCCGATCCAGACCAGACTTACTTCTGCACCTGTTACGGCACCACAGACATCAGCGCGAACAACGACAGGCAGAGTACGAAGATGGTGAAATCCCGGCACCACGACGATCCGGTATACATCCTTGCCAAGGCCAAGGAGGGCAACAGCATCCGACCCGCGCCGTTCATAAATCACACCGACCAGGAACTCATGCTGATCGAAACGCTGGTGGGCCGGCAACCGCCTTTCGTGTTTCCGTCGGAGGACTACCGCGGACCCAGAAAGGACTACTAGTGTCCTGTCCCATTAATTCGTGGAAGAACTCTCGCGCATGAGAATGCTAATGGCGCAACGATCGGTGGCGCACGGCTACGGTTGGAAAACCCGCGAAATCGGCGTCAGGCAAGGCGCGAACCACAGCCAGGTTGAACACCTGGCGAGGATTCGTAACG
>Ga0207689_10002699_pt1 | contig 16415 bp, 14 predicted proteins | sample KBSMisM52_FD_184312 | JGI IMG/M metagenome (GOLD analysis project Ga0207689, IMG submission 184312) | Miscanthus rhizosphere microbial communities from Kellogg Biological Station, Michigan, USA - KBS Miscanthus M5-2 (SPAdes) (version 2) | ecosystem: Host-associated > Plants > Roots >... | reverse complement strand
CATCGCGAAGGTGTCGCGCGCGCTGTGGCCGGGCGCGAGGACGACGTGCTCGGCGGCGATCTCGTCGCGCTCGCGCGGCGCGGCAGCGCCGCCGTCGTCGCCGCCAGCGGAGCGCTCGACGACCACGCCGCGGATCGCGCCGCCCTCGATGCGCAGGTCGACGACGCGCGAGCCGAAGCGCACCTCGCCGCCGAGCCGCTCGATCTCGTGGCGCATGCGCTCGACGACGCCGACCAGGCGGAACGTGCCGATGTGCGGCTTGGCGACGTAACGGATCTCCTCGGGCGCACCGGCGCGGACGAACTCGTCGATCACCTTGCGGGTCAGGTGGCGCGGGTCGCTGATCTGGCTCCACAGCTTGCCGTCGGAGAAAGTGCCGGCGCCGCCCTCGCCGAACTGCACGTTCGACTCCGGATCGAGGATGCCGCGCCGCCACAGGCCCCAGGTGTCTTTGGTGCGCTCGCGCACGGCCTTGCCGCGCTCGAGGACGAGCGGCCGCAGGCCCGCCTGCGCCAGCAGCAGCGCGCAGAAGATGCCGCACGGGCCGAAGCCGACCACGATCGGCCGGTTCGCGCCGCTCTCGGCGGCGAAGTCGGCCGGGGCGACGACCGGCGGCCGGTAGCGGGTGTCGGGCGCGACCCGCACGTGTGGGTCGCCCGCATGGCGCGCGAGCACGGCCGCCTCGTCGCCGCGCACCTCGCAGTCGACGGTGTAGACGAAGACGATCGCGTTGCGCTTGCGGGCGTCGTAGCCGCGCTTGGCGACGCTCGTGGCGAGCACGTCGGCGTCGGCGATGCCGAGGCGGGCGACGATCGCCGCGCGCAACGCCTCGGCCGAGTGCTCGAGCGGCAGGCGCAGCTCGGTCAGGCGCAACATGGGAAGAGAGCGCGCGGCGTCGTCGCTCAGCGACGGGCGAGCGTATCGACGGCGTCGCCGAGGCGCTCGAGGTCGTCGTCGTCGTTGTAAACCTGGGCCGAGACGCGCGCCCAGAGCACGCCTTCGCCCGCCAGCACCGCGATCTCGATGCCGTGGTCGAACCACAGCGCATCGCGAACGCGCTGTGCGTCGCCGCCGTCGAGTTGGCGCGGCAAGGGCACCGCGGCCATGCAGCCGACCATCGATTCGGGCGTCTGCCAGGGCTGTTGCCAGCGCGCGGCGAGGCGGGCGGCGCCGTTCCACGCGAGGGCGTGGTTGTGGGCGCGCATCGCCTCGGCGCCGAGCTCGTGCTCGAGGAAGTCGATCGCCGCGGGCGCACAGAGCCAGGGCGTCGGATCGCGCGTCCCGGTCCAGTCGAACTCCTGCAGCCAGTCGGCGTTCGTGACGCCCCACGAGATCACCGCCGGGTGGAGTCCCTCGCGTCGATGCGGCGCGGCCCAGAGCACGCCGCAGCCGCGCGGCGCGAACGCCCACTTGTGCAGGTTGGCCGAATACCAGTCGACGCCGAGCGTTTCGATGCGGACCTCGATCGCGCCCGGCGCGTGCGCGCCGTCGACGAGCACGGCGACGCCGTGCGCGCGGCACGCGGCGGCGAGCTGAGCGACCGGCAGGACCAGCGCGGTTTCGGAAGTGACGTGGTCGAGCACCGCGAGGCGCGTGCGCGGACCGAGCGCGCGCTCGAGCGAGGCGACGCAGCGCGCCGGGTCGTCGATCGGCACCGGCCACGCGACGGTCTTGACGACCGCGCCGCGCTCGGCGGCGAGGAAGGCGACGGCGCGCGCCACGCCGCCGTAGGCATGGTCGGTGACGACGATCTCGTCGCCGGGCGCGAGGGCGAGCGAGCGCAGCACCGCGTTGACGCCCGAGCTCGCGTTGTCGACGAACGCCAGCGCGTCGTCGCCGCAACCGAGGAAGGCACCGACGCGCGCCGCGGCCGCGCGCAGGCGCGACGGTGCGCCCGGGTCGGCGGGCGATGCCGATGTCGAGGCGCGCAGGTGCGCCAGCTCGCGCAGCATGAAGCGCGCCGGATGGCGCTCGATCTCGTCGAGCAGCGCGAAGCGCGCCTGCATCACCGCGTTCGGCGTGACGCCGACCGTGCCGTGGTTCAGGTAGACGCAGCCCGGCTCGAGCGGGAACCGCGCGAGCAGGGGGCGGCCGAAGCGCGGCGCGGGCATCGTGCCGCTAGTGGAACGCTTCGATCGTCGTCGCGCCCATCAGCGGTTCGAGCAGGCGCGCGAGCGGGCGCAGGCTCGAGTAGCGCGTCGCGACCTTGTGCGCGTAGGCGAAGAAGCGCGGCAGGTCCTGGCTGTAGGCGGCCTTGCCGTCGCGGTGCTTGAGGCGCGAGAAGATGCCGAGCACCTTCAGGTGGCGCTGCAGGCCGATCCATTCGACGTTGCGCCAGAGCTCGCCGAAGTCCGCAGGCACCGGCAGGCTCGCCGTGCGCGCCGCTTCCCAGTAGCGGATCGCCCAGTCGAGCTCCTGCTCCTCGTCCCACGAGATGAACGCGTCGCGCAGCAGCGAGGCGACGTCGTAGCCGATCGGCCCGGCGACGGCGTCCTGGAAGTCGAGGATGCCCGGGTTGGGATCGGCGACCATCAGGTTCCGCGGCATCCAGTCGCGGTGAACGGCGACGACCGGCTGCGCCAGCGCCGCGGCGACGAGCTGGTCGCAAGCCTCGTTCCAGGTCGCCTGGTCTGCCGCGCTCCAGGCAGCGCCGCATTCGCGCGTTACGCACCAGTCGCGAAAGAGCGCGAGCTCGCGGCGCAGCAGCGCGTCGTCGTACGGCGGCAGCGCGGTCGCCGGCACCTTGAGCTGCCAGGTGACGAGGGCGGCGATCGCGTCGCGCATCAGCAGGTCGGCGCGGCGCAGGTCGCCGCTCGCCTGCGCCGCCTGCAGGGCCTGGAGATAAAGCTCGCTGCCGAGGTCGTCGAGGAGGAGAAAGCCGTGCTTCGGGTCGGCGTCGAGGACGCGCGGGCCGTGCAGGCCGGCCGCTGCGATCAGGCCGGCGACGTGGACGAACGGCTTGACGTCCTCCTGCGGCGGCGGCGCGTCCATGACGATGACGCTGCCGCCGCCTTCGCGATCGGCGCGGAAGTAGCGACGAAAGCTGGCGTCGCTCGACGCCGGCCGCAAGGTCGCAGCGAGGACGGCGTGCTGCGCGCCGACGCGGCCGAGCCACTCGAAGAACGCGCCGGCGCGCGCGGGGTCGGTCCAGGCGATGGCCGGAGCAGGCGAGGAAGGCGGGGTCACGGGGCGAATCTGGGGGCGGGCAAGCGCGAGGAAGGGAGCGCCTCGTGGATAATCGATTCTACAAATCGGTGCCGCATCGGCCGCAGGCCACGGGCACCGTCTGCGTCCGGCGGCCCGCGCGAAAGCCGGCCTCGCGCTTCGCATCCGCCCGCCTCTCGCCCAGTGAGTCCAGCCGCTCGCCAAGATCCTCGATCCAGCGTTCGCGAGCGGCCGCGGCTCGGCGCGAGCTGGCTGGCGACGCCGCTCGCCGCCGTCGCGGTCGCCGCGCTCGCGCAGCCGGCGCCGTCGAGCCCCGGCGCGAGCGCCGCCAGCGCCTCCGCCGCCGCGAGTGCGGCCTCCGGCTCGGGCGATGCAGGCCCCGGCATCGAGCTGCGCCGCGCCGACGTGCTGCACGCGCCGCCGCGCGGCGACGCGGCGCGTCGGCTGCCGATCATCCTGCGCGCGCGCGAGGTTCACGGCCGGCCCGACATCGACGCCGCGGCCGAAGGAGAAGTCGAGTTCCGGCGCGGCGGCATCGTCATCCAGGCCGACAAGCTCAGCTACGACCAGGCCGAGGACCTGGCGCGCGCCACCGGCCACGTCGTCGTGACGCGCGACGGCAACGTCTTCAGCGGCCCCGAACTGCAGCTCAAGGTCGAGCGATTCGAAGGCTTCTTTCGCACCCCGACCTACCGCTTCGCGCGCACCGGCGCGGGCGGCAAGGCGAGGCTGATCGAGTTCATCGACGACCAGCGCGCCGCCGCCAGCGACGCGACCTACTCGAGCTGCACCATCGAGGACGCCGATGGCGAGCCGGTCTGGATCCTCAAGGCGCGCGAGCTGCGCATCGACACCGAGACCAACGAGGGCATCGCCCGCGACGCGGTGCTGCGTTTCTACGGCGTGCCGATCCTCGCCTCGCCGGTACTGAGCTTTCCGCTCAGCGAGGAGCGCAAGTCGGGATTCCTGCCGCCGAGCTTCGGCATCGACAACCGGAGCGGCGTCCAGGTCGCGATTCCCTATTACTGGAACATCGCGCCGAACCGCGACGCGACCTTCACGATGCAGGAGAGCATTCGCCGCGGGCCGTCGGTCGACGGCGAATTCCGCTACCTCGAGCCGTCGTTCTTCGGCTCGGTGAATGCGAAGGTGATGCCGCGCGACATGGTCGCCGAGCGCTCGCGCTATTCGTTCCGGGCCGAGCACGACGGCGCGCTGCCTTACGACGCCTATGCCCAGCTGCGGGTGATGCGCGTCTCGGACGACGACTACTGGAAGGACTTTCCCGGCGAGGTCAAGAGCCTCACGCCGCGTCTCCTGCAGACCGACCTGCTGATCTCGCGGCCGTTCGGCAAATGGTCGACCTACGCGCGGGCGATGCGCTGGCAGGTGCTGCAGACCGACGATCCGACGACGCGGATCATCTCGCCGTACGAGCGCGCGCCGCAGATCGGCGCGCGCTACGCCGGCCCCTGGCCGGGCGGCTTCGACGTCGGCTTCGAAGCCGAGGTCAATCGCTTCGCCAACCCGGACGACCGCTTTCTCGTCGAGCGCCAGACCGGCGTCCGCACCCACTCGCTCGGCAGCATCGCCCGGCCGTTCACCTCGCCCGGCTGGTCGGTGACGCCGAAGGTCTCGTTCAACGCGGCGAGCTATTCGCTCGATCTCCCGCTCAGCGACGGCCGGCGCAGCGTCTCGCGCGTGATCCCGACGGTGAGCATCGACAGCGCGTGGACGCTGGAGCGCGAGACCGAGCTCTTCGGGCGCACCGTGCGCCAGACGCTCGAGCCGCGCCTGTTCTACGTCAGCACGCCGTATCGGCGCCAGGATTTCGTGCCGAACTTCGACTCGGCGCCGAAAGATTTCAACTTCGATTCGCTCTTCACCGAGAACCAGTTCTCGGGCGTCGACCGCATCTCGGATTCGAATCAGCTGACCGCCGGCGTGGTCTCGCGCGTTCTCGATCCGGACACCGGCGCCGAGGCCTTGCGCGTCGGCGTTGCCCAGCGCTATCGCTTCGCCGACCAGCGCGTCACGCCCGACAACGTGCCGTTGACGCAGGTCTTCTCCGATGTCCTCGTCTTCGGCTCGACGAACCTCGTGCCGAACTGGAACTTCGACACGGCGGTGCAGTTCAATCCCGACAACTCCCGCATCGAGCGCTCGATCGCCGGCATGCGCTATTCGCCCGGGCCGTATCGAACCGTCGGCCTGACCTACCGGCTGACGCGGGGCCTCTCCGAGCAGGTCGAGCTCGGCTGGCAGTGGCCCCTCTACGGCCCGGCGCGCTCGGCAGAGCGTAGCGAGCGCGCCGCAGGCAACACGGGCTGCGGCGGAACGCTCTACGGCGTCGGCCACCTCAACTACAGCACCCGCGACAGCCGCCTCACCGATTCGATCGTCGGCCTCGAGTACGACGCCGGCTGCTGGATCGGCCGGGTCGTCGTCGAGCGGCTGTCGACCGGGCGCAGCGAGGCGACGACGCGTCTGCTCCTGCAGCTGGAGCTGGTCGGCCTGTCGCGCATCGGCTCGAATCCGCTCAGGGTCTTGAAGGACAATGTGCCAGGCTATCAGCTTCTGCGCGAGGAGCGCACGTCGATCTCACCGTTCACCCCGTATGACTGACTTGAAACTCCTTTGCCGGCGCGTCGTCGCGGCGGGGACCCTTTGCCTCGCGGCGGCGCACCTCTGCGCCCAGACCGGGGACTACATCGTCGCGGTCGTCAACCAGGAGCTCGTCACCGCGAGCGAGGTGCAGCAGCGGCTGGCGCGCGTTCGCGACGAGGCAGCGCGCAACAGGCAATCCCTGCCGCCGCTCTCGGCGCTGCGCAAGCAGGTGCTCGATACCCTGATCGACGAGCGGGTGCTGGTCACCTTCGCGCGCGAGACCGGCGCGCGCGTCGACGACCCCGAGATCGACCGGGCGGTCGCCAACGTCGCCACCCAGAACCAGATGACACTGGCCCAACTGCGCGAGCGGCTGCGCCAGGAAGGCATTCCGTTCGCCAAGTTCCGCGAGAACATTCGCGACCAGATCATGGTCGAGCGGGTGCGCGAGCGCGAGGTCGTGAGCCGGATCAGGATCACCGATGCCGAGATCGACGAGCTGATCGAGAAGCGCCGGGGCGCGGCGGGGACGAGCGCGCAGGCCAACGTCGCGCAGATCCTGGTGACGGTGCCCGATGGTGCCCCCGAAGCCGTCGTCGCGGAGCGTCGCGGCCGCGCCGAGGCGGCCCTGAAGCGCGTTCGCGCCGGCGAGGATTTCGCCGCCGTCGCCCGGGAGATCTCGGAGGACAGCAACCGCAGCCAGGGCGGCGAGATCGGCCTGCGTCCCGTCGATCGCCTGCCCGACCTCTTCGCGCGCGCCGCGCAGGGTCTCAAGCCCGGCGAAGTCGCGCCGGAGCTGATCCGCAGCGGCGCCGGCTTCCACGTCCTCAAGCTCATCGATCGCCGCGAGTCGGGGGCGTTCACCGTCGATCAGTCGCGCGTGCGGCACATTCTGCTGCGGCCTTCGGCCGAGCTGAGCGCGGAGGCGGCGGCGCGCCGCCTGCTCCAGTTCAAGCGCGACATCCTCGCGCGCGCTCGCACCTTCGAGCAGCTCGCCCGCGAGAACTCCGAGGACGGCAGCGCGGCGCAGGGCGGCGATCTCGGCTGGACCGCGCCCGGCTCGTTCGTCCCGGAATTCGAGGAGGCGATGGCGGCGCTGCCGGTCGGCGGCATCTCCGATCCGGTGACGACGCGCTTCGGCGTGCACCTGATCCAGGTCATCGATCGTCGTCAGACGACGCTCGACATCCGCCAGCTCCGCGACCAGGCCAGGAACATCCTGCGCGAGCAGAAGTTCGAGGCGGCGTTCGCGGAATGGATGCGCGACCTGCGCGGACGCGCCTACGTCGAGTACCGCGACCCGCCGCAGTGACGGCGGCCGCGCGCGAGCCTCGCCGCGCGTGAGCGGTTCCTAGCAGTGCAGCACGCCAGGAAGCGGTTCGGCCAGCATTTCCTCGTCGACGGATCGGTGGTCGACCGGATCGTCGACGCGATCGACCCGCGTCCCGGTCAACCCCTCGTCGAGATCGGGCCGGGCCGAGGCGCGCTGACCGGGCCGCTGCTCGAACGCTGCCGGGCGCTCACCGTCATCGAGCTCGATCGCGACCTGGCTGCGCGGCTGCGCCGAACGCCGGGTCTCGAGGTGATCGAGGCCGACGTGCTCGACGTCGATGTCGCGTCCCTGCCTGCAGCGGCGGCGGGTCGAAAGCTTCGCGTCGTCGGCAACCTGCCCTACAACATCTCGACGCCGATCCTGTTCCACCTGCTCGAGGCGAGTCACGCCATCGAGGACCAGCACTTCATGCTGCAGAAGGAGGTGGTCGACCGGATCGCCGCGAAGCCCGGCAACAAGGACTTCGGCCGGCTGACGGTGATGCTGCAGTGGCGCTACCGGATCGAGCCCTTGCTCGACGTGCCGCCCGAAGCGTTCGAGCCGCCGCCGCGCGTCGACTCCGCGGTGCTCCGGATGACGCCGTTGCCGGTGCGCGACGACGTCGATCCGGTCCTGTTGCGCGAGCTCGTCACCGTCGGCTTCTCGCAGCGGAGGAAGTTGCTCCGCCACACCGTGGGCCGATGGCTCCAGGCACGCGGCGCCGATCAGCCCTTCGACCTACAGAGAAGAGCCGAGGAGGTCCCGGTGGGCGAATGGATCGCCCTGGCGATTGCGCTCAAGAAAACGACCCCGGAGGGGTCGGCCCCTCCCTCTCGGAGGAAGGGGAGCGAAGCGGGGAGGGAGCAGCCCTGAAGCTCCCTTGCGGAGCAAGGGAGGGAGCAGCCCTGACCCGCTCGCGGGGTGGGTTGAATCGGCTACGCCGCTTCAACCCACCCCGTGTCGAACGCGCTGCTCATCAGCGGCATGTTCGCGCCGAAACTGCTGTTCGCCGCCGTCTTGGCGGCCGCCTTGACCGGCTTGTCGTTGCCGTTGACGCTCTGTGCTCCGGGGGCCACTTCCGTCGCCCGCTCCCATGACCCTGATTCTTGGGAGCGGGCTACTGAAAAGAATAGAAGCACCGGAACGGAACTTTGCGCTCCGCCCAGAAGTCGGCGGCGTCGCGGAAGACGTCGAGCAGCTGCTCGCGCGCCTCGCGATCGAAGCGCGGGTTGTCGGGAAGCTGCTCGAGGACGACGACGAAGCCGGGCTGAGGGCCGGCCTTGTGGACGAGGTCGGTCATGCAGTCGAACAGCGCGTCGAGGTTCTTGCCGAAGTGCGCGGGGAAGGTGAACGACTCGGCGATCGCTTCGAGAACGTCCTGTTTGGATTGCGCCGCAGTGAGGTTCGCGTAGAGGAAGTGCTGGTCGGCGTGGCGCGCGGCCTGCATGAGGTCGTCGACCCGGTAGGCCCGGATCGACTGGACGATGTTCGGACGGACTGTCTGCAAGAGCATGTCGCGTTCCTCCTGTTCAACAAAAATTTCTGCTGCGCTCATGGCGTGATCCGGTGAAAGCTTGAGTAATGATCGGCGGTGTAGTAGCAGGCGACGGGCGCCGTGGGCGGCGCACCGCCGCAGACGATGCGCCGGCCGCCGCGGTCGTGGGCGCCCGGCGTCGGCACGGTGTATTCGCGATAGAAGCCGCGCGGCTGCTCCGGCAGCAAGCGCTCGCGATTCGCGAAGACGATGCCGTCCTTGGAGTAGGCGAACGGCCCACCCCGACGAATGGCACTTTCGACCGACTGCGCTTCGGCGGGGAGGGCGGCGCGGGCCACCGGCGGCAAAGCCGGTGCCGACTCGCGGGCGTAAACGGCCGAGATCGACAACAACCCTGCGACGCCGACGCCCGCTCCCCACCGGAGCAGTGGCCGCCACAGCTGCAGCCGACCAGAGGAAACCACGGAAATCCCTGAAAACGAATCGCGGGATGTTACCGAATCGGTGCAGAAACCTCAACCCTTTGCCTCAAATTTGGGCACTGAGGCAAGGATTTAAGTTAGCGCATACCTGCGCTGTAGAGTAGTAGGAGTAACGATAGCGGCCGAAGCCCTAGCCTTGATCGGGCTCGCTTTACTCAGCGGGCAGCGTTCGCGTCGGCGACCGTCAGCGCGGTCATGTTGATCACCCGGCGAACCGTTGCCGAGGGCGTGAGGATGTGGACCGGCAGGGCAGCGCCCAGCAGGACAGGTCCGATCGCGATGCCCCCACCGGCGGCGGTCTTGAGCAGGTTGTACGAAATGTTGGCGGCGTCGATGTCGGGCAGGACCAGCAGGTTGGCCTCGCCGGTCAGCGGGCTCGTCGGCATGATCTCGTGCCGGTAGTTGCCGTCGAGGGCGGTATCGCCGTGCATCTCGCCGTCGACCTCGAGCCAGGCGGCACGCGCCTGCAGCAGGGCCAGCGCCTCGCGCATCTTGACCGCCGACGGCTGGTTGCTGGTGCCGTAGTTGCTGTGCGAGAGCAGCGCCGCCTTCGGCTTGATGCCCGCGCGAAGCATCTCCTCGGCCGCCATCACGGTGAACTCCGCGATCTGCTCGGCCGTCGGGTCGTAGTTGACGTGGGTGTCGACCAGCACGATCTGGCGTCCGGGCAGGATCAGCAGGCTCATGCAGGCATAGGTCTTGGCGCCGTCGCGCAGGCCGATCACCTGATCGATGTACTGCAGGTGCATCGCCGTCCCGCCCCACGTGCCGCACAGCATGCCGTCGACTTCGCCGGTCTTGAGCAGCATCGCGCCGATCAGCGTCAGGCGGCGCCGCATCTCGATCTTGGCGAGCTGCGCGGTCACCCCCTTTCGCGCCGTCATCTCGTGGTACATCTGCCAGTAGGTGCGGTAGCGGTGGTCGTGCTCGGTGTTGACCAGGTCGTAGTCGCGCTCGGCCTGCAGGCGCAGGCCGAACTTGGCGATGCGCTGCCGGATCACTTCCGGCCTGCCGATCAGCGTCGGTCGCGCCAGGTTCTCGTCGACCACCACCTGCACCGCGCGCAGCACGCGCTCTTCCTCGCCCTCGGCATAGGCGATCCGCTTCTTCTTCGCCGCTTTGGCGAGGTTGAAGATCGGCCGCATGACCGCTCCCGATGCGTAGACGAAGGTCTGCAGCTTGGCGCGGTAGGCGTCCATGTCGGTGATCGGCCGGAGCGCGACGCCCGAGTCCGCCGCCGCCTGGGCCACTGCCGGCGCGATCCGCATCATCAGGCGCGGATCGAATGGCGTCGGGATCAGGTATTCGGGGCCGAAGCTGAGCGTCGCACCCGCGTACGCGGCGGTGACGACCTCGCTCAGCTCCGCCTGCGCGAGCTCGGCGATCGCGTGCACCGCGGCGATCTCCATCTCGACCGTGATCGTCGTCGCGCCCGAGTCGAGCGCGCCGCGGAAGATGTACGGGAAGCAGAGGACGTTGTTGATCTGGTTCGGATAGTCGGTGCGGCCGGTCGCGACGAGCGCGTCGTCGCGCACCGCGTGGACCTCCTCGGGCAGGATCTCCGGCGTGGGGTTGGCGAGCGCGAAGATCACCGGCTTGGGCGCCATCCGCGCGACCATCTCCGGCTTCAGGACGCCGGCCGCCGACAGGCCGAGGAAGATGTCCGCGCCGGCGATCACCTCGGCAAGGGTTCGATGCGGCGTGTCCTGCGCGAAGACGACCTTGTCCTCGTCCATCAGCTCGGTGCGGCCCTTGTAGACGACGCCGGCGAGGTCGGTGACCCAGATGTTCTCGCGCGGAATGCCGAGCTTGACGAGCAGTCCCAGGCAGGCGAGCGCGGCGGCGCCCGCGCCCGAGGTGACCAGCTTGACCTCGCTGATCTTCTTGCCGCTCACCTTGAGCGCGTTCAGCACGCCGGCGCCGACGACGATCGCGGTGCCGTGCTGGTCGTCGTGGAAGACCGGAATCTTCATGCGCGAGCGCAGCGCGCGCTCGACGTAGAAACAGTCGGGCGCCTTGATGTCCTCGAGGTTGATGCCGCCGAAGGTCGGCTCGAGCGCGGTGATCAGGTCGATCAGCTTGTCGAGGTTCTTCTCGTTGACTTCGATGTCGAAGACGTCGATGCCGGCGAACTTCTTGAACAGGACGCCCTTGCCCTCCATCACCGGCTTGGCGGCGAGCGGGCCGATGTCGCCCAGGCCGAGCACGGCGGTGCCGTTGGTGATGACGGCGACCAGGTTGCCGCGCGACGTGTAGCGAAAGGCGTTGGCCGGGTCGGCGACGATCTCCTCGCACGGCGCGGCGACACCGGGCGAGTAGGCGAGCGCCAGGTCGTGCTGGTTGACGAGCTGCTTGGTCGCGGCGATCGCGACCTTACCCGGCGTCGGGAACTCGTGGTAGTCGAGCGCGGCGCGACGCAGTTCGGCGGCTTTCTGTTCGGAATTCGACATGATTCGCTCGGGGCGGGCGCGAGGCGGGGCCGCGTGATGACCGGCGGCCATCATTGCAGATCGGCGTCGCCCGGCGAACCGGAGGTTCCCCCGGTCGCACGGCGCTTCCTCGGCGCGAGCCGGCGCCGATAATCGGCCGCCACCATGCCTGACCTCGGCGAATTCGAGCTCATCGAGCGCTTCTTCACGCGGCCGGCGCGGCGCGCCACGCTCGGCGTGGGCGACGACTGCGCGCTCCTGCAGCCGACGCCGGGAATGACGCTCGCCGTCTCGACCGACATGCTGATCGAGGGCCGCCATTTCCTGTCGACCGTTCCTGCCGATCGCCTCGGCCACAAGGCCCTTGCCGTCAACCTCAGCGACCTCGCCGCCTGCGGCGCGCAGCCGCTCGCCTTCACCCTCGCGCTCGCCCTGCCGCGTGCCGACGAAGCCTTCCTCGCCGCTTTCGCGCGCGGCCTGTTCGCGCTCGCCGACCGCGAGGCGTGCGAGCTGATCGGCGGCGACACGACGCGCGGCCCGCTCGCCGTCTGCATCACCGTCTTCGGCGAGTTGCCCGCGGGCGGGGCGCTGCTCCGCTCGGGAGCGCGGCCCGGCGACGATCTCTACGTCAGCGGCACGCTCGGCGACGCGCGCCTGGCGCTGGAAGCGTTTCGCGGCCAGGTCGCGCTCGACGCCGACGCCTTCGCGCAGGTGCGCCGGGCGATGGAGCTGCCGGCGCCGCGGACCGCCCTCGGCATCCGGCTGCGCGGCATTGCGACGAGCGCCATCGACGTCTCCGACGGCCTGACCGGAGACCTCGGCCACTTGCTGCGCCAGTCGGGCGTCGGTGCCGTCGTCGACGTCGACGCCTTGCCGCGCAGCGCCGTGCTCGCCGCCCAGCCCGTGGACAGGCAGCGCGAGTGCCTGCTCGCCGGCGGCGACGACTACGAGCTGGTGTTCACCGCGTTGGCGTCGCGTCGCGATGCCGTCGCCGCCGCCGCCGCCAGCGCCGGGGTCGCGGTGCGTCGCATCGGTCGGATCGACGCCGGCGAGGGCCTGCGCCTGGTCGACCGCGGCGGCGCGGACGTCGCGAGCCAGTTCGGCTCGTTCGACCACTTCCGCGCCTGAATCGAGCACCCGAGCGCAGGACCGGATCGATGGCCGCCGAACCCGCTCTGCATCCGCCGCTCGCCGGCACCGGCCGTCGTCCGGGCTGGCGCTTCCTGGTCGCCCATCCCGCGCACCTGTTCGCGCTCGGCTTCGGCAGTGGCCTGTCGCCCTGGGCGCCCGGGACGATCGGGACGCTCTGGGCCTGGCTCGTCTACGTCCTTGCCGCGCCCTTGCTCGGCGAGGGCGTCCGGGGTGCCGTGATCGCCGCCGCCGCGCTGCTCGGCTGGTGGGCCTGCACGGTGACGGCGCGCCACCTCGACCAGGCCGATCCCTCGGCGATCGTCTGGGACGAGGTGATCGCGTTCTGGCTCATCCTCTGGCTGGTGACGCCGGCGACCTTCGTCGCGCAGGCGGTCGCCTTCGTCCTGTTTCGCATCTTCGACGCCGCCAAGCCGGGCCCGGTGGCGTGGGCCGACCAGCGCTTCAAGCGGCGCCGCGGCGCGCCGATCGGCTGGGCGCAGGGCTTCGGCATCCTCTTCGACGACGTCGTCGCGGCGCTGTGCACGCTCGTCGTCATCGCCGCCTGGCGGTTCGTGTGAGCCAGGCCGAAACGATCGACACCCTGGTGGCGCGCGTCGCCGCCGCGCTGACGGCGCGCCGCGCGACGATGGCCACGGCCGAGTCGTGCACCGGCGGCCTCGTCGCCGCCGCGTGCACGGCGCGCGCCGGCTCGAGCGCGTGGCTGGAGCGCGGCGTCGTGACCTACTCGAACGCCGCCAAGAGCGAGCTGCTCGACGTCGAGCCTGCGCTCATCGCGCGCCACGGCGCGGTCAGCGCCGAGGTCGCCCGGGCGATGGCGGGCGGCATGCTGGCGCGCTCGCCGGCGAGCTTCGCCGTCGCCGTCACGGGAATCGCCGGGCCCGACGGCGGGACGCCGGCCAAGCCGGTCGGCACGGTCTGGATCGCCACCGCGGCACGCGGCAGCGATGCCGAGGCGACGCTTCTCAGCGCGGGCGGCGACCGCGCCGCGGTGCGCGAGCGCTCGGTCGCTCGCGCGCTCGAGCTGCTGCTGGCGCGGATCGAAGCGACGCCGCCCGCGCCCCGCTGACCCGAAAGGTCGCCAAGCGCTCCCGCGGAGCGCTTACGCCGTCAAGGCCATGCGCGCGATCGGCTTCGTGCCGACGCGCGCCGTCTGCTCGGCGAGCAGCAGCACGAGCCGCTTCAGCGCATCCCACGGATCGAGCGGCCAGTCGGGGTGCTCGAGCCCCTTCATCAGGCCGTCGCAGACGTGCGCCGCGTCGAGCAGGTGGGCGAGGGTCGATTCGCTCATCAGGGTGACGGCACGTTCGAAGACGCGCTCCTTGGCGCCCCAGACGCGCACTTCGCGCAGCGCCAGCGGCAGCGGCTTGCCGGCGGCGAGGGCGTCCTTGACGCGCTTCAGGCCGCGGATGTCCTCGGCCAGCGTCCAGTGCACGAGCACCGCCGCCTCGCCTTCGCTGCGCAGGCCGTCGAGCATGCGCAGGGCGCGCGCGGCGTGGCCGGCGAGCACCGCCTCGCCGAGGCGAAAGACGTCGTAGCGGGCGACGTTGAGGACGGCGCTCTCGACCTGCTCGAAGCCGATCTCGCCGGCCGGGTAGAGCAGCGCGAGCTTCTGGATCTCCTGGTGCGCCGCGAGCAGGTTGCCCTCGACGCGATCGGCGAAGAAGGCGAGCGCGCGCTGGCCTTCGGCGCCGGCGGCGACGTGCTGGCCCTGCGCCGCCAGGCGCTGGGCGATCCATGCCGGCAATGCCTTCCGCTCGACCGGATCGACGCGGACCGTGATGCCGGCGCGGTCGAGCGCGGCGAACCAGGCGCTCGACTGCTGCGATCGGTCGAGCCGGGGCAGCTGGACGAGGGTGATGACGTCGCGGCCGCCGCCTTCGATCGCGATCTCGCAGTAGCGTTGCAGCGCCTCCGAGCCGTCCTTGCCCGGCTTGCCCGACGGGATGCGGATCTCGACCAGCTGACGGTCGGCGAACAGGCTCAGCGCTTGCGACGCACCGAGCAGGCTGCTCCAGTCGAAGTAGGCGCCGGCGACGGTGTGCACCTGGCGTTCGCTGCAGCCGGCCGCGCGCGCGGCGGCACGGATCGCGTCGGCGGCTTCCTGGGCGAGAAGCGGCTCGTCACCCCACACCGTGTAGACCGCGCGCAGGTCGCGCTGCAGGTGGTCGGCGAGTCGGTCGGCGTAGATCTGCATCAGTGGCGTGGCATCAGACGAGCCGCACCGAGGCGAGCCGGCGCAGCACCTGGGAGACGATATCGTTCTGCATCGACCGGTAGAGAAACGCCTCCTCCTGCTCCTTGGCGAGCGCGGTGGTCTCGGTGTAGGTGAGCGAGCGTCGCTGCACGATCTCGCTGTCGCTGATCAGGTCCTTGCCGACGGCGCTGCGGACGCGGAAGTTGAAGCGCAGCCGCAGCTCGAACTCGCGGATCTGGTTGGCCGAGGTCTGGGCGACGACGACCTTCTCGCGCGCCTCCGACAGCGCCTGGAGGACGACCTGCGCTTCGCTCGGGTTCTCGACGACGCGCGTCGTCGGGCTCGCGTCGAGCTGGCTGCGCAGCTCGGCGGCGAGCGGCGAGCGCGCCGGGAAGCCCGCGAGCTGGATCGTTTTGAAGCTCATCTCGGGCGCGCGCTTGAGCGCGAAGCCGCAGCCGGAGAGCGTGACCGCGGCGCCGAGGAGGAGGCGCCGTCGCATCAGACGACGACGTTGACCAGGCGGCCGGGAACGACGACCACCTTGCGCACCGCGCGGCCCTCGCCGAACTTCGCGAACTCCGGCGTCGCCAGGGCAGCCGCTTCGATGTGAGCCCGGTCGGCCTTGGCGGCGACGCGAATCGAGCCGCGCAGCTTGCCGTTGATCTGCAGCATCAGCTCGATCTCGTCCTGCGCCAGCGCGCTCTCGTCGATCTGCGGCCAGGGCGCGACGAGCAGCGCGCCGTGGTCGGCGGCGAAGCCGAGTTCGTTCCAGAGCGTCCAGGTGGTGTGCGGGCAGACCGGATAGAGCACGCGCAGCAGGATGCCGAAGCCCTCGCGCAGCGGCGCCGGTGCGACCGCCCCCTCGCCGGTGTGCGTCTCGAGGGCGTTGAGCAGCTTCATCGCGCCCGAGACGACGGTGTTGTATTGCATCCGCTCGTAGTCGTAGCTCACCTGGCGCAGCACCGAGTGGATCTCGTGGCGCAGCGCGGGCGCGCCGCCGCGCGCGGGCTGGCGCCCCGGAGCGGAGTCGATTGTGTCGGCGTGCCGGGCGGCGAACTTCCACAAGCGCTTGAGGAAGCGGTTCGCGCCCTCGACGCCGGCGTTGTTCCAGTCGAGCGACTGCTCGGGCGGCGCCGCGAACATGACGAACAGGCGCGCCGTGTCGGCGCCGTAGCGGTCGATGAGATCCTGCGGGTCGACGCCGTTGCGCTCGGTCTTGCCCATCTTGAGCATGCCGCGGTACTCGACCGCGCTTCCATCCGCCAGCCGCCCGCTGCTGGGCCGGCCGTCGGCCTCGCCGACCGGCGTGACCTCGTCGGGAGGAAAGTAGTCGACGCCGCCTTGCGTGGAGGTGCGCGCCCAGACGTGATTCAGCACCATGCCCTGGGTCAGCAGGCGCGTGAACGGCTCGTCGATGGCGACCAGCTTCATGTCGCGCATGACCTTGGTCCAGAAGCGCGCATAGAGCAGGTGCAGGATGGCGTGCTCGATGCCGCCGATGTACTGGTCCATCGGCATCCAGTAGTCGTTGCGCGCATCGACCATCGCGTCCTTCGAATCGGGCGAGCAATAGCGCATG
>Ga0207689_10002696_pt1 | contig 16423 bp, 22 predicted proteins | sample KBSMisM52_FD_184312 | JGI IMG/M metagenome (GOLD analysis project Ga0207689, IMG submission 184312) | Miscanthus rhizosphere microbial communities from Kellogg Biological Station, Michigan, USA - KBS Miscanthus M5-2 (SPAdes) (version 2) | ecosystem: Host-associated > Plants > Roots >... | reverse complement strand
GCCCGACGCGAGGGCGCGTGTCACGACCCCGGTGCCGGCCGCCACCTCCAGCACCCGGCGCGGCGACCTGGGCGCGAGCCGCTTCACCAGGTCCGCGGCGTACGGCTCGAAGAGCAGCGGCACCAGGTACGTCTCGTAGAACTTCGGGATCGCGCCGGCAAATACCTTGTCGCCTCCGGAACTAGCCATCGTGGCGGCTCTCCTTTTCTGCCTTCACGGAAGCGACCCGAGCCTCAGGGTCCACGGGGTGATCCGGCTGACCCGCAGCAGGTCCAGGCCGGTCCAGGGATCGGCGGACAGCCGCGCGAGGATCTCGTCCCTCGTCTTCGCCCGAACGATCAGCAGGACGTCGGACGTACCGTCGAGCGGGCCTCCGAGCACCACGAACCCGTCCTTCGCCAGGGCGTTCATGAACGACGCGTGGCCCTTCCAGTCCCGCTGCCCCTCCAGCGCTTGCGCGCCGTCCCAGCCGGCCCCGCGCGTGCGGATCACCGCGAAGAGCCGCTCGCCGGCCATGTCGCCCCCTCAGCGCAGGAACTTGTAGAAGAACGTGGTCGCACAGGGGCGCCCGTCGGGCAACAGCGCGTAGCCCGGCACCTGGCCGCAGGGTTGCCACCCGTTCCGCCCGTAGAGGCGCTCGGCGTCGTCGCTGGCGGTGTCGAGCACGAGCAGCGTCTTGCCCGCGTCGAGGGCGCTCCGCTCGGCGGCCGCGAGCAGCGCGGCGCCCACGCCCCGCCGGCGGGCCCGCCGATGCACCAGCATCTTGGCCAGGTCCCCGCGATGCGGCTGATTCTCCGGCTGCTCCAGGATGATCTGGGCGGTGCCGATGATCTCCCCGGTGGCGTCCTCGGCGGCCAGCACCACGCGCTCGCCGCGTTTCGCGCTGGCGCCGGTGCGCCGCCAGAACGCGTCCGCCTTGTCGCGGGTCATCGGGAGCATGAAGCTCACGGACGCGCCGCCCAACACGCAGTCGATCAGCACGTCGCTCAGCCCCTGGATCTCGCGATCTCCGAAGGACTCCAGACATCGAATCCGGACGGCGTCCGACACGATCATCTCCTCGGCGTTCGCGCGCGCTCGGTCGCGATGATCACGATATATCGCGCCGCCTTGCGCGTGCGGTTGCGATACGCGGTTGGCTCGTTGAGCTGCATGGCGAGACAGTCGTCCTCCGCGAGGCGGTACGTGACGCTCCCCAGCGTCACCTCGATGGTCCCCTCCTGCACCCAGATCTGCTGATGGATGCTCACGTCGCGCGCGCCCGTCTCGTAGGCCACCCGCGCCCCGGCCGGCAGGACGATCTCGACGATCTGGATGGGCGAGGCCACGCGGGCCGGCGAGATGTTGCGCCGCACGTAGCCGGACTGCGGATCGCGCCATCGGGTCCGGTCCTCGCCCCGGGATACCGGGCTGGCGGAGGCGCTCACGCCGTCGAACAGGGTGGCCAGCGGCACGCCGAGCCCGGCCGCGATCTTCTCCAGCACCACCGCGGTGGGGCTGCTCTCTCCGCGCTCGACCAGCGAGATCATCGAGCGGCTGACGTCGCACTTCGCGGCGAGCGCATCGAGAGTCATGCCGAGATCGGTCCGCAGCGCCCGCACGCAGCCCGCGATGCGCGAGTTGATGTCCGGAGGGGCCGTCGTCACCGTCGCCCTATCCTTCATACTGGACGTATTGTCCAGTACAGTGGATCCCCTGTCAACCGGGCTGGAGCGGGAGCTCGACGATGCGGGCCGAAACGGCACCGGTGTCGGCGATCAGAAGCTCCGCGACCGTGACCGGCAGCTTGAAGCGCCGCGGCCCGGCGCTACCCGGGTTGACGAACAGGACGCCGTCCCGCTCCACGACCCACGGCTTGTGCGAGTGGCCCGAGACCACGACATGAATGCCGGCCGCCGCCGGCTCGATATCGAGCTCCGCGAGGTCGTGGATCGCGTACACCCAGACGTCCCCGACCCGGAGCAATTCGGTCTCGCGCACGCGCTCGGCCCAGGCCCCGCGATCGTTGTTGCCGCGCACCGCGGTCACCGGGGCCAGCGTGGCGAGCTCTTCGATGATGCCGGCATGGCCGATGTCCCCGCCGTGCACGATGTGGGCGCAGCCGCCGAGGAAGGCCTTGGCCTCCGGCCTCAGCAGGCCGTGCGTATCGGAGATGAGCCCTATCCTCATGCCGGCCTATCCCTCACAGATCTGCCCGAGCTGCTCCGCGACGGGCCGGTCGCCCTCCAGCCTCACCACCGGACCCGGGAGCGCGGCCAGCCACGCCTCATGCATGGCGCGACTCCTCATCTCCGGGCCGCCGGTGTCGTACCGGCCCGCCCACTCGAGAAACTCCACGTGGGCCCCGTGAAGCACTTCCCCCGGCGCGATGGCGTGCGGACCGTACCGCTCGATCTCCCGCGCCCGGAGGCGCGCCAAGCGAACCGGCGCCGGGACGAACAGGAACACGACCAGGTCGAACTCGGCGATCAGCGGATCGCCCCACCCGCAGAGCGAGCCCGACAACACCCAGCGCTTCGCCTCGTGGAGCGCCGCGCGCAGCAACGCCACCCGCTCCTCCCGCGGTCGCGGCTCGCGATAGGGCGGATTCGTTCGCAGCCAGAAGAAGTCGTCGGTATCCAGGTGACAATGACCGTAGCGGCTGGCTATCTCCGCCGCGAGCGTGGTGGTTCCGCTCCCCGATGCGCCGAAGATGTGGATGCGATCCGGCAGCCCCCCAGCCGGAGGCGACGGCAAGGACGTCATGGCGATCCCGCGACAATACCCCGGACCGCCCACGCCCGAGCGGTCAGCTCGATCGGCCCGTCTCCCGCGGGGGCAAGCCGCGACTGGAGGCGCAGCCGGATTCGCTCGCGCACGTCGCCGCTCACCGAGGCCAGATAGCTCGGGGCCGCGCCGGTCTTGCCGAGGAACGGGTTCCAGTAGTCCTCGAAGTTGCGGAACGTCGCGGGAACGTCGATGGCGCGAACCGCCACGTCCTCTAGCCCCACCCGCTCGAACAACGCCCGGAGCGGCCCGGGCTGGCACACCGGAAACCGCTCGGCCTGATCGAGCTTCGCGTCGTGCGGGCTCACCGCGATGGCGGCATCCCAGAAGTGCCGCACCATCTGCATGCCGCCCGCATAGTCCCAGACGTAGGCCCCGACCGATCCGCCCGGCCGTGTGACCCTCGCCATCTCCCGCGCCATGGCTTCATGATCCCGCACGAAGTTGAGCACGAGGCCGGAGACCGTGACGTCCCGGTCGGCCGCATCCAGCGGCAGGCGGGTCGCATCGCCGATCTCGAAGTGAACCCGGGAGTCTGCGATGGCGCGCCGGGCCTGCGCCACGAAACCCTCCGACGAGTCGACGCCGACGATCGACGAAGGCTCCCACATCGTCAGGATGGTGGACGTCAGTGCTCCGGTCCCGCAGCCGACATCGGCCCACGCGAGTCCGGGCGACGGCGTGAGCCAGCGAAGGAACTCGATCGCGACCTTCCGGCTCCACCGCCCGACGTACTGCTCGTAGGCGTGACCGGAGTTCCACGAATCGGCCGCGGGCCCGCTCATCGCGACGACGACGTCGCTACCATCGATTGGCCCCCGGGCTTCAGCCAGCAGGTCGGTTGGGGCGAAGGGTCAGGCACCAGGTCAACCTACTCTCTTCCAGGTCAGCGTCCGGGTGACCGCGGTACCGTCCGGGGAGCTGGTCTGCACCTGGATGACGAGGCGGTCTCCCTGGACTTCCATGGTGCGCGTCAGGACCAGCCCGACATTCTCGGGAGACAGCGCGCCGGTCAGCCGCTGAGTGACCGCCCCCAGCGCATCGTCGACCGTGTAGGTCCCGAAGTAGGCGTCGTATCCGCCCTGTGCCCGGCTGTTGTTCGGCGCGCCGCTGGGCCCGTCCGGAACGGCGAGAGACCGGTCGCGCTTCATGAATTGAGCGGCAAAGTGACCCGACCGATCGTAGAAGAGGAGGGCAATCGGGTCGTCGCCAAGCGAAGGCTCGACCCGGCGTTCCTCGGTCGCGGTGACATCGATGCGGGACTCGAGCAGCCAGGTCCCGGGCAGGCTGGACGACAGAGTGACCGGCGGCTCATTCATGCTATCCACGAGAAAAGAACAGCGGGACGAACCAGATGAGCCCTCCGTACGCGCTCACCGCCGCCTCCATGACGGTCCCGGCAAGGAGAGCCAGGCGAGGGAAGCGGTACGGCGAGAAGACCGCGCACACCAGGAACGTGAGCGCGAAAAGTGGCGCGATCAGGATCCTGAGTACGGAGAACGCGGCCCACGTGGCCATCGGCGACGGTGCCGCATGCCGACCGATCGCGAAGGCGGCGACCGCCGAAAGCCCGGTGACCGCTATACCCAGGCCGAACGCCGAGAGCACCGTCCAGAACGGACGATAGGGTCGGAGGAAGAACAGCGCGGCCCCGGTGGGCACGAGCGCACCAACCCCGAACACGGCGACGAAGAGAACCGCGTCGCCAAACGCGTACATGCCGCTCGAGGCCTGCGCGTCAGGGCCGCTCGTGTTCGCCACGCGGATGGCGACCGCCGCGGACGCCACGAGAAGGGCGGCGATGTACCCGACCGCGACCATGCCGGCCCTCCAGAGTGGCTTCATCGCGCCACGCTCCTGCTCACGCTCACAATCGCTTCCTCCCCATACTCGCGTCCACGTGGCCCAGGACGGCGAGCCCCGTCCCCGCACGATCCTCTCATGAAGACCAGCCTATCCACCTGGCCCGCGCCGCGCTGCCTTGTCCGGCAGGAGGACCGTCGCCATCCACCCCCTTCAGGCCCCCCGGCCGAGACGGCCCGCAGTGTCGCCACTGCCTCGACGGCATGGCAACAGCTGCTCCATACTAGCCGCCGAGCCGGGAACGGAGATCGGCAAGCGCCGCCTTCCTCCGCGCCGTCCCCTCACGATGTCGTTCCCCGGGGCCGGCGAGCCACCGGTACAGTACGTGACGCCGAAGCGGATGCCCGTCGGGCAGCAGCGGGTAATCGAAATCGTCGGCAGGGTCATGACTCATGCCGAGCTTCTCCATCACGCGACGGGAGCGCATGTTGCCGGCGGTGGTGAACGACACCACTTCCTCGAGCCCCAACGCGGTGAAGCCAAACTCCACCGTCGCCTGGGCGCCTTCGGTGGCATAGCCGCGGCCCCAGTGCTCGTGGGCGAGGCGCCAGCCGATCTCCACGCACGGAGTGAAACGGGCCTCGAAGCGGGCGACGGTCAGGCCAATGAACCCCGCGAACGATGTCACGTTCGGGATCTCGATCGCCCAGAGCCCGAACCCTCGCTCCTCGAAGTGGGCCTCGATGCGCGAAACCATCCGGTTACTCTCCTCGGCCGACAGCACTGCGGAGAAGTACTCCATCACCCGCGTGTCCGAGTTGAGAGCCGCAAACGGCGCGAGGTCGGCCGGTCGCCACCTACGCAACCACAATCGGTCCGTTCGGAGGTCCCTCGGCGCGCCCGGTCTTGGCGCGTCCGCTCCAGAGCCTAGTTGGCCGGCCATCCGCTACCTCCCCTGAGCCCCCATGGACAGCCGGCTCATTGGGCTGCTAGCCGCGGACCACGATTCGGCCCTAAGCGGTGGACTTGTTCAAAGTCACGGCACCGCGAACGAGAGTCTTCAACGCCTTCTCGTCTATCTTGTCGCCCTCGTGGAAGTCGATCGCACGCCTTGTCTTCCCGTCAAGACTGGAGTTGAAGAGGCCCGAAGGATCCCTCAGAGCCGCCCCTTTCGCGAAGGTCATCTTCACGGCGTTCTTGTAGGTCTCGCCGGTGCAGATCAATCCGTCGTGCGACCATACTGGAACCCCTCTCCACTTCCACTCCTCGACGACTCCGGGATCGGCTTCCTTGACCAAGGCGCGGAGTCGGCTGAGCATCTTGCCCCGCCAGTCGCCCAGGTCCTTGATTCTCTCGTCTATCAGCTGAGAAGGGGTCTTGCCTTTCCGCGATCCGGTCTTTTTCATGTCCGTCTCATTGCAGCGCCTTCAGTTGCCGTGGCCGAGGAGAGTCAGGATGTTCCCGTCGGGGTCGCGCAGGTGCGCGAGGACGCCGCCCCATGGCTGCTTCTCGAGCCGGCCGACACAGTCGACGCCGCGCGCGGCCAGAATGTCGTACGCCGCCAAGACATCGGGATCTCGTCACTGCGGTACGCGATGGCCATTTCAAGGGTCTCGCGGTAGAAGCGGATAGCGCGCTCCCAGTCGGTAACGCACACCCTCACCGCGAACAGCTTGTAGTCCACGTTGCTTCCTTCCAGTCTTGCCCGGCTCCTGGACTGTCAGCTCGATAGCTTTCTCAGCCGGCCTCCACGCCATCGAAGAACTCGACGACTCCGGTCTCCAGAGAATACTCGGCGCCGACCACGCGGAGGCCAGCATCCTGGACCAGCTGTTCCAGAACCTCAGAGCCGTGCCGTAAGTGGTCTACCGAAACGCGGACGTTGGCTCGAACGGCGTGCCGCACGAGGGCATCCAAGTCGTGGCGGAGCCCGGCCTTCAGCAACCCCTCGACGGAAGGCCGGATCCGGTCAACGATCGAGCGCAAGTTGCGCGATTGATTTGCCGTCGGCTGCTGAAGTTCCTCCAGGGTAGCCAGAATAGCCCCACACTGGGAATGCCCCAGAACCACCACCAGTCGGGTGCCGAACCGGGCCGCCGCGAACTCGACGCTGCCGACTTGCGAGGGAGCAACAATGTTTCCGGCAACCCGGATCACGAACAGGTCGCCGAGCCCTTGGTCGAATACAATCTCGGCCGGCACCCGCGAATCCGAACAACCGAGGATGATCGCGAAGGGCTGTTGCTCCTTCGCCAACTCGGCCCTCCGTGAATGGCTCAGGGGCGCGTCATGGCTCCGCCCGTCGGACGCGAACCGACGGTTCCCCTCTCGGAGGCGTGCGAGTGCGTCTTGTGCCGAAATCATCGATTCGGTGGTCCTTGTCCGAGTAACCTCCGCGGCACGCGCACGTCAGGCGCACCTTTCGCCCAGGAACCCCCTGCCGAGGGCTGGCGTTGCGCGGCCACGCTCGCTCACTCCGGAACTCCCGCTTGTCGCAGGGCGTCGAGATATACGTCCATCATCCAGGGGGGGTAGGAGTTGGTCTCGCGCGTGCGCCGCAGGGTGCGACTCGGCTGGATACGCAGTAGCGTCTCCGCTTCGGCGCGCGCCGCCTCGAGCTCTCCCAGTCCCACGAGCGCCGCGATAAGGTACGTGCGCTGCCCCGCGTGCTCCGGCCTGGCCGCGATGGCGCGGCGCTCCGTGACCGCGGCTTCCTGAAAGCGCCGGGCAAAGTAGAGGGCGGCACCCCGACAGTGCCAGATCTGGACGATGTCGGGGGACAGGGGATCGAGTCGCTCCGCGATCGCGACCCGCTCGATTGCCAGCTCGACCTGGCCGTTGTAAACCGCGGTCCAGCCCGCCTGGAGCCATCCGTCGGCGAAGTTCGGGTTCACCTCGATGGCGCGGGCCACCAGTTCCGCGCCGAGCGCGGGCTCATCCGACAGGATCGCGAAGTTGACGCCGGCCATCGCCAGCACTACCGGATCCGCTGCGTCAAGCGCGAGCGCCGCTCGCGTCAGCTCCTCTGCCCGTCGCTTCGCGCCGAGATGGTCCGCCTGCCAACCTTGATAGATCCCGCGCGTGATCGTCCGGGCCAGCATGACGACGGCCTGGGCAAAGCCGGGATCGCGCGCGATGGCCGCTTCCAGAAGCGGCAGGGCAGCGGCATGTCCCGCCGCGGTCATGGCATGGTAGTGAGGCAGCGCGCGTAGGTAGAGGTCGTAGGCGCTGAGGTCGGCGGGGGCCTTGCGCCGCGCGCGCTCGGTCTCTGCCTGACGGAGGCGCGGTTCCAGCGCGCCGGCCACGGCCGCGGTCACATGATCCTGCAAGTCGAACAGGTCGGCCGTGGTGCCGTCGAAGCGATCGGCCCAGATGTGCCGGCCGGTGTCGGCCTCGACCAGCTGGGCGGTGATGCGAACACGGTCCCCGGCCCGGCGCACGCTGCCCTCCACCACGTAACGCACCCCGAGCTCGCGCCCGACGTGGCGCACGTCCACCCCGCGCCCCTTGTAGGTGAAGGCCGAGTTGCGCGCGATAACGAACAGCCAGCGGATGCGCGACAGCGCAGTGGTGATGTCCTCCACCATGCCGTCGGCGAAGTAGTCCTGCTCAGGATCACCGCTCATGTTGAGAAAGGGCAGGACGGCGACCGACGGTTTGTCGGGGAGCGGCAGGGCATCGCGAGGGCCCGCCGCCAGTTTCGATGCCTCCGATGGCCGGATCCGATACACCCGCACCGGTCGCGCGATATTCTTGAGCTCCAACTCGCCCAGGTCCTCGAACGCCAGGTCGAGACGGTCCAACACCTGGTCGTGGACGGCGCGCGAAACGACCACGCCACCGGGCTCGGCGAGCGCTTCGAGCCGTGCCGCCACGTTGATGCCGTCACCATAGATCCGGGTGTCGTCGTGGATGACGTCGCCGAGGTTGACACCGATGCGGAACAGCATCCGGCGAGCCACCGGCACATCCTGGTTGCGGGCGGCCATGGCGGTCTGGATCTCTACCGCGCACTCGGTTGCTCGTACCACGCTGGGGAACTCGGCCAGGATCCCGTCGCCCGCCGTGTCGATGATGCGCCCGCCATGGCGGCCGACCAGCGGCAGGATCGCGGTCTGGTGGCCCTTGAGGTCGCGGACCGTGGCCGCCTCGTCCTGGCCCATGAGCCTGCTGTATCCGGCGATGTCCGCGGCAAGAATGGCGGAGAGCCGGCGCCTCACCGAAGATTCTTCGTCCTGCGTCACTTTCGCAGATCCAGTTCGTTGGCGGATGAACAGTTCGTCATCGTAGCACCTCCATTCATGCCCCCGTCCTCTCGTGTCGTCCAACGTCTCGGTTCAGCGGCAGGCCGCGCAGCAGATCACTTCGCGGGTGCCAGGAACGCGGTGGCGACCGCGGCAACGACAACCCACAGCACCGCACCGAGTACAAGATTGTAAAGGACGATCGACCATCCGGATATCGGGACCGGATCAAATATGCGTACGCTGGCGGTGAGACTGGCGTGCATGCACATCGCGAGCGGGAGATTGGCGGTTCGATCGTAGACCCACACCATCAGCACGCGGTACGGCACGAGGAACGAGAACGCCATCGCGGGCAGGTAGACGGCCATCGACAGCGAACCAGACGTGTCGGCGCTGCCCCACCACACCACGAGTAGGTGCCACGCGCCCCACACGAGGCCGACGATGAGACCCGTCACGACAACGCCGTAACGGAGCCGCAGACGCGGGACCGCGAATCCGGTCCAGCCGAGTTCCTCGAACAGCCCCGCCACGATCCCGGTCACAAGCCCGAGAACGAGGTGGGTCGAGGGGTCGCTCGCGGTGAGGACACCCGGCTGAAACACCGAAGACATGAGCGAAAGCGCACTGAGAACCCCGAGTACCACCAGGGGGGCGGTCAGCAGCGCGACGGCGTACCATCGCGCGCCCACACGGCCCGCGCGGAATCTGTCCCACAAGTCGTGAAGCCCTCTTTTGCCAAAGAACAAGGCCGTTCCTGCGACACCCGCGACGCTGGGGCCGGCCAACATCGCAATCCCCACCATCGGCAGCAAGACCCGGAAATCTTCCGCGGTGCCCGGGAATCCGTCGAAACCGACAACCGCGGCGACCCCGCCCCAGGAGATGGCAAAGGCAAGCACGAAGTATATCGACACCTCCGTCCATGAGGCCTTGGCAGGAGGACGATCGGGCAATGGCTCGTGTGTCGACATGGGCACGTTCAACCGTGAGTCGCGGTCAGCCGTCCAGGCCTCCCACCGCAAGTTCTTTAGCCAACTTCCGCACATAGTCCGCGTGGCCTGGGTTCCGCGCTTCGAGCACCTGCTGCGCGAGCAGTGCACGCGCTCGACCCTTCAGACCCCGTTCGGCCAGAATGACGGCCATGACGATTCGCGGCGGGCTGCCACCACCCATGTTCTCAGATCGATCACTCCACTCGGCCAGAATCTTGTCCCGAGTCGAAAAGCGGTCGAGAAAAGGAAGCCCGCTCAACTCGAGACGGCGTCGCACATCATCGGCCACAAGGCCATCGCTCCGCGCGGGCCACCAGGTGTCCCGCATGTCCTCCGAGACCTGCCCAAGACGAGTGCGCACGCAGCAGTGGTACTCCTGAACCCATGACCTGGCCTCCCCGCCCCCATGGTGCCTCGCGACCTCCGGAACGTAGACGCCGAGGTTGACCGTGAAGTGTCCGTGGAGGTTCTCCCGGAGTCCGGGAATGTGGGTTGTGCCCGGCGGATCCGCCGTACCCATCTGAATACTGACCACCCGGGTAAGGCCGTCCTCAGTGACCCCGTTGAAGGTCCGCCCGCGAACCTTGAAGCCCCGGGCTTTCAGGAGCGGGCGTAGCGCGTCCTGGATCTCGTCAACGGCCTGGACGTAGTTGGGCCTTGCCATCGTGTTCGTCAGCTGCAGCTAACGGACGGCCGATCCCTCCCCAAACACCTGTCTGAGGGCGAGAACCGGGGCGCGAACGAAGCCGGCGGGTGGCCGGACGGCAGCACCGTCGCCCACGCCTGGCGAAGGCCACCACACCAGTGCTCAGGCAATCGGCTCCACCCTGCATCAACGACCACCAGATCCCTCCACTCCACTCTGGAAGAGCTTGGGCCTAAGTCTGGGCCGCGTTGGCTAAGGGAGGCCATGTCGTACTGATTCGCCATTGCGCCGCCCGGCTACGGCGGTGATCCCCCGGGCTTCAAAATCGACGACTGCAAGACGCAACCGAACTTGGACGAACAAGGGCGCGGAGAAGCCAGGGCCCTTGGCGGGGCCTTCCGCAACCACGGCGTCCAAGTAGACCGAATCCTGTCCTCGCCTTGGTGCCGCTGCCTGGAAACGGCTCGCCTGATGGCTGTCGGTCCGGTTGAGATGTCGTGGGCCCTCGTTCCTGATATGCAGCCGAGCGTCTCTGTGCGGCTCGGCGAGTTGAAAAAGATTGTGGCCGACTGGCAAGGGCCCGGCACGCTCGTGCTCGCCAACGCGGCTCAGGCTTCGTTCGAATCACCGGCAGCCAAGCCCGGCGTGATGGTAAGCGAAACGGCAACCACGCAAGGAGCTACGTGACCGAACTGGCTCAGAATGCGCGATTCAATCACGACACGACATCCTCTTTGTGCTCGCGGTTCGTCTGAGGTCACCCGCGGCATGCGTTCTGTCGGCGTCCGACCGCAGGAAAATGTACAACCCCTCGTCCGTGATCACTCGATCAGCCGATCAGCGCGCAGGAGCACCCCCGGCGGGAACGTGACGCCTTGAGCTTTCGCCGCCTTGAGATTAAGCACCAACTCGAACTGCGTCGGCTGCTCGACGGGGATATCGGTTGGGTTCGCGCCTCTCAGGATCTTGTCGATGAAGGTGGCGCCGGAGCGATACTGCTCGATCACGCTGAAGGAGTACGACATCAGGCCGCCTGCGTCCGAAAATTCATTCTGCCCGTACACGGCAATCTGACGCTGGGCGTTCACCAATTCCACAATACGTCCGCGTTGGGAGACGAAGAACGCGGCGGAGAGGACATAGAGCACGTCGGGCCGCTCGGACTTCAGCACCTTGAAAGCGGTGATCAGATCCTCCGGTGATCGCGCCTCGATCATCCTCAAGTTCAGTGCAAGTGTCGCCGCCGTCTGCTTCAGAGTGGGAAGCGTTCGTACTAAGGGCAGGTTCGTCGGGTCGTGCAGCAGCGCCACACGCGAGGCCGAGGGAAACACTTCTTTGAGGAGCTGCAATATCTTGATCTGAAACTCCTCCGCCTGATTGCTGAGCCCGGTCGCATTGGTCCCCGGCCGTCGCAACGCCTTGACGATCCCCGTCCCAACCGGATCTGAGACGGCGACGAACACGATCGGGATCGTCGTCGTCGCCTTGGACGCCGCGAGGGCCGCTTGAGAGCCGGCCGCGAACAGGACATCGGGCCTGAGCGCGACCAGTTCCGCGGCCAGTGCGGACAACCGGTCGAACCGCCCCTCCGCGAACCGCCGCTCGACCACAAGGTTGTGTCCCTCGCGGTAGCCGAGCTCGGCGAGCGCCATGAACAGCGCTCGTTGATTCGGCGCATTGACCGCCGGTGAAGCCGGGACTAGGTAGGCTAGCCGGCGGAGGCGCTGCTCTGCACTCGCCCATGAGGTCATTGCGAACGAGGCTGCGCCCGTCAGAATCTCCCTGCGCGTGGTCATACGACGACGAGACAAATCTTCATCGGTCGTGGTTCGGACAACTAGAAGTATCCCGGTCCGGATAATTCGGCCACGTTGCGGGTTGGTGAGGATATTCCCACCGGGGTGGCCGGGGGGGTGTGACTGGAGCGGCCTTCGGGGGCGCGTGGTTGCGCATGGTCCCGGGGTGCGGCGGTAGTGTTACACAGACCGGGATATTTCGGGAGGGGGGTCGGGGCGGAGGCGTCGGATCCGGCATGCGCGAGGCTGGGCAGGCCTGGCCCCCGGGCGCAAGACGTGGACACGCGGATACCCCGGCGGTAGCATCCAGAGCCGGATGCCCTTCGCCTATTTCCAGCGGCTCACGCGGCGGCAGCAGGCGATCTATCTCGAGAGTGACGGCATCGTCACCATGCGCCTACCCGAGGCGCCGCGGCTGCAGCCGCTGGTGACCGGGCTGGCCCGCGCGCTCGAGAGCGGCGAGCGCGCGGCCACCGAAGCGGCCGCGCAGCGCCTGGTCGGCGGCCTCGCGCGGGCCCTGGGGGCCCCGCCGGTGCGCGTGTCGGTGCTGGCGGCGCGGCCGCACGCGAAGTGGGGCGAGCTGCACGGCCTCTACGAATCACCAGGGCGCGGCGCGGAGCCGCCGCTGATCACCCTCTGGATGCGCACCGCGCGGCAGCAGCGCGTGGTGGCGTTCCGCACCTTCCTCCGCACGCTACTCCACGAGGTCGGCCACCACGTGGACTATACTCTGCTGCGGCTGGGCGACTCCTTCCACACCCAGGGCTTCTACGCGCGGGAGTCGCACCTGTTCCATCAACTGGTCACCGACGGGGGAATTCTCATGGCGAGTCTCGAGGATCAGATGGCGCGCATGGAGCGCACGGCGGAAGACTACGCGGCCGCCATCAAGGGCGTTCCGGACGCGGCGCTCAGCAAGCGCCCGGACGAGAAGAGCTGGTCGGCCAAGGAGTCGCTGTGCCACGTGCGCGACACCGAGGAGTCCTTCATGATCCGCTTCCAGACCATCATGGAGATGGACGAGCCTCGGTTCCTGCCCGGGGATCCCGACCGCTGGGCGACCGAGCGCCAGTATCAGCGCAACGACGCAGGCGAGGCGCTCCACGCCTTCCGGGTGCGGCGCGACGAGACCTTGAAGTTCCTGCGCGGGCTCCGGCCCGAGCACCTGGATCGCGGCGGCGTGCACCCCACCCGTGGCCGCATGACCATCAAGGACTTCGTGGGCCTGATCGCCTGGCACGACGACAACCACCTCGATCAGCTCAAGCGGGCGCTCCAGGGCAAGCCCTAGACCGTCAGAACGGCTCGTAGACGACATACCAGGGGCCCTGGACGTGCGCGTAGCGGCTGCCCGCCGGCCGGGATCGCGGTCGGTAGGCGAGGCCGCATTGGTCGACGACGCCACATTCCGCGGTCAGGAGCCGCACCTCGTCGGGCGGGCTCACCGTGACGTACCGAGCCTGGAACAGCCCGGCTCGGACCGGTCCGACGGGCGTGATCCCGCGCTCCAGCTCGCGGACGACTCGGGTGAGCGCGGCCTGGCTCGCCGCGAACCGCAGGCGGAAGAGCGGGTTGAGCGGGCTCTGGCTGGACAGATAGATCACCAGGAGGGCACCCGCCAGGATCGGGAACGAGATCCCGAGCAGCAGCCGCCGGGCTCCCATTCGCCTCGGCAAGTCCGAAGCGCTCCAGGCGCAGGCCCACGCCCCGGCGAGGAGAACCGCCGAGGGAACCCCCACCGCGACCTCGGAGAATCCGACGCCGGCCTCGCTGACGCCGCGGATCGCGTAGATCTCCCATGCGGCGGTCAGGGCGATGAGCGCGCCCTTGAGCAGCGACGGAAGCGGCCGGAGCATCGGCACGCGGCGACCGGTCGTCAGCCGAGCGGACCCAGGATCAGGACGAGCGGGGTCGTGAGGATCACGGTGGAGATGACCCACCAGGCCGATGCGCGACCTCGCACCCGCTCGCGCAAGCCGATTCCCACCGTGACGAACGCCGCCCCCGCCGAGAGGAGCACGACGGCCAGGGCCAGCAGCCCGCGGTTCACGCACCCGAACAGCAACACCGGCGTGAAGTAGAGACCGACGATCGCGGCCGGGGCCACCGCGGGGAGGGCGACGTGTCTCAGGAGTGTCCGATTCATGGCGCTCCTCCAGTCTGGCACGGGCCGGAATTTCCGCGACGGCCGCCTCTTCCGGACCCTCCTAGCGCGCCCCCGCCTGGCGCAGGCGCGCCACCATCGCGTCGTAGCCGCGGCCCTGGGCCAGGGCGAGCGGGGTCCGGCCGTTGCGATCCGGCAGGTTCACGCTGGCCCCTGCCTCGATCAGCGCGGCCAAGGTATCGGTGTGGCGCGCGCCGCCGTCGCCCAGCACGATGGATTCGATCAGCGCGGTCCAGCCGAGGTTGTTGACGTGATCGAGGGGCGCGCCGGCGCGGATGAGCGTGCGCACCACCTCGGCGTTGCCCAGGTGCGCGGCGGCGATCAGCGCGGTGCCGTCGTAGCGGCTGGTCACGTTGCGAGCGCTCGTCCCAAGGCTGAGCGCGAGGCGCAGGGTCGGCGCGTCGTTGGCCACCGCCGCGATCGTCACGATGTCGTACCGGTCGCGCTCGAGCGCGTTCGGGTCGGCGCCGGCGGCCACCAGCGCCTGCATGGCCTCGTGGTGCCCGCCGTACGCGGCTACGTGCAGCGGCGTGCGTCCGTGGCCGTCCCGTCCGTCGGGCTTCTCCCCGCCCGCGGTCAGCGCCTTGATCCGGGCCGCGTCGCCCTGGGCCGCGGCGGCGAAGAGATCCGTGTAGCCGGCCTTCTCCTCCGCCGACGGAGGCACCTGCGCCGTCGCGCCGGCCGCGCCGACCAGGAACGCGAGCGCCACCACGGGTCCGAGCCGGCGCGCCACCATCAGGGGCCTACCGCGGGCCGGCGATGTGCTGCGCGGCCTCCGCCGAGGTGCGAACCGGGACGATCTCGAAGTGCGCCACGTCGCTCCACGCCTTCATCCAGACGTCGAAGAGCGACCGGTCGTCGGTGCGCATGAGCTGGAAGCAGCGGAAGTAGTCGAGGTCCACCCAGCTGTCCACGTACTCCAGGCCGGGCGGCAGCTGACGGCCACGCTCGCGGGCCCGCCGATAGATCTCGGCCGCTGCGCCCGCGTTGAAGTACTCGATGACCATGTAGAGCATTTGGCGACTAGCTCGGCAGGTCCGCAGCGCGGTCACGCCGCCCCCGCCGCCTCCACCGTCGGCTGGTAGTGCGGGGCGTCGGGGAACCCGATCGGGCGCACCGCGGGCAGCGTCACCCCGGCGTCGCGGTACTCGCTCACGAAGGCCGACACCGCGCGGAAGTCGCCGAGCCCGCCCAGCGCGGTCACGAGCCGGTCCGAGACCGCGCCGGGGCCGGGCGCGCGATCGAAGGCCTGCACGTCGGCGGTGAAGCCGCTCTGCTCCAGCATCTTGCGATAGAACGGCAGCACCAGGTAGCGCTGCAGCTCGGTGCGGAAGAGCGCGGCGGCCGCGGGCCGGTCCGCGGTGAGCGCCGCGGGCACCGCGGCCACGATCTCGAAGCCCTCGAGCGGCTTGCCCGCGCGGGCGCGCCCGCGGCGGATGGCGGGCACCGCGTGATCGCGCACGTAGGCGGGCGCGGCCAGCCAGAGCACGACCCCGTCGGCGATCTCGCCGGCCAGCTCGAGCATGGGCGGAGCGAGGCCCGCCAGCAGGATCGGCGGCGCGGCCGGGATCTTCGGCAAACCGCTCTGCCAGGTGACGCGATAGCGGGGCCCCTCGTGCCGCACCTTGCCGGTCAGCGCGCCGCGCAAGACCGTCACGTACTCGCGGATGACGTCGAGGGGCCGGCCCATGTCGAGGCCCATCGCGCCCTCCATCACCGGCTTGTGGCTCACTCCAATGCCCAGGCGCAGCCGGCCGCCGCTCGTGTCGGAGAGCGTGAGGGCCTCCTGGGCCAGCAGCACCGGGTGCCGCGGGTAGATCGGGATCACGCCGGTGCCGAGGCCCGCGTGCGGGGCCACGTGCGCGAACGCCGAGAGCGTCAGCAGCGCGTCGCGGCCGATACCGTGGGTGACCCAGAGGCTCTCGTAGCCCAGCGAGTCGGCGCGACGGGCCAGGGCCAGAGCGGGCGCCAGATCGGCGCCGGGGTTCAGGAAGAGCCCGGTGCGC
>Ga0207689_10002692_pt1 | contig 16432 bp, 16 predicted proteins | sample KBSMisM52_FD_184312 | JGI IMG/M metagenome (GOLD analysis project Ga0207689, IMG submission 184312) | Miscanthus rhizosphere microbial communities from Kellogg Biological Station, Michigan, USA - KBS Miscanthus M5-2 (SPAdes) (version 2) | ecosystem: Host-associated > Plants > Roots >... | reverse complement strand
TGTCGCCCCGTCACCCCGTCTCCCACTCACCGGTCTCCTTCGTATCCTACGGCCGGATCAATCATCTTGACAGCATAGACGCTCATCGCTTTCAATCGACTTGAGGCGATCATTCGACGCGCCTCGTCAGTATGAATCGCGAAACCTCTGTGTTTCTGCCAGCTTGTTAGCGCCGGCCTGTTGATAGAATGGCAGTTCCTGCCGAAAACCAAAGTGCAACCCTCTTAATTGTTGACGACGATCCCGGTGCCCGGGAGAGGCTGCGCGGAATCTTCGAAAACGCTGGCTATAGAGTAGTCACCGCGACCGAGGCGTCGTCTGCCCTGCGCGTGCTCAAGAGTGTCCGCTGTGATTTGGTCGCCCTGGATCTCGAGATGCCAGGTGTTGATGGCCTGGCCCTTTGCAAACTACTTAGATCCCAACCCCTAACAGGTAAGTTACCAATCATTGCCTTGTCGGAAAGTGACGATGAGACCCGAAAGGTCCAGGCGTTCACTGCCGGCGCGGATGATTACATTACCAAGCCTTCAACGCCCGGCGAGTTGCTATCCCGTGTCAGTCTCCACGTACGTACTTCACAACGCGAATGGGCCCTCATCGGAAGCAATCGTGAACTTCGCTTTCTGTCCGACATCGGGCGCGGGCTGTTACGCGCTCTCGAACCCGAACAGCTTGTGCGACGTGTTGCAGGTGCTACGTACGACGCCACGGACGCATCCTTGTGTGCGGCTTTTGTAACCGTGGGCCGAGACAAACATGCGGTCTGTGTATTCGATCGAGAAGGCAGTGCTGACGATCCATCGTTGCTGGACAAAACTGCGTTGCACGATTGGTTGCGTTCTTCCAGTTCAGCGAGTTCGTTAATGGCGACAGAGCGATCCAGCTTCTTGCTGCGTGACGATATTCACACTACGGAATATGTGGCTCCTTTACGATTTGCGGGCCGTGCAAAGGGGGCACTGATTGTCGGCTTCGATCGTCGCGAAGATTGTAGCGACACTGAACGACGACTGATCGATGCTGCTGCTCAACAGACCGCGCTGGCTGCTCACATCTGTTCACTCTATCAAGCCGCTCGCGATACTTCTTTCAGCCTGGCGAAAGAGGTCGAGCGTCGAACTGCAGAGACGGAATCGCAAAGAAGATTCATCGAGGCGATTATTGATAGTCTGCCGCTTTCGCTTTACGCCGTGGACCGTCACTATCGCGTCGTGGCGTGGAACCGCAACCGCGAGCTTGGCGAGTTGGGAATCCCGCGCGGCTCAGCGCTGGGCAAGAACGTATTCAAGGTTTTGACGCGCCAGCCGCGAAATGTTCTCGAACAGGAATTCTCTCGTGTCTTTGCGAGCGGCGAGATCGAGCGAATCGAACAAGAGACAACCACTAACAGGGGAGAAGTCAGACATTGGTTGATCAGTAAGATTCCAATGTGGGCGGATCCAAGCGGAGAAGTCAGCCACGTAATTACAGTTGGTGAGGAAGTCACGGATCGAGTTGAGGCGCAGAGAGCGGTTGCTCGAGCAGAAAAACTGGCCGCCGTGGGTCGCCTGGCGGCCGGGGTTGTTCACGAAATCAACAACCCGTTAGCTACCATCTCAGCGTGTGCGGAATCGCTCGAATCGCGTCTTAATGAAGGGGCGTTTGATGCATCGCCGATGGTTGAAGATCTTAGAGAGTACCTTGGCTTGATACGCAGTGAAGCTTTTCGGTGCAAGTCGATTACAAACGGGCTACTCGATTTCAGTAGAACCAGAGCGTCCGACCACGTCACGATTAACCTGGGTGATGTTATTCATTCTGCAGTCAGGCTGCTGTCTCACCAGAAGCGACGCTCGGCAGTCGAATTTCGGTTGGACCTTGCTGACGATCTGTCACCCGTGTCGGGCGATCCGGGGCAACTGCAACAAGCTGTCATTGCTCTTGCGACTAACGCTCTTGATGCGATGGTAATTAGCGGGATGTTAACGATCGCGGCGAAGAACCAGGACGACAAAGTCGTCGTGGATGTTATTGATAATGGCGTGGGTATTCCGCAGGAGAATCTCCCTAAAATATTCGAACCCTTCTTCACTACCAAGGAGATTGGCAAGGGAACGGGTCTTGGCCTTGCAGTGTGTTATGGTATCTTAACTGAGCATGGTGGTGCGCTTGATGTGCAGTCCACAGTAGGGGTTGGTACCACGTTCACGATCACCCTTCCAGCAGTTAATCTAAACGAGGAATATAAGGCTTGAGTGAGCAACCACAGGCACGGATTCTGATTGCAGAAGACGAGGCCAATCTCCGGCTCGTGTTGCAAAAAGAACTCGAGCGTTTAGGTTATCGAGTGCAGGCAGCGCCCGACGGAGAGGCTGCGTTGCGTCGCCTGGAGGAAAGCAACGTCGATGTGTTGTTGTGCGATATCAACATGCCTCGCATTGATGGAATGGAACTGCTCCGGCGCGTTCATGAACGCCCGAACCCACCAGAAGTAATTATGTTAACCGGGCAGGCTACTGTGGAAACCGCAGTCGAAGCCATGAAGCTCGGTGCCTACGACTACCTCACAAAACCATATCGCATTACAGAGCTCGACGTTCGAGTTAAGCAGGCAGCCGATAAGCGAAGACTTCGAGTCGACAATGTTCGATTGCGAGAACAGTTGGCGCGCCAGTCAGCTTTGCCGGAGATCATTTCTGTTTCGGAAATGATGAAAGAGGCAATTCGCTTGATCGAGAGAGTAGCTCCGTCAGAAGCGTCTGTGCTTATCACCGGCGAATCAGGGACGGGCAAGGAACTTGTGGCCCACGCTATTCACCGATTGTCAGGTCGCTCTGAGGCTTCTTTCGTTGATCTAAACTGCGCTGCGTTTCAGGAGTCGCTCCTGGAGTCGGAGTTATTCGGCTACGAGGCAGGCGCCTTTTCGGGTGCGAAGGGACGGAAGCTCGGCTTGATCGAACTCGCTGATGGAGGAACTTTGTTTCTCGACGAAGTGACTGAACTTCCGGCCCAGTTGCAAGCTAAACTTCTTAGAGCAATTGAAACGCGGACTTTCTTCCGGGTGGGCGGAGTACGAAAAGTAGAAGTCAACGTTCGCATCGTCGCTGCCACAAACCGGAACCTCGAAACGGTCGTCAACGATGGAGTATTCAGATCCGATTTGCTTTACCGCATCAATGGCTTTCAGATCAGCTTGGCGCCACTCCGCGAGCGTCCCGAAGACATTGAGCCGCTTGCGCGACATCTCCTCAAACAAGTTGGTGGAACCACGCCACCCGAACTAACGCCTGATGCGTTTGACGCTCTGCGTGTTTACAATTGGCCGGGCAATGTCAGACAACTAAAGAACTGTCTTGAGCGCGCCGTGATTCTTTCCAACAATGGCCGCATTACTATTTCGGAACTCCCACCAGAAGTGTTGCGTCCCGCTGTTCCAGTAACCGCATCAAACGCGATTCCAACTGTCCCGCTCAGTGTGGAAGTTCCAGTCTCAACAAGTGCCACCGTACCTGGATCGCTGCGTGAAGTAGAACGACAACAGATCCTCGCCGCCCTTGAACAAACGGGCTGGCATCGTGGCAAGACCGCAGAGATCCTTGGAATCTCGCCTTCGACTCTCTACCGCCGGCTGCGCGACTACGATCTCGAACGTCGTCGATAACTACCAATAACAACGGAACGAGAACGGCGCGATGGCTAATGCCATTCGCGCCGTTTGGACATCTGGTGCTTTATGAGCTGGGGGGCCCTGCGTCCCTGTGATCGTTCTGCGGATAGAAACGCGTGATTGCGCTGGTTTTCCAGAAGCGGAAGCCAAACAGGGGCATCACAGCAAGTGATTGCGAGTTGAGAGGACTGCTGAGCTGTAAAGAAAGAACCGACGTGAAGTAATCGAACCTTCACGTCGGTCTTTTGGTCGGGGCTGAAAACCTTGGTTAGTTCTGTTGACGCCGACGACGGAGGTAGAGTCCTGTTAACCCGGTGCCGAGAAGGACCATGCTAACCGGTTCGGGAACCGGCGCAGTTGCATACGTGAAGGTCATTCCGTTGTTCCAGTAATGGCAGTCTGGGTCGAAGCCAAACGCGATGTTACCGTTCGCGTTGATAAAGGCTGCCAGTTTGGCCAACTGGGCTGCGGTGAAGTTAAAGGTGTAATCATGGGCGACGTACCCTGCCTGGCCGACCATATTGAAGCTGCTTTCGAAAAGCTTGATATTGTCGACTCCGAACGTTGGTCCCAGGGAATTTGCGCCGCCGAAGTAGTCGGAGATGGTTGTGTCGTCAGAGCTGTCAGTCACACTGGCGATGCCGCTGTTGTTGGCGGTATTGAGCAGGTGGACAAACAGCTTATTGGTGTTCGTGTCCCAGTTTGCAATGTCTTTGAACGTGATTGAGGCGCTGATGATTGACTGCCCCGTTGGAATGGACAACCCAGTAAGCTTCCAGGTATAGGCTTTGTGGTGGTCGAGATCGAACTGACTAGCTCCACCGTTGTAGGCAGTTTGGTTTGTTTGGCTTGTGGCGCTGTTTGTGTTTGCCGCCGTTGCGGTTGGACTGAAGGTAAACGTGTTCGCAAAAGCATGAGCTGGCAGCATAAAAAAAGCTAGAGCGGCAGCTAGGGGCAGTAGTTTCTTCAAGGATTTTCTCCCAATCTTCAATGTTGCAGGTTCGGTGTCCTGCTAGTGCTTTGAGGGGAACCGCACTTATCCCCGGAATCTAAGACTCTGCTTTAGAGCGACGGCTGGACGGGTGGGCAACTTAACCGGATCCATCTAGCAGAAGATTGCTGGTACTGATTGCAGATGCGTTCAGCAAATACCAGACCACGATCCAGTGTTGTGATTTTGTGGCATTTCTGTTGGGCCAGCGAGGTAAGGAGGCGCTCGTTGTCCGGATTCTAGACGTTGATTCCAGACTCGGGATAATTCTTGATTCGTTTAAGTTTTTCCCAAATGCTAATCGGGTATGGTGGTGAGCGTCGCGTCATTCGCGACATGAACCTGCGCAATCCATCATTAGGATTTTAGTTTTCTTCGATCCGTCTTTCCACGATCGTTCTTAGGAATCGATTCCACAAACTCGATCCAGCGCGGATACTTGTAGACGGCGATGTTAGTCTTAACGAACTGCTTGATCTCTTCGGCGAGTTGTTGACTCGCAACGTAGCCTTCACGCAGAACGACAAATCCTTTCGGTTTAGTAAGACCATCCGACTCGTGGCCAATGACTGCACACTCCAGTATGGCTTCGTGCTGAAGAAGACAATTCTCGATTTCTGCCGGCGCCACGTAGACGCCGGATACTTTCAACATGTCGTCAGTGCGGCCGTGATACCAGTAGTAACCTTCCTCATCGACATGAAATTGATCACCGGTAGTACACCAATCACCCGCAAATGTTTCTTTTGATTTTTCGTGTGCGTTCCAATAACACAGTGCCGCTGAATCACCTTTGATACGAAGCGTTCCCATTTCCCCAGGTTCCACTTCTGCTCCTTCAGCATCCACCACCCTCGCTTCGTAACCATCAACAATTCGACCCAGACTGCCGGGCTTGATATCGCCGGGCCGATTTGTGATGTAGATATGAAACATCTCAGCGGACCCGATGCCATCGCAGATGTCGACGCCAAATGAATTCGTCCAACGCTCGTATAGTTCGATAGGCAACGCTTCGCCGGCCGAATAGCAAAACCGCAGACTGGCAATATCCGCTGGCTTAACGTCCTTCACATTGAGCATGGAATTGATCATGGTGGGCACCGTCGTCAGGATGGTCGGTTGATATCGCTTTATGACCTCGTACATTTTTTCTGGAGTGGATCTTTCAGCGAAAAGTGCGGTGGCCCCACCCACGGCAAAAGGAAACAGGAGGTTAGTGCCGGTGGCGTATCCGAAGAATAGCTTGGGCACAGAGACGGTTAGATCGTTCTCGTTTACACCCATCGTCGCCTTTGCGAAGACCTCTGTGTTGTAAGGCAGATCGTGTTGCAGGTGGACGGCTCCTTTTGGGTGGCCCGTTGATCCTGATGTGAACAACCAGATGGCCATGTCGTCTCGACGCGTGTCTGCTTTTGTGCAATCGTCACTAGCCGCTGCGACGCATTCTTCGAAGCTCACAAAAGAGGATCGAGAGTTGGAAGGATTGACCGCAGTATCCCCAACAACACACACCACCTTCAAATAGCGCGCTCCTTTGGTGGCCTCTGCGAAGGTCGGCAAGACAGAAGAATGGACTACAGCGACAGGTGCGCGAGTGTAGTCGAGATAGTATTCATAATCGGTTGCCGGCAAGAGCGGGTTGACCATGGTAATGACTGCGCCGATACGAGCGGCTCCGAACCATGTCCAAACAAACTCCGGACAGTCTGGTAAAACCATCAGCACGCGGTCTTCGATTTTGAGACCGAGATCCCGCAAGGCGTTGCCGGTCTTGTTTGAGAGCTTGGCAACCTCTGCGTACGTCCAGGACCGATCTTCAAAATACAAGCAGACTTTGCTATCCCGACCCTTATCAAGATTTTGATAAAGAAAGTAGTCCGCCATGTTGAAGCGTTCTGGGAATGTAATATTCATATCGGATGTTGTTTCACCTGACGCGAGACTAAGGGGAGGTGAATGTTGAATATTAATCGAGCGTCATTGAATACTGAGGTTGGATCCCTATTGCGGTCTCTTAACCGGTGGCGTCTCAAACACTTCTGCGATGTAGTTTGCGAGACGCTCTTGGTCTTCTTGTGAGCTGGAATTGAATTTGACGGCAAACCCGATCTCCGATGCTTCGTCGACGACTTCAGCCCAGAAATGCAATAGCCGAAGATTCGGCAACTCGATCTCCAACCAAATCAACTCGCGAACTTGAACCTTCCCGCCAGAAAGCACAAAGCATCCAGTGCGACTGAGGTCCGTGATGGTGGCGTTTTCGTTGGACAGAGCGCCCTCCCATCTTGCTGACAAGTTGACTCTTACGCGTGGCGCACCTCGTCTGTCTCTCTCCATCTCGTTTCTCTTTTTTAGCTAGCGTCCGGCGAACGGGCAGCCGGCTGGGCCATGTCCTAGATCAAGGTAGGTACGTGCTTCCCAGAGTTCGGGAAAGAACTTCTTATCAAGTGTCGTTCTTAAGTATCCGATTCCTTCGGAGCCACCAGTCCCACGTTTGGCCCCAACCATGCGCTCCACCATTTTGATGTGATGTGAACGCCAAAGCGAAAAATACTCGTCATGCTCCATCAAGGCTTCTGACAACTGAAACTCTTCATAGCGTTCCTCAAAGTGAGTAAGTATTTCCAGCACTGCCTGAGTTCGTCTGCCGTAGTGTGCCTGGCTCTCGGTTGAGTTGCCATTGCCGATTGCCGGTGCATTAAACCCGCGCCGCTCGAGAGCCGAATAAAAAGCATCAGCCAGGGAAGACTTCGTGGCTCGTTCTTTAAGACGTTCATAAGCAAAGCTATCTTCACTGAATTCTGCAAGGATGCTTTCATCCTTCAATCCAGATGAAAACTCGATTTCTCGAAATTGCATCGACTGGAAACCACTTGCCGGATTCAATTCATCGCGGAACTGAAGAAAACTGAGAGGGGTCATAGTTTCCAAAATATGGATCTGGCTTACCAAAAGCTTCTCAATTTCAACTACGCGCTTGATGGCTCGCGTTGCCGGCGCCAAACGATCTTCTGCAAGGAGCGCAATCGCAGCGTCGAGTTCGTGAAGAATTTGTTTGAACCAGAGTTCGTAAGCCTGGTGGACCGTGATGAATAGTAGCTCGTCGTGGTGCTTAGGATCAGAAAGGCAATCCTGAAGATTTATCAAATCCGGGACGCGAAGATATTTGTTGTAGGAAAGGGGAGGATTGTCGCCGTAGGTTTTGGACATTGATACCTTGGTGTTTGTTTCTAAAATGCTGCCCCAACCTTTTCGTGGGCCTCAAAGGCGCGTGTCTCTCGAATCTTCTTCATTTCCTCGATTACCAATTCGAGTTCGTTATCGGTTGTATAGAAGTGTGGAGAGATCCGAACGCCTGCGCCGGGGCGGTAGTCGATGACAAACTCGCGACGGATTAACTCCTTGGCAATTGCGGAAGCGCTCTCATGGGCCACTGTGACAGTGCCACCGCGTCGACTTGAATCTTTTGGACTGGTGACAACGAACCCTGCTTCTTCGGCAAGTTGGATCAGATACTCGGTTTGCCGGACACTCTTCGCCCGGATTTTGTTGACGCCGATCTCATTAATAATTCGGTAGCCAGATTGTGCTGCGTATAGAGCCGGGATGGCCGGAGAACCGTGGAGAAACCGAGTTATGTTCGAAGCGTAATGAAGCTCAGTATCAAAAGCAAAAGGGTGTTCGTGTGCCATCCAGCCCGTTGTCTTGGGTTCGAGTTTGTTTTGCAGATCCGGTCGAACGTAAAGGTAGCCCGCACCCGGGCCACCACAAAGCCACTTTACTGAACCGCCCGTTGCGAAATCAGCGTTGAGTTCTTTCACGCTGAACGGAACCGTGCCGGCAGATTGATAAGTGTCCAACACAACAAGGGCGCCAACTTCATGTGCACGGTCAATAATAGCCTTGGCGTCTTGTAGAAATGCGCTCTTGAACAGCACGTGGGAAAACGGTACGAGCAGTGTTGTTTCGTCAATTGCTGCAAGCATTCGTTCGAGGGGAACACTAATTCCGTCGTCGGATTTCACCGTCTCAATTGTGAGCTTACCGTCGCGTGCATGGGCCTCGTAGACATACATGACCGAAGGAAAATTCAGTTCCGAGTAGACAATCTTGTTTCGTTCAGGTGTTGGCTCAAGGCATGAAAGAATCAGCGATTGGCAAATCGAAACGTTCTGATGCATGACCACACTGCCGGGATCAGCGCCGATAATCTTGCCAACCTCATCGCCGACTGTTACCGGCATATTCCACCAACCCTCAGCCCACGCTCGGACACCGCGCGTCGCCCACACCTCAGCGTACTCGTGAAGGCGGTCATAGGTGCTTTTCGGCATCGCTCCAAGACTGTGTGAAATTAAATAAACAGCCTTTTCGAGAATGGGAAACTCACTCCGCCACTGCAATAGTTCGTCAGTCAAAAAGGTCCCTCCAGACTTCTGCATTAAAGTCTACTTTACCACAGCGAGCCATACCCCTTCTCAGAAAGCATGATGTCTTGATCGTCTGCTCACATGCTAAAGTGATTGCCCTACAACATGTGGAAGTTTCCCAAGCCAATTCGCCATCAAATACCTGCGACTGTTTGGCCTACGGCTGAAGAGGCGGCGAAGTCGCTGCTTTACACGCCAGTAAGAATCGGGCAACAGACTGCTCGAAACCGAACATGGGTTCCAGCGATGGTGCCGTGGCGCGCAACCGACGATGGGTTTGTAACGAAAGAAAATCTCGATTGGTACGCGCGTTTCGCCCAGGGAAGACCTGGCGTTTTGGTAGTTGAGGCGACGGGTGTGCGCGACATTCCGAGTGGACCGTTGCTTAGAATTGGGGATGATCGATTCATTCCGGGCTTGCGAAGACTGGTCGACGTTGTAAAAGAAGCAAGCGAAGGTGAGACACTTCTCTTTATCCAAATCATTGATTTTCTCGTGGTCAAACGCCGGCCGGAAAAAGAAAAGTACTTCGATAGGTTTTTGCGAATCGAGAATCGACATCGTGATGCTCTTACGAGCGTTACTAACGACGAGAAGTGGTTAACGATACCGGAAGGTGCAGTACGAGAGTTTTTGAAAACTACTACTGACGACGTTCTCGACACGGTTTTGGATAACACGGAACTCGAGGCGCTTCGATTCGGGTATCGCGAACGAGTCACTGACACCAATCTTCCGCACATACAGCAGCTACCTCAGGAACTCCCCACCATTTTTGCTGCGGCAGCACAACGTGCAAAAGACGCTGGCTTCGATGGCGTAGAACTTCACTACGCACACGCGTACACAATGGCTGGGTTTTTAAGTGCACAGAATGATCGCAAGGACGGTTACGGAGGTTCGCCCGAGAACCGCATCCGTTTACCGCTCGAGGTCTATCGCGCGGTGCGTCAGAGAGTCGGACATGACTACAGTGTCGGAGTTCGCTTTCTTGCCGATGAGGTTATTGACGGTGGTAGCCGGGTCGACGACGCGATGTACTACGCGATCGAGTTTGCTCGTAACGGGTTTGATTTTCTTTCGCTATCTAAGGGTGGAAAGTTTGAAGATGCGCACCAGCCCAAGGTAGGACAAGCTGTTTATCCATACACGGGTCGAAGTGGTTATGAGTGTATGCCGACGGTAATGTCTGATGAGCGCGGACCGTTTGGGAGAAATGTACCGCTCGTGGAAATGATCAAACGCGGTGTGACTGGAGCGGGCTTCGATACGCCGTTAATTGCAACGGGTGGTATCGGCACCTTTGAAGAGGCGGAAGAAATTCTGAAACGTGGCCAGGCGGATATCGTTGGCATGGCCCGTCAGGCGTTGGCAGATCCTGATTGGTTTGTGAAAGTGAAACTGGGCCGGGGTGCCGACGTTCGTCGTTGTACTTATACGAACTATTGCGAAGCGCTTGATCAAGCGCATCGTCCCGTGACGTGCAAACTTTGGGATCGGGTGGATCTTGAAGAGCCTGGAATAGCCACGGTGGATGAAGGACGTCGACGATTAGAACCGCCAGCGTGGAAACCGGATTAGCCACAGATCAAACAGATAAGCGCAAATCTGAAATAGGTCTCATGATCTGTGTTCATCCGTGAAAACCTGTGGCAGCTTCATATCGCTCAATAAACTCCGGCGCGCGCTTCTTGAGGTCCTCATAACTAACGCGTCCGCTTCTCATCATCGCGCTAAAGGCTAAATCAATCGGAGCAAGCGAAACGTACTTTGCAGCGTTTTCGAACCAGACCATGCTTTCAAAAGCGGCGGCCTGATAATCTTCAATAACCGGACGACGTACCTCGGTGAACTTTAACAACGCCTGGGTTACATCACTCGTTGTTTGGAAACACTCGGCCAACGCAATCGCATCTTCCATCGCAAGCTTGGTTCCCGAGCCGATCGAAAAGTGGGCAGTGTGTAAAGCGTCGCCAAGCAAAATCAGGTTTTCGAAAAACCAGTTGGCGTTTTTCACCAGGACGAAGTTGATCCACTTGGAATTGTTGGAGAGTAAAGGGTGTCCCGCCAGATCCCGCTCGAAGACCTTGGCGATGTAGCGACGTGTCTCCTCGTCTGATTTGGCTTCGAGGTTAGCCCGCCTCGATGTCTCCAAATCGCATTCCACGATGAACGTGCTTGTCGTTTTGTTGAACTTGTAAGAGTGGGCCGCGAACACTCCGTCTTCGTTTTCGCGGAAGGTCAGCGTCAAACCATGAAACAGCTGGTTGGTTCCGTACCAGATATAACGATGTGCGCGCACATCAAGACTCGGCCGAAGCTGCTCAGCGTATCTACTCCTCACTCCGCTATTCACGCCATCAGCGGCGACTAACAAATCGCACTGACTGCGTAGTGTTTCGACGTCGGCAATCTCAGTTCTGAAGACGACTTCAACGCCGAGTTGTTCCGCTCGATGCTGCAAAATCTTGAGAAGTTGAAGGCGCGCTATACCTGAAAAGCTGTTTCCGTGAATCGAGATCTTGTCGTCGCGGTGAACAATGTCGACGTTGTCCCACGCTTCAAACTGGTTTGTGATCGCCGCGTGGGATTCTTCGTCAGCGGCTCGAAGGTTAGCCAGCGTCTTGCCGGAAAACACGACACCCCACCCGAAAGTGTCGTCAGGTCCATTGCGTTCATAGATTGTGACTTGATGTTTCGGGTCGGCCTTTTTCATGAGGATGGCGAAGTACAAACCCGCCGGGCCGCCGCCGATGATATTGATTCTCATCCCGTAAGTCTTATTCCACTTCCAGCTCAGTATTCCTCTGTGCAAGGGTCGAAGCCATAGGCACGATCACACTTTCACGAGGTATTGAGGCCTCGTCTGCTTCTGGATAGCGGTGTCTGAGATCAGCAATAACCAGCTTTCGTGTTGATTCGGTGAGATCGAAAGCGAGCTTTAGTCTTTGAGTCGGTGATAACTGACTCATCATTTCATATTGCTTGCGCTGCGCTTGCTGGCTAGTGTCCGGCGAAAGTGGCTTCATGGTTTGATGAACGGAACGCTTCAACTTTCTTTCAGCAGCTGACTGGCGATCACTAGCTTCTGAATCTCTGATGTACCTTCATAGATCCGCAACGCCCGCACATCACGGTACAAACGTTCGACTATGCTCCCACGCACGAGTCCAGTTCCGCCATGAATCTGAACCGCACTGTCGACAATTCTTCCGGCTGCTTCCGTCGCATACAACTTTGCCTGACTGGCCTCCCGCGTGACTCTCGCTGATGTCGTGTCTTTCAGATAAGCGGCCCGGTATACAAGCAAACGTGCGGCATCGAGTTCTGTCGACATGTCGGCGAGCTTTCCCTGAACGAGTTGATGTTCGACCAGCAAACGTCCGAACTGTTTGCGAGTCGAAGCATAACGAACAGACTCATCCAACGCGCGACGCGCCATGCCACAAGCGGCGGCGCCAACACTCGCTCTGAACGTGTCGAGGGTTTCCATGGCCAGACCAAATCCATCCCCTTCATTTCCGATCATGTCCTCAGCAGGAACGCGACAGTTTTCGAACGCAAGCTCTCCAATGGGATGGGGCGCCATCAATGCCGTACGTTCGACAACGGTAAAGCCGGGGACCTTCGCGCCTACTACAAAGGCTGACAACGCAGATCTGCCACCTTCGCGTGTTCCCGTGCGAGCAAAGACGGTATAGAAGTCAGCAATGCCGGCATTTGAGATAAACCTCTTGCGACCATTAATGACATAAGCGTCGCCATCAAGTTGAGCGCTTGTTTGGATCGCGGCAACGTCGGACCCTGCATCAGGTTCTGTCAGCGCAAAAGCCGCAATCGCTTTTCCCCCTGCTGCCCGCCCAAGCCAAAACTCGCGGATGTGGTCGCGAGCTGCCTGGCTGATAGCAAATGTTCCCAGGCCCTGCATCACAAAAGCCAGATCTGCTAACGATGAGGAGTACGCGAGGCCTTCGCGAATCAGACATAAGGCACGATTGTCGAGTTTCTTTTCCTGGGCCACCGAATAATCAAGAACGCCCGCCCGGGCCATTACCCCGACGTAGTGACGCGCGCTCTCATCAACATCACGTTCCTCGATCGCATGCGGTTCGATCTCAAGGTTCACAAACTTCAGGAGATCCTGCGAGAGGTTGCGATGCTCGGGAGTGAAAAAGGGAAGTTGATCGATTATTCGGTCCATAGTGTTTGTAAAAAGGGTCTTGGGTCTTTGAAATCCGATCTTCGCAAAGGCAAAAGACCTAAGACCAAAGTCCAAATTTAAGAAAACTTCGGTTGTCGCTTCGCGACAAATGCCTCATACGCTTCACGGTAATCAGGATGTTGCATGCAAATCGCCTGTGCTTGTGCTTCAGATTCCAGGGCCGTTTCCAGGTTCATGTTGAGTTCCCGGTTCAACATTTCCTTTGTCTTGGCGATTGCGAAAGCCGGTCCTTGTGCCAATCGCTCGGCAAACGTACGAGTCGTCTGCGCCAACTGATCTGACGGAACGACCTGGTTATAGAGTCCGATGTGTTTCGCCTCTTCAGCGGACACAAAGTCACCGGTATAGAGAAGCTCCGTAGCTTTTGACAACCCGACAATTCTCGGCAACAAAAACGCCGCTCCCATGTCTGCGCCGGACAATCCGACCTTTACAAACAGAAAAGCTATCTTTGCCGTGTCACTTGCCAGGCGAATGTCGGACGCTAGCGCAATACAGGCCCCAGCACCAGCCGTAGTTCCATTCAAACTGGCGATGACGGGTTGTGGCGTGGCGCGAATGTTATGAATGAGTTCGCAAGTCATGCGTGTGAACTCGAGCAAGCCTTCCATGTCGCGGTCAAACAACTCACCAATGATGTCGTGGACATCTCCTCCCGAGCAAAACGCGCGACCAGCACCAGTGATAACAACCACACGAACATCCTTCTGTTGCCGCAACGCCGCAAACGTGTCAGTTAGTTCGCGATAGACTTCAAACGTGAGCGCATTCAATCGCTCGGGACGATTCAAAGTAATCGTCGCAATGCCGTGCGCATCTTGGTCAAACAAAAAGCTCTTAGGGTTCAGCATTCTCATGCTCGATTCAAAACTGCAATGCCCTCGATCTCAACCATTGCTGCGTCGTCCAATAAACTTTTGACCTCCACGAGGACCATGGCAGGGAAGTGTTTCCCCATATGTTTTCGATAACGTTCGCCGACCTCTTTTATTCGTTTGCGATATTCGATCTTGTTGGTTACGTAGATAACCAGTCGTGCGATATCGGCAGAACTGCCACCCGCTTCAGTTACTACGGAAGTCACATTTGCGAGGGCCTGTTCGAACTGTTCGACAAAGTCTTCGCTGACGACACGTTGGTTCTTGTCCCAGGCAATTTGGCCGGCAATGAACAGAAGCTTGCCTGCTGAATCTGTTAACAAACCGTTGGAATAACCGTGCGGATTACCGAGTGATTCGGGGTTAATAAGTGTAAAGGCCATTTCGATCACAGGTTAATTGTTGAGTGTTGATTAGTAAATAGGAATTGCAGGAGAGAGAAGCTCGTCGCAGTTTGAGAACAAGTAGGGAAGGGCGGTTTACCCACGTTAATTGCCGATTGGAACCAGCGGGAGTAAACCGCTCTTCCTTACTTATTCTCATTTGAAGATCTGGACCAAAGCGAAAGAGCCGCCATATCAGGCGGCTCTTGTCGGCAGCAGAGTAATTCGCGCTTACAAGATCTTGTCTAACAGTGACCCTAATTGACCCGCAAGGTTTCCGCTTGGATCCAGACCGCTAATCGGTGTACCCGCGATGTTACCTTGCTTGTCGAGTATGACAATGGTTGGCAATTGATCGACACCCATCTTTTTCGAGAGCACGCCGTCCGGATCACGAAGCACCGTCACCTTCAAACCGTACTTTTGCGAAAACGCGCGCAGTTGCTCGTCGCTCGCAAAGTTCTTTGACTTTGAATCTTCCGATTCAGTGCTGATGAAATAAACAACAACTCCCCGGCTGCTGTACTCGTCCGCAAGCTTTCTGACACCTTGCAACTGTGTTCTGGACAACGGTAACCATGATGCGCCAAAAGCCATGACGACGACTTCGCCACGGAGGCTGGCAGACGTAACAGTTTGACCATCGATTGATCGCAGGGAAAACTCGATGGGGCCGTTTGTGTGGTTCTGCTGGCCCAGCGCCATGCACGTTAACAAAACTGTGAGCGAACCAGCCACGAACCTTTTTCGATTGCTCAGAAGCATCTCGTCTCCTTTGTCGAAAGGTTCAGGAGTTCCCTCCGACAGTGCATTAGATGAGCCACTAGATGTTTTCGTTGGAAAAATCTTTAGCAGTCTCGGAAGGCTCCGCGCCAAAGACTTCGATATATAAGGCGCGATAATCATCCCACGTATCGATGTCACGGGCAATGTAGGGTGAATCGACTTCCAGGCGTTTTACCTCGTCATTGTGCTTATCAAATAGGCCCTTTAGTCCGAGTTTGGGATTAAGACCCAACAGTTCGTCGCGCAGGCTTAGATCGACTAATACTGGATGTCCCCCACGACCGTTTGAGGTTGGCTTCACAAGACGGGAGCCGTGGGCCCATTCGGCTATCAGAGCCGAGACCACTGACGACGGAATCGCCGGGTAATCCACGAGAGCGATCAATGTTGCGCGAGCGTTGGATGGGAGTTCGCCCACGCCGGCAGCGATCGACGCGCCCATTTCGCTTTGTGGATCGCGATTGAGTGCAAAGCTGACAGAGGTGTCTGCGAGATGTTTGCGAATGTCATCCGAGCGATGACCGAGGACAACCACAATCGACTCGACTCCACCGTCTTCCAGGTACTGGATGCACGACTTAATAACGGATTGTTTGCCGAAGGGAAGTAGGGGCTTGAAAGCGCCCATGCGCTTCGACTGTCCGGCAGCGAGAATGATTGCGGCGACGTCTTTCATTTCCGATGTGCTTTAGAGCCTCTTGCAAAAGTCGCGGAATCTAGTGGCGATGAAGTCAGTACCGAAACGCGGTAGCGTCGGCTCGAAGCGTAGCGTCTGCGAATTCTTGCGGATGTAAAGAGCCTACGCTACCGCGTTTCGGTACTGACCTCATCACCACTAAGTCGACTTTTGCAAGAGGCTCTTTAGCTTGTCGTAGTCGCCAACGGAATACGAGAATTAGAGCGGACTGTACGTCAAATGTGCTGATGGTGCGTAGTGTGAGAGTACGACAAGACAGACGCATATCCGACATAGATGACCTCAGACCAACTCTCGTAGCGCGCGCAGCGTGTACTGTCTCGCCATCTGTTTGCGCCATTGATAGACGAAGTCAGTGTTGTCTAGCGGTCGGGCTTTTACGTATGCGGCCTCAGC
>Ga0207689_10002691_pt1 | contig 16435 bp, 11 predicted proteins | sample KBSMisM52_FD_184312 | JGI IMG/M metagenome (GOLD analysis project Ga0207689, IMG submission 184312) | Miscanthus rhizosphere microbial communities from Kellogg Biological Station, Michigan, USA - KBS Miscanthus M5-2 (SPAdes) (version 2) | ecosystem: Host-associated > Plants > Roots >... | reverse complement strand
AAATTATAGATCATCACCGGTTTAAAAACGTTCAATTCAAAATGACCCGTGGCACCTCCGATATTAATAGCGACATCATTTCCCAGTACCTGTGCTGCGATCATTGTCAGTGCCTCACATTGCGTTGGGTTCACTTTGCCAGGCATGATAGATGATCCTGGTTCATTGTCGGGAATGTGAATTTCGCCGATCCCGCTTCTCGGCCCTGAAGACAGCATCCTGATATCGTTGGCGATCTTCATTAAACTTACGGCAACAGTTTTTAATGCGCCGTGTGCTTCCACAATGGCATCGTGTGAAGCCAGGGCTTCAAATTTATTTTCGGCTGTTTTAAATGGTAAACCTGTTAATGAGGCAATGTGTGCCGCGACATTCTCTGAATAATTGGGGGGAGTATTGATGCCTGTTCCAACGGCGGTCCCTCCCAGGGCTAACTCGCTTAAATGAGGTAAAGTATTTTTTATGGCTCTTAATCCGTGTTCCAGTTGTGAGACGTAACCACTGAATTCCTGGCCGAGCGTAAGCGGTGTTGCATCCATAAAATGCGTACGCCCAATTTTCACCACTTTCATGAATTGCTTGCTTTTCCCGGCTAACGTTTCTTTTAATTTTTCAATTCCGGGTATTGTTGTTTCAACTAAAATTTTATAGGCAGCAATATGCATGGCCGTTGGAAAGGTATCATTGGATGATTGTGATTTGTTCACGTCATCATTCGGGTGCAAAAATTTTTCTTTGTCATTAAGCTGGCCTCCGTTTATTACATGTCCCCTGTTAGCGATCACTTCATTTACATTCATATTGCTTTGCGTTCCGCTTCCCGTTTGCCACACAACAAGTGGAAAATAGTCATCGAGCTTTCTTTCCAGGATCTCATCACAGGCCTTTCCAATAAGATCAGATTTTTCCTTTGACAAAACACCGGCTTCAAAATTGGTAATGGCGGCGGCCTTTTTCAGATAGGCAAAGGCCCGAATGATCTCCTTAGGCATTCTGTTAATGTCCTGGGCAATTTTAAAGTTATCAATGCTACGCTGAGTCTGTGCCCCGTAATATGCATCTTCAGGAACCTCTACCTCTCCCATTGTATCCTTTTCTATTCTATACTTCATAATAGGTTTTTTTGAAATGCAAAGGTAATCAGCAAATACTCTCAGCAGAAGAAAACCTGTTTAGACTAACGTTTGCGCAGGATTTCTTTTATTTGAAAAACGTCGATAATTGTAACTTTAACACCTAACAATTGCTGATGAATTTCCTTTCGAAGAAAATACTTTTCGTTCTTGTCCCGATCGTTGCGGTCATCATTTTTTTTGTCTTTAGTTCCCGTCAAAAAACTATTGACTTTAATACCGAGGTTAAACCCATATTCAATAAAAAATGTATAGCCTGTCACGGAGGGGTAAGACGAAAATCAAACTTCAGCCTGTTGTTCCGCGTAGATGCGCTTGCAAAAAATAAATCGGGCAAACCTGCCATCATTCCCGGCGATCCGGATCATAGTGAAATGATCAGGAGACTAACTATCAACGACCCTGATGAACGAATGCCATATAAACACGATCCATTAAGCAAAGAGGAAATTGAAACTTTGCGCAAGTGGATAAAACAGGGTGCAAAATGGGGTGATCATTGGGCCTACGTTTCCGTAAAACCTGTTGAAGTTCCCGAGGTAAAGACAGATTGGGCAAAGAATGAGATCGACCGGTTTATTTATAAAAAGCTAGACGAAGAGAAATTGAAACCATCCGCAGAGGCCGATAAACCTACATTACTTCGAAGAGCAAGTCTTGATCTTATAGGCATGCTGCCATCAAAAAAAATTGCTGATCAGTATCTCAATGATCATTCAGCAGGAGCTTATGAAACTTTAGTTGATTCATTGCTGGCATCAGGTCATTATGGTGAAAAATGGGGGTCTTTGTGGCTTGACCTTGCACGATATGCTGACACAAAGGGATACGAAAGGGACGACAGCAGAAGTATATGGCGTTACCGCGACTGGCTCATCAAAGCTTTTAATAGAGACGAGCCCTATGATCAATTCTTAACTGAACAGATAGCGGGTGATCTGTTGCCCAACCCCACAGATGATCAGTACGTCGCGACCGCCTTTCAACGCAACACAATGACAAACGATGAAGGAGGAACTGATAATGAAGAATTCAGGACAGCCGCTGTGATCGACAGGGTGAACACAACCTGGCAGGCATTATTGGGAACCACGTTTGCCTGCGTACAATGTCATACTCATCCATATGACCCATTTACCCATGATGAGTATTACAAATTCATGGCTTTTTATAACGATACGCGTGACGAGGACACTTATGATGATTATCCTTTGCTGAGACATTTCAATGACTCCATGCACCAGAAGCTAAATTCATTGACCGAGTGGTTGCAGGAAAATGTTTCGACAGAAAAAGCAAAAGAGATAAACCGTTTCCTCCGGACCTGGGAGCCCTCCATTAATTCGCTAACGGCAGACCAGTTTGTCAATAGTGAATTAGCGGATACAAAATTTCTCATATTTCGCAATCATGCCGTGGCGAGGTTAAAGCACGTTGATCTTGAAAACAAGAATTTACTTATCTACAGGTATGTATGTTGGCTAAAGAATGGAGTTTGGGCCATTCATTTGGATAGTCCTGATGGACCGATATTGAAAACTATCTCGCCTGATACGACAAATGACTGGAAGATCGTAGAGACTGAAATTCCTTTAGGCACTGGCATTCATGATATCTATTTTACTTATTATAATCCTCATTTGAAGAATGAAGTTGATAATGGCCAGCAAATGGATTGGTTTTATTTTACCCAGGAATTTCCAGGTAAGGGCAAACCTGGCTATGAAGCGAATAAGAGGATCTTTTGGTCACTTCTTACTGCAAAAGTCCCCACTACCCCGATCATGATGGATAATCCATCTGACATGCATCGCCCGACCAATATTTTTGAAAGAGGGAATTGGCTTGTAAAAGGAGATGTGGTGACGGCTGCAGTTCCGCATGCGTTGAATCCAATGCCAAAGAATGCTCCCAACAATCGCCTTGGCCTGGCCATGTGGTTAACAAGTAAAGAAAATCCATTGACGGCAAGGACAATGATCAATCGTGTGTGGGAGCAATTGTTTGGGAACGGCCTGGCTGAAACATTGGAAGACCTGGGAACACAGGGCATTCCACCCACTCACCAGGAATTACTTGACTGGCTTTCCTGGAAATTTATGAATGATTATAAATGGAGTGTAAAAAGATTGCTGAAAGAAATTGTAATGTCGGCTACATACCGGCAAGACTCAAAGTTGACACCCGAATCATTAGAGAAAGATCCTTCAAATAAATTATATGGTCGTGGCGCAAGGGTAAGATTATCTGCAGAACAGGTGCGTGACCAGGGATTATGCATCAGTGGTTTGATCTCCGAAAAAATGTATGGTCCCAGTGTATTTCCCTACCAGCCAAAAGGAATTTGGTTATCGCCCTGGAACGGTGCAGATTGGGTAAAAAGTGAAGGTAATGAACAATATCGCCGAGCCTTGTATACCTATTGGAAGAGAACAGCTCCCTATCCTTCTATGATGACATTTGACGGGGTTGCGAGGGAAGTTTGTACAGCCAGGCGAATCCGTACAAACACGCCATTGCAGGCATTGGTTACATTAAATGATGATGCTTATCTTGATATGGCAAGATATTTTGCATACAGAATGCAGGAAGTAGCCAAAGACGTGAAGCAGCAAATAAGTAAAGGATACGAAATCGCTTTATACAAACCAATTTCAGCTGATAAATTATCTGTGCTGATGAAATTGTATGATGAATCATTGCAAAAGTTTAAAAAAGATAAGGACAAAACCTGCGAGATAATAGGAGTAGATGATCAGCATAACAATCCTGAAACAGCGGCAATGGTAGTAGTGGCAAATGCGATATTGAATTTGGACGAAGTGATCACGAAGAATTAAAGCCCCTGTTCCTGAAGGGGTGAGGCTCAATAGCGAAGAGAAAGTAGAAGACTTGCCTTCGTTGCTTGTTCGTAAAAGCAACTACTGCAGTCGAAGAGTGCGACTGTGCCTTCGCGTAGCCGCTACGGCGAAGCAAGGCGCAACAGGTGATAAATAGAAATACTGAAGCTGGCTACATAATAATATTCCATGACAAAAAAAGATCTCCATAATCAAAAGCTGGTTGAAGAAGCGAATCATGCTCATCTTCATTCTCATACCCGCCGGCATTTTTTGAAGGAGAGTGCAATGGGATTGGGAGCTCTCGCATTAGGCTCCCTGCTGGGATGTCGTTCACGATCATACGATACTTCAGGTATTTTATTTGACCCTGCACATCCACTAGCACCAAAGCTGCCGCCATTTCCTGGTAAGGCGAAGGCTGTGATCTACCTGCATATGGCAGGGGCACCGTCACAACTGGAATTATTCGATTACAAGCCCGCATTGATGAAATTGGATGGACAGGATTGTCCTCAATCATTGCTGGAAGGAAAACGGTTTGCATTCATTCGTGGTGTTCCGAAGATGTTGGGACCCCAGGCAAAATTTGCGCAGCATGGTGAAAGTCGTGCGTGGGTGAGTGAACACTTGCCACACTTCTCAACGATCGTTGATGAAGTAAGTTTTTTAAAAGCCGTGACCACTGACCAGTTCAACCACGCGCCGGCACAATTGCTGGTACATACCGGCGGACCCCGGCTCGGAAGACCAAGTATCGGCTCATGGGTTACTTACGGTTTGGGAACGGAGAATCAAAATTTACCGGGCTTTGTCGTGCTGACATCAGGTGGAAAATTTCCTGACGCCGGTAAAAGCGTTTGGGGCAGTGGATTTTTGCCGTCTGTTTACCAGGGAGTGCAATGCAGAAGTGAAGGAGACCCGGTTTTATTTATCAAAGATCCGGAAGGTATGGATCGTGATCTCCGCAAAGCATCTATCGATGCCATTAACGAGATCAACAAAAAAGAATACGAAGAATACAAAGACCCGGAAATCCTTTCACGCATCTCCCAATACGAAATGGCCTACCGCATGCAGATCTCCGTGCCCGAGGTGATGAATATAAATGATGAGCCTGAGTATATACATGAAATGTATGGCACAAAACCGAATGTGGCCTGCTTTGCAAACAATGTTTTACTTGCCAGGAAATTAGTCGAAAAGGGGGTCCGGTTTGTTCAGTTGTTTGACTGGGGCTGGGATAGTCATGGCACCGATGCAAGTCTTGCCATTGATGTTGGCTTCATTAACAAATGCCGCCAGGTTGATAAGGCAATGACTGCATTGATCCTGGATCTGAAACAACGAGGATTGCTTGAAGAGACATTGGTAGTATGGGGAGGAGAATTTGGCAGAACACCGATGCAGGAAAACCGCGAAGGCAAACAAAATATTTTTAAAGGAAGAGATCATCACACGGAAGCATTCACGATCTGGATGGCTGGTGCAGGGATCAAAAAGGGCGGAAGCTATGGCGAAACGGATGAAATAGGGTATAGTGCCATCAGTGGAAAGGTTGAGCCGTTTGATATCCAGGCAACGATCTTAAATCAATTGGGATTTGAGCATGAAAAATTCATTTACCAGTTCCAGGGGCGACCATACAGGTTAACCGATGTGAAGGGAAAAGTGATCGATGAGATACTGGCGTAATTCTTTGACCATGAGCATTGAACATTACTTTTTAAAATGCTCAATATTCAACTCTCAATATTCAATTTTCATTTTATAAAAAATAAGTTGAACCGAAGAAATTTTATTCAATTATCAGGTGCTTCGCTGGCCTCGCTGCTTGTTTCAGATTTTGTAAAGGCCGAAAACAAAAAAAATATATCTTTCAAATGCCTGATGAAATAAAAATTCTTTCGGGCGATGAATATTTTTCTTTACAAACTTCTGATCACCATACCTGGCAGTATAAAGATGTTATTGTTGAATTGAAAAACTCAGACAGATCTGTTTTCGTATCTATTCAATCACCTACTCTTTCTGTAAAGGAAGCAAAACTTTCCTGGAAATATTCGATTCAAACAAATACAAAAGTTTTAGGAGATCATTGGGAGCGCACTTATGGTGATGTGAGCTGGCAACAACCCAGTACTTCAAAAAAATTGCCCTGGTATTGTATTGAACAAAATAAAAACAACACGACATGTTTTGGAGTAAAAACAGGCTGCAATGCCGTAAGCTACTGGCACCTCTCAGATAGTAACCTGGATCTTACTCTTGATACAAGAACTGGCGGGAATGGTGTACAGCTTGGCAGCAGAAAATTAAGTGCTGCAGAGATCGTCACCACAAAAAATGAAAATGATGAAAATGTGTTTGCAACCGTGCGCCGGTTTTGCACATTAATGTGTGATAAACCAAAATTGCCGCAACAACCCGTTTATGGAATTAACGATTGGTATTTTGCTTATGGGAATAATTCAGCCGAATTAATTCTTGAGCATACAGCTTTACTTGCATCATGTGTAACAAATACTTCCAATAAACCCTTCTCTGTAATTGATGCAGGATGGGCCATCAAATCACCATTACTGCCCGATGATTGTTGCTGGGGTGATGATTTTTCAAGATCCAATGCCAAATTCGGTGACATGCAAAAATTGTCGGAAAGGATAAAAAATTTAGGCATGCGACCCGGTATCTGGACAAGACCTTTATGTGCGCGCCATACCGATAAAAATAATTTGCTCGCACCATCAATTACAAATCGTAATGATTCAAGAATGCCAATACTGGACCCGACCATTGAAGAAAATATTGAGCGTATAAAAAATAATATTAGAACATACAACCAATGGGGTTATGAACTGGTGAAACACGACTATACTACGTATGATATTTTCGGACAATGGGGTTTTGAAATGAAAGATGCACTTACTATACCGGGCTGGGAATTCAATGACAACACAAAAACAAATGCTGAAGTTATATTGAACCTATACAATGCCATTCGTGAAGCGGCAGGTAATACGTATTTGATAGGTTGCAACACAATGAGTCATTTGTCAGCGGGTATTTTTGAGCTCAACCGCATTGGCGACGATACAAGTGGAAAAGAATGGGAACGTACCCGGAAGATGGGAGTCAATACACTTGGATTCAGAATGATGCAACATAAAACCTTTTATGATGCAGATGGCGATTGTGTAGGACTTACTAAAGATGTGCCCTGGAGCAAGAATAAGAACTGGATGCAATTACTTGCACAAAGCAGTACACCACTATTTATTTCAGCGCAACCGGATGCAGTGGGTAGTGAGCAAAGGAATTTTATCAAACAAAGTTTTGCGGAGGCTGCGGTGGAACAGCAGGTGGCAGAACCTTTAGATTGGCTTACGAATAAATTACCTTCTAAATGGAGATTGAATGGCAAGGAAGTGAATTTCGATTGGAGTTAATAGTAGCTTTCGAAAGACAGGATATGACTGGTGCTTTCATATTTATTCAACAACATTTTTATTTGTAATTTCTATAACTTCAACTTAAATCAGTTTCAATTGAACAGGAGAAATTTTTTAGAACTCGGCGCATCCTCAACGGCTGCCCTGATGTTTTCATCTCTTGACACTTTTTCTTCACTGAATAAACCTGCATTTACTATGAATAAGAGTTTTGAATTAAAAATTTTGGCCACCAATTGGGGTTTTGGCGGAACGATCGATGAGTATTGTTCCAAAGTAAAGCATGATGGCTATGACGGCATTGAAATTTGGTGGCCTTCGGAAAAAAAGGACCAGGACGCTTTATTTGCAGCCCTGAAAAAAAATAATCTTGAAGTAGGTTTTTTGACAGCGGGTCATGAGAGCAATTATGACCAACATTTCAATACATTTAAAAACATGGTTAATGCAGCGGCAAAGAATACGGTACAAAGACCTTTATACATCAATTGCCATTCGGGAAGAGATTATTTCTCTTATGAACAAAACAAAACGTTTATTGATCATACCATTCAATTGGCAAAAGAAACGGGACTAAAAATTTGTCATGAAACGCATCGCTCAAGGATACTGTTTGCTGCGCCTGTTGCGAGGCAATACTTTGATAAAATCCCAGAATTGAGGATCACCTACGATGTATCACATTGGTGCAATGTGAGCGAAAGCTTACTGCAGGATCAACCAGAAACCGTCAATATAGCTTTACAGCGGGTAGATCACATTCATGCACGTATTGGTCATCCTGAGGGACCGCAGGTCAATGATCCAAGGGCACCCGAATGGGATGAAACCATGAAAGCCCATTTTGCATGGTGGGATAAAGTAGCTGAGATGAAAAAACAGCAAGGCGACCGTTTAACAATACTAACTGAATTTGGTCCTCCCACCTATATGCCCACATTGCCTTACACCCAACAACCATTAGCTGATCAATGGGCCATTAATGTCCACATGATGGAACTGTTGAGGAAAAGATATAGTTAGCTTCACGCATTAAGCTTCAAGCTGTAAGCCTCATCCTTAAAATTCAAACTATGATTATGAGAAATTTTAAAGAACTTAAAATTTGGCAGAAGGGAATTGATATTGCCATAAAAACTTATCAATTCGCGGGAACTTTACCTAAAGAAGATAAATATGCCATCGTTCAGCAAATGACAAAGGCAAGCGTCTCTATTTCCTCAAATATTGCAGAGGGCAGTAGCAGGAAGAGTGAAAAAGATTATTCCAGGTTCATTGAAATTTCTCTTGGTTCTGCATTTGAATTGGAAACTCAAATTATAATTGCAGAGAAATTACATAAAGGTGATCAACAGTTATTACAAGAGTTGAAAACCGAGATTACGGGTGAACAGAAAATGTTAACCGGTTTTCAACAAAAACTCAATCCGTAGCTTGTAGCTTACGGCTTAAAGCTTGCAGCAAAAACTATGTCAGAATTCTTCGGTCACTTTCACGTTGTACTTGTCCATTTGCCCATTGGCATTTTGTTGCTTGCCTGTGTATTTCAATGGCTGGAGCGAAGACCAAAATTTTCCTCATTACATGTTGCCACAAATATTGCGTTGCTGATCGGAATGATCTGCGCTATTCTTTCGGCACTTACTGGCTATCTATTGTCATTCAGCGGCGATTATGATGAAGGTTTGGTGATCACTCACCAGTGGTTTGGGATCAGTGTTGCTGCCGTAAGCATTGCGATGTTTTATTATCACAACAAGGCAGTCTCATTTAAAACACAGGTTTCGATCAGCATTTTGTTATTTGTATTGATCATTATAACGGGTCACCTCGGTGGATCATTGACTCATGGTTCAGACTATCTCACAAAATCATGGACCCTTACTTCCGACACGGTTGCCCTGAGAAAACCAATTCCAAATGTGCAGGAAGCAATGGTTTATCCGGACGTTATCCAGCCCATATTACAAACGAAATGCTATTCCTGTCATGGAAAAAATAAACAGAAAGGAAAACTGAGAATGGATGATAGCTTAAGATTAATGAAGGGTGGGAAAGACGGCCCTGTTATCATACCCGGCAATGTTGAAAAAAGTGAAATGGCAAAAAGGATATCACTTCCACGTGAGGACGATGATCACATGCCACCAAAAGAAAAACCACAACCAACCGAACAGGAAATTGCATTGATACACTGGTGGATCAAATCGGGTGCATCCTTTGATAAAAAGGTGAAGCAACTGGATCAGCCCGAAGAGCTAAAACCGGCCTTGCTTGCATTGCAGAATGTGCAGGAGAAAAAGATCATTGTCCCCGATCTTCCTGCTAAACCGGTTGTAAAGGCAAATGACGAAGCGATAAAAAAATTAAAAGACATCGGGGCAGTCGTCGATCCGGTGGCTCAGAATACAAATTACCTGTCAGCGAATTTTGTGACAGTGACAAATCCTGGCGATAGAGAAATTCAATTGCTTTTGCCGCTAAAGGAGCAATTGATCGAACTGAAACTTAGTGGTGCCTCTATTACAGATTCTGCTTTGCTTGTCATTGCTCAATTTAAAAATTTGATGAGGCTGCAGTTGGATCATACAAAGATTACGGACAAAGGACTGGCAAGTTTGAGAGCATTGGAAGAGCTCAGGTATCTCAATTTGGTTGGGACTGCTGTAACGGAAAAGGGTGTCATGCAATTAAAGGATCTGAAAAACCTTCGTTCCATCTATCTTTATCAAACCGGGGTAAAAAAATCAGAGTGGAAAGATCTGAAAAAAGCATTTCCAAAAACTTTGATCGATTCTGGCGGGTACACAGTTCCGTTTTTGCCAACAGATACAATAGAAGTAAAACCGCCAAAGACAAAACAATAAACAATGAGATGTTTTCTTCTCCTGTCGCTTCTTATTTCTTTAATTAGTTTTTCACAAACAAAGAGTTTCAACAATCCCGTTCCAACAAGGCAACAACTGGCCTGGCATGAAATGGAATTTTATCTTTTTGCGCATTTTGGCCCCAACACATTCACGGATAAAGAATGGGGTGAAGGCACGGAGCCAGAAGATATTTTCAATCCCACCAATTTAGATTGCCGCCAGTGGTGCCGGGTAGCAAGGGCGGCAGGGGCAAAAGGAATTATCATTACTGCCAAGCATCATGACGGGTTTTGTTTATGGCCCAGTAAATACTCAACGCATACTGTTCGTGAAAGCAAATGGAAGAATGGAAAGGGCGATGTGCTGAAAGAATTATCGCGGGCCTGTAAGGAGTATGGATTAAAATTCGGAGTTTATATTTCTCCCTGGGATCGCAATCATCCAAAATATGGAACGCCGGAATACAATGATGTGTTTGTAAATATGATGAAAGAGATATTTACAAATTATGGACCCATTTGGGAATTGTGGTGGGATGGAGCCAATGGTGAAGGACCGAATGGAAAGAAGCAAGTATATGATTGGGACCGGTTCAAAAAGACCGTTCGCACGCTTTCTCCAAACACAGTTATTTTTAGTGACGTAGGTCCTGATATCCGCTGGTGTGGAAATGAAAATGGAATTGCCGGGAAAACGAACTGGAATTTGCTCGACACGGTTGGATTTACCCCAGGCGCAGGTGCACCAGCGGTTGATATATTGAATCGTGGAAATGAAAATGGAAAGAACTGGATACCGGCTGAATGTGATGTGAGTATTCGTCCGGGTTGGTTTTGGCATGCCAATGAAAATGATAAAGTGAAATCACCGGAACAATTGTTTGATCTGTATTTGAAGTCTGTTGGAAGAGGTGCAAACCTGTTATTGAACGTACCACCGGACAGAAGAGGGTTGATCAATGAAAATGATTCAATAGCATTGATGGTATTTAAAAAATTAAGAGATCAGAATTTCAGTAATAATTTGTTGCAGGATGCAAAAGCTTATTGGGAAGTAAATGACGATGCTTTGTTGAAAGACACTATTAATTATCGGGTGCTTGATAAAAAGAACCGGGTCTATGGGATCAATGCCCAGGGTTTTACTGTTCAATTGCCGGAAGAAAGGTCTGTAAACACGATAGTTTTAAAAGAAGCCATTCACCTGGGCCAAACAGTAGAAAAATTTAAGATCATTTTATTCAACGATCACCTGCAGGTAGGAGAGATAGATGGAACTACGATCGGTAGAAAAAGAGTACTTACTTTCCCTTCCAAAAAAATCACCTCGTTCAAAGTTTATATGGTTGATCGTTTTGGGAATGATAACATAACTCGTGTTGGAGCGTATTTGATTGATGAAAAGTTGATTGAAAAATAAGATCACTTTTCCTCAAGTAACTCTTCTAGTTGAAAAGTTTTTGTATCAATAGAGGGATGGCCTTTTAATGATTGATTTACGATCAATCGTGAATCATCATAAGATGAAAAATATTCTGTAAGAAAAATTACTTTCCCCGGTTGGAATTCTATACCTGTCAGATCAATGCGGGTTCGAAATGATTTATACTTCATCGGCATCACTATAAACATATCCGGATTCCAGCCACGAGAAGATAAATTTGATATCCTGAAAATAAAAATATGTTCCCATGCATAATATTGGTTTCCGAATTCAAATTGGTTGATAGGTTTTTCTTCCTCTTCGCCTGAGATCAGTGTTGGCAACCCTTTATCAAAAAACTCCCCGCATTTAATATCAATTGCTTTTAAGGAACCGAAATTAATTTTTGAAGTATCATGACTAAACCAATCACTATAGTTTGTCATCTTCTTGGGCTCACAGATCTTCATTTCTATTTTATAACGTATGCCATCAGCTTTGATAGAATCCATTTTTACCAAAATAGATAAATACGGCGACTGTGCAGTCGCCGTAAGGTGGATGAGGAGGATGGTTGTTATTAAAAAATATTTCATCTATCAGGTAAAACGTAAAACTAATAAATGGTGGCTTGCAAAGAGGCAAAGTATTTTGTTAATGATATGGAAACAATACTCCCTGGGGAGTATTTTAATAAAATCTACGAGAAGTGGTGATTCTCTTATAATCATGACCACAGAAAAAATATCTCCTGGGCTTCTGCTCTCAGTTTTTCATCAGGATGGCTCATATACTTTGCAAATATTTTTTTGTATTTTTTATCCCATGTCATAGATAAAAGATCTAAAACATTACGTATGAAAACGGGCTCCTTTGAATCAAGTCCATGTAGCAGTGGTCCATAGTTTAATTCGCTTAGATCAGTGCTTTGTAAATAAGCAGTGTAAATATTCCGGAAAAAGTATTTTCTTACTTCAGGATCTTTTTCCTTTGTTAATAAGAATATTAATTGCTGAACTACTTTCCGGAAATCATCCTCGCCTTGATCCGGTATTTCGAGATAATAACCAATATCTATAAGGCAATTTATCTTTTCCTCCTGCTGCCCTGTTTCCAGTAATTTTAGTAAAAACTGTAGTCGTCCGGTCATTATTTTAAATCGTTAGTAAACATATGCGAACCCTTTAATTAAAGATCAACTGTACTTCATATGGGTCCATTATGCCTGCCAGTAAACCCGGGTTTAGTACTATTTCAAAACTTTTAAATGGCTCGCCTTTTGATCCTTTCACAAAAAAATGAGTTGAGTATTTCGTTTTTTTAGAAAAGGCCGATGTACCTTCTTCAATTTTTTCTGACTTGCTTTCCCAGGTATTAGCGTCAAGGCAATCCAATATGTCTTTACAAATTTTATTATAAGACTCCATGGAGGCCTTAAAATCTTTTGATGCAAATAGTATTTCTTTATACCGGTATTCAATTTCCATAGCGGAACCTTTCAGTAAAGTGTTGTTGGTTACCCTGTAATCGTAAGAGTCCTCAGGTTCATCATAATCATAATGATGAGCAACAGAAGTTGGCAAAAGTTCCCAGTTCAATTGCCATTGGTTAAAAAGATAACCGAGTTTTTGACAGAAAGAAAGATCATTGCTGAATGCCATTTGGGCTGAGTCAAGAATTGAATATCCGTAATAAAACTTTCCGGTTGCATTTTCTTCGTTGGAAGAGAATATCAGGAAAAAACTGGTGTCCGCCGGAGCGATAAATGAAACGATCATTCTATCCTTACCTTTCTCTTTCTTTATATGCGTTGTGCCAAATGATTTTCCATCACCGCTTGAAAAGAAAATAAGATATGGTTTAAATGCATCGGCTTCCATATAGAAAACTATGCCCATTCCTTTCTTAAATGTAACCGGCAATTCCTTATAATACCTGTTTTGATTTTTATTATCAGTTAAAACAAGATTGCTGCTGTCAATTCTGAAAATATTATTTTGCGAAAAAACAGCTGCACTTAATAAAAGTTGGCAACATGTAAAAACAACAATTATTTTTTTCATAATGATTTCTTTAGCTGGTGAATCTATGGTCTTTGTAATACTGGGCAATACTCCCACTGTAGTATTTATGCAATAGTGTAGTCAGTAAAGTAGGAGGTATGATTTATTTTATTCAGCAGGAAAAGAGACCAGGTTTATTTTGATATGTTGATACTTTACTGTTTGTTTACTATCCGCAAAAAAGCCAATGCCATCACCATCAATACTCCTGGCAGGACAATTATAAACGAGGGAGTCATTGACATAAAATTTCCATTGACCTAAAACATTTTCAAACCTGAGTGAGTTTGCCGAGATCCTGACCTGGTTTCCTGAAGCCATTGCCGATTCTATTATTTTATTGTCGCTCCATTCCTTAATGTCTTTCCAAACAGCGTTTTCATAATAACCAACCCGGAATTTCCCCGCATTATTGATCATAAAAACATACGCATTATTGATGTCTTTTTTTCCAAACGAAAGACCATAACCGGCATAATCACTACCCTTGATATGCATTACTCTTGTTTCTGCAATATAATCATCGACAGTGGTCATGCGTGAATGAAAAACAGGCATGTAAATCCCGTCGTACTTATTTTCTATCTCGTAGCCAAAATCTTCTACAGAAGCTGTTACATCGGCATCGTTAATAGTGCTCCAGTTGTTTTCATTTGATTTGAAAACATCGTTTAAAATATTTGTATAAACGGGTTCTTTAGGCTCATTAGGAAATTTTGCCGCTACCGTCCAGTCGTATGCCCTGAATGATTTGCAAAAAAAGGCACATCCTGAGCTTATATAGATCCCCGCCCCGTTTCCAAAAAGCGGTTGTTTATAATCAAAATATACTTGCTGATCATTAATGTAAAACGACCAAAGCTTTTTTTTACTTATGACCCCAAGTTTATTATTAGAAAAAATGACGTTAGATTTTTTCCATTCTTGTATGACTGTTTCGCCAGCCTCCGTTATTTTATCAATTCTGAATGACCCGGTTTGAGTAATAACAAACCGAAAATAATTTTTAGCCATTTTATCACATCCGAAGATCAGGCCATTTCCTTTATTATCATCACCTGAATAGTCGTTGAACTCAATTTCAATTTTGTAAATATCGTTTTCGTTGTAAATAACATTATCCATTGCCAGGAAGTGGCTATTCGTTTTATTTTTATTATCCACAAAATATTCTGTATTGTTTTTAAACATCTCTTTTTTAAAGTAGGATGCGAAATCGGCATTCGCAGAATCAACCAGCCAACCATTACGATTGTCTCTAAAATCATCATTAACGATCCATCCTGATGTTGGTACCTTCTCTTTTTTGGGAAGCACTATAGTTGCAGGAGGTTCTATGTTTTTAACAGCATCGGCATAAATGCTCAGCATGGTTTTAAAATCAGATGATATATCCGAAGCATATGCATACAAGGTTACTTCAGGTTGTTTTCCGGGCGGATTTATTTTTTGAGTGATCTTATAATTTGGTAACCCATTTTTGTCAAGCGTTTTCGTAAAAACAAAATTTGGAAGACATTTTTTTAATTGCGCAGCAACACTATCGGTATTTCTAATTATCCCGGCTTTGGTATGGTTATTCTTCAAGGATGTTACAAAAAAGTTTCTGTTTCCCGATAAATTGATACTCGGCAGGCTGGTTTCCAATAGTTGGATCGATGAATAATAATTTGAAGTATCCCCTTTTCTGAAAGCCTCACCTTTTATATATTCAAAATTATTTTTTGCACTTTGAAAAATCAAAGGAAACATAGCACAGAGGTTTCCTGATGTAGCAACTGCTGTGCCCTCTACTTTTAAATCATCGTATTCGGCTTTCTGTTGTTCGTTAGACATCCCAATAAACGGCCCGTAAAATTTTCTGGAAGCAATGCTATTTACAAGAGAATCATTAATAAACAGGTTCCATTTTTTTCCGGATCTTCTTACTTCAAGCCTGTTCGTTGTATTAATACCTTTCTTCAGGTTCTTAGTTGTTGATACAGGAATAATTTCTTTTATTGTATTATTTGTTACATAATATAATCCATAGTTGCCCTTAGTGTCAGCAGCAAAGCAGTAATAAGCATATCGGTTTGATCCAAAAATTAATCCATATTCAGCCGGTCCATTTAAAGTGACAGATCTAACATTTACGCTGATTGAAAAATCTTTTGAACTGTCTACAGCAACTAATAACTGCGGAGTAACAGTATTTTTTAGCTTACTGTCAATTATGTATTTCCCATTTTCAATTTTTATTGAGAGGTTTTCAATCTCTCCCAATGCCCATTTATTCTCGTTGCTGGAAAAATCATCATAAAAGATCTCTTTTAACTGTGCTGATGACTGGAAATAAAACAAAGCTAATAAACAGAAGATTGATAGTCGTTTCATGATGAGTTTTTGATGATTCGTTACGAAACTATCTTTTAGGAGATATACTGTCAATACTCCCGGGAGAGTATTTTGAATGGAGTATAAACTTTTTCCCTGATGCTATTGGGATCGGCTATTGCAACAGAGGCCTTATTTAAGGATTACCTGACACTTATTTCAACAGTCGCTCTTTCAGGGAACATTGTTCCTATCGCCGAAGTAAAAGTTAACTGGAGCTCGATATAATGTTCCGAGTCATTTTTCCGCCAGTCAATTTTCCGTCTTACTTGTAGGGTT
>Ga0207689_10002686_pt1 | contig 16446 bp, 7 predicted proteins | sample KBSMisM52_FD_184312 | JGI IMG/M metagenome (GOLD analysis project Ga0207689, IMG submission 184312) | Miscanthus rhizosphere microbial communities from Kellogg Biological Station, Michigan, USA - KBS Miscanthus M5-2 (SPAdes) (version 2) | ecosystem: Host-associated > Plants > Roots > Rhizosphere... | reverse complement strand
GCTGATGCCGCGGATCGTGATGTTTGTACCACTACCGCTAAGACCGCTTGTATTCAGGATATTCAATCCCGGCGCCTTTCCGTTCAGCACACGGGCGATATCGCCTTCGGGCCTTAGCTCCAATGATTCTTTACCTACTGTTGCTACAGCGTAACCGAGAGCTTTTTTCTCCCGTTTAATACCCAGCGCAGTAACAACCACTTCACTCAACGATTGATCCAACAATTTGAGTGAAACAGTGACGGTGGATAAACCACCAATAGGAACTTCTTTGGTTTCAAAACCGACGCCGCTGACGACTAATACCGCGTTAGCAGGAGCGCTGATCTTAAATGAACCATCTGTTCCCGCAGTGGTTCCCGTTTTTGCATTCTTGATTTTGATTGAAGCTCCCGGTACCGGGATTCCGTTTGGGTCTGTGACCTGTCCGGATACATTGTTTTGTGCCAGAGACTGCCGGGCAAGCAATAGTGATATGCCCAGCAAGAGCAGTGTCAATTTTCTCATGAGTTTTGGTTTTATGTGAATGGCCAGCTTACCGTACATATAAATTTAACCTTATATGCAAACACGCACAAATTTTTTTTAACGCAGCTGCATTTTTGACGAAAATCAAATATTGTAATCGTCTAAAAAACCAGAACATCAGGACAAAAAGCCGGAATATAACGCAGATGCACAAATGTTTTTTGCATGCACATTTTCACCAAATATAAAAGGCCACCCCTTTCGGAGCAGCCCTTGTTTGGTCATGAGAAAATTGCTGTGTTAGGTAGACTTAATAGTTTGGATTTTTAACAGGTGCACTATCTTCTGATGGTGCATTCTTATCAGTTTCATCCGCAGGCACGTCCCAATAATCCATATAATTGTAATTGATATAAGCATTTGTATAAAGCGTACTTTGATATATCAAATTACATCCCCACCTGCCTCCTCCTTTTGAAGCACCATATGTCCAGCCCCATCTTCTTAAATCATAAAATGAAAGTCCTCTGAATGCCAATGCAGCTAAACGTTCCTGGCACAATACCGTTAAAGCCTGGGATAAGTTTAAACCTGTTCCGGTGACTGCGGGAAGTGCTGCACCCTGATATGCCCGTACTTCGTCAATCAACGCTAAACCCTGTTCAATTTGACCGGTCTGTATATACGCTTCTGCAAGCATCAAAGCGTTCTCTTCATAGGTTGGCCCGATGTAAATTTCAATGCCGCCTGGCGCCTTAGAACCCAGAATTGGAATTCCGGATAAACCCGCATCTACTCCATCAACCAGGCTATAGCGTGTAGAATTAGTGCTTGCATCCCCGGTGAAAATGCCGTCAGCATCCGTAAAGTTTGCCAATCTTGCGTCGCCTGCCTGGAATTGCTGAACAATTCTTTCGCTTACCTTGTATGTAGAGTTATGGTTGCTCTGTGCACACAAAGATGCTACGCTGCCGGATGTCGCAGTAAAGAAAGAATTTGTGGTTGTTGATCTTCCGGTAAAAACATAATCATCTTTCTGAACTCCCGCAGTACAATAAGTAATTATAGAATTCCAATCGGTGGCTGAAATAGCCGGAATACTGGCACCAGTGATGGTTGCTGCAGGATTGCCATTTACAAATGGAGCTAATTTGTTAAACAGTATATTTCTTGCCAACATTGTATTGATGGTTTTGATCCATTGCGCGGACGATAAAGCAAAACCTAAACCTACCTGGCACTGCTGCGGTATCAATTTCGAAATGATGTCATCATACTCGCCCCCATTAATTCCTTGCAGTGCACCTAAAGCATTGTTTAGTTGCTTATTGGATTCTGCAATGATATCATCATGAGAAACGAACTTATTGTTAATGACATTTGGTTCATCCTCGATCAGGCCGGCATAATATAATGTGCCGATTTGCGCATAGGCGTATCCTTTCCACCAATAGCACCATGCCTGAACCGTCGATACTTTACCTGCACTCAAGTCTGTTACATTTGGAAGCTGCAGCAAAACCGAATTCATTACATTAATCATCGAATACATGTTGAGCCATTCATAGTACAAGGGATTGTTTGCCGCCGCTGTTGATGCTGCATTATTGTAATTCCTGATAATAGTGACCTGAGGGCTGGGATTGACGACAACAGTACCAGGCGCCCCTACTGGATCCGGTGTAAAACTATCCGGAACGCCCATAGTAGTGGTTTGGTTATTAGAACCAGCACCACCCCCTACAACATCACCCATCAATTCATGATAGCCCCAGGGTAAAGAGAAGTAACTGTTTCCTAACCATACATCGCCATAATTGAAACCGTTCCAGTAAACACCTCCTGAAGCATAAGCGGTTACACCAGCTTCATTCGTCACGTTACCGGCAAGGGTAGGTGCGTTGGGATTAATCTGGTTTAATTCCTTTTTGCATGAGCTTGCTACCACTATCGCGATAAAAAACGTCAAATAGTGAAGACTATAAACACGTTTTTTTATTATTTGAAGATTTATTCTTTTCATGATCTGTACAATTTAAATTAAGGTTAGAAACTAACATTCAAAGTTGCCTGATAAGCTTTCAGATTGGGTATCGTGCTATGGTCGACACCCCTATCGAATGCCGAGTTAGAAGCACCTGAACTGATTTCAGGATCAAGTCCGGGATATTTGGTGAAAGTCAACAGGTTTCTTCCGCTCAGCACCAATTGGCATTTTTTAAGCCAGGCTTTATTCACAACTTTTGAAAAATCAAAACCAATTGAAACGTTTCTCAACCTCCAGAAAGAAGCGTCATGGTAGAACATGCTCTTGGTAAGGTTATTACCTACACCACGGGCTGTACTTCCTAATCCGTAATAAGCACTGGCATAATAAGCTGTCCATGCCGCTGTTTCTCCATTGATCGTTACAGGTTTGTCCCAGTCACCGCTGATTCCTTCCCTGTACATCCACTCATCAGTTTGATTGTACAAATGAGATCCACTGATCCAATCGAACTGGAATCCAAAGGTTATCATTCCTTTGTAGGTAACGCTATTGATAAATGAAGAAGTGAGTTTTGGATTGGGGTCGCCCAAAACAGTGGGTTCATCAGATATATACAACCATTTGGTTGTATTATTTACCACGTAGCCGGTACTGGCAATAGAATAATTGCCTTGCTCTGCCACAGGTATAAATGGAGTTTTACCATCTGCCCTCAATTCATTCACACTGGTCAGCATTTTGTAGCCATAAATCTGGCCAATCTTAGTTCCTTCCTTCAATATTTCGCTTGATGAACCCGCACCAGAAGTTAATGGAATTTCGCCACCAACTATGGAATTGATCATTGAAGTCTGGTGACCGAAATTAGCCGTAAAATCCCAGCTCCAGTTTCTGTTTTGAAAAACAGGAATATTCAGGGACAACTGCCATCCTTTGGAAGATAATGCAATAACGTTGTCTACAATATTGGCTGAACCGGTAGACATCGGCAACACTCTTGGAAAAATGGCATTATCCGTATGTCTTTTCCAATAGGTGAACGAGAAATTAAAATTCTTTAACCAATTGCCATTACTTGCTTTCAATGTAAAATCAGTGCCGTATTCAGTTTCCGCAGAAACCTCCACACCTAATGCAGGATTATTCGCTACTGTTGGATTGGCATAAACTGACTGTGCGCCTGTTGGTTGCGAATTCAACACACTTTGTCTTTGATAAGCTCCTGGCTGAATACCCGCTTTACCGTATGAAGCTCTTAATTTAAAATATGGTAATACATTGCTCAAGCCTTGCCAAAAATTAAACCCTGGAAGGGTGATATAACCGTTTACATGAGGGAAAGTAAAAGGCGTATGACCCTGACCGAAAGTAGAGGCATAATCTGTTCTGAAACCGCCTGAAACACCACCCCAGTTACCAATATCAAACTTTTGGTCAACCAGGTAACCGTAGGTTACATACGTTTCATTATATTGGTTAATTAATGACTGTGATTGGGTTGATGGCATAAGGAATGGAGGACTTAATGGCAGTGAATAACCATAAAAGGCCAATTCTTTATAAGTATTCTTCCTGTAATCATAACCGGCAAGTGTGGTAGATTGAATAGGCAACTTCAAATGAAAATCCTTTTCAAAATCCAGTTTCAATACAGCCGATGTGAATATGTTTTGCTTAGTTTGGTTGTATTGGTAGTTATTTATTTCACCGGTATTGTCAGTACCGTTATTCCAGGATGCCCATGACTCGTATTCATTAGAGTTGGCATTCTGGCTTTGGTTAAAGAATGTCCATATGTCATTTTCGTTCTTATAAGTGATCCCATAACGACCGGTCAATGTAACGAATCTGTTGAGATTGTAATTAGCTTCAAAGCTTTGAATGACGTCATACCTGCTGCCATCTCCTTTATTGTAGTGCGCCCAATAGAAAGGGTTATAAGCATTGGCAGCGACATTAATATTAGAAATAAAATAGCCATTAGCTGGTACACCACCTTCAATAGTGTCTTCCAGGCTATAGAATGACGGGGTATTCAGGAAACCATAAACGGTGGTTACGTTCGCGTTGCTGGTACCATATCCAAATCCTGGTGTTGAGTTAGTTCCAGCTCCTCCGGGTGCCCCTAATCCCGGGTGCAATGTATTTTTTGTGTAAGCTAAACTTGTGATGGAGCGAAGTGTAAAGCCCTTAAATAATTCCATTCCTATGTTAGAGGTAAGATTGGTTCTGTCAATATAACCATTGTCCTTCAGCAAAGGAGAATTTGTTCTGTTATTGGAAATAGAAACATTATAATCTACTTTATCGCCACCTCCACTGATAGATAAGTTATTATTGTAAGAAGGAGCGCTCTGGAATACCTGTTTGAAGTGATCGTTATATCTGAAGTTACCTTTGTATGTCTGGTCGGCTTTATTTAAAGGGTCTAATATTCCATAGCGGGAATTACTGGCGCCTTCACCTGGCACCGGGTTTGGGTTATTTTCCGCGCCTGAACGGTATGCAGGATTTCCTAAAACACCGCCGGTAACCGGGTCTATTCTTAATTCCTCTCCTGCGGTAAAACCGCCACCATCATCATAGGCGATAATATTTCCGGCAGAATTGGTTAAATAGGGGTGCAACGTGGCGTTCTTGAAATCACCAGAATTAATAAAAGAACTGGAACCATAGCTCGTAGAAAAATTGATACTCATTTTCCCTTTCGTTCCTTTTTTACTGAATATCTGGATAACGCCGTTGGCGCCTTGTGCGCCATATAATGAGGAAGAAGCAGCGCCTTGTACTACTTCTACCCTTGCCACCTGGCTAAGGTCTAACGTGTTTAAGTTTGCAAAAGGTATTTCCACTCCATCCATCAAAATCATTGGCCTTGTTCCACCCTGTACAGAGTTAATACCTCTTAATACAATATTTACCTGATCGCCAGGGTTACCGGATATCGTTGAAATTTGGGCGCCGGGAATTTTACCGACCAACGCCTGGTCCAATGAAGCCATCGGCACCGGGGGTAATTTGTCTGCAGTAACCGATTCAACAGAAATACCCAATTTTCTTTTGCTTGTAGCCGTGCCGGTACCTGTTACAACCACTTCGCCTATTGCTCTTGTGTCGAGGCCAAGTTTAACAGCTACCGTAGTTGTTCCTTTTGTAGCTACTTCTTGCGTTTCAAATCCTACAGCGCTTATTAGTAATACTGCATTTGATGCTGCATTAATACTAAAGGTACCATCTGCGCCTGCTGTTGTTCCTGCTCTTGAATTTTTGATTTTGATTGTGGCCCCGGGAATCGGAAGACCATTTGCATCTGTCACCGTACCAGTAACGGTGTTTTGTGCTAGCGCTTGCTGGGCAAATAGCATTATAATGCCCAGCAAGAGCATTGTCAATTTTCTCATGTGTGTTTGGTTTTAAAGTGAAATGGCAAGTAATTACCGTCTATATAAATATAGGACCATTGCAAAAATTAAAAATAAAAATAATTGCAACGGTTTTTCAATTGTAATCGGATATAGATGATCGAAAGAAAAAGATACATGAATGCTATTTCTTTTACGGCAAAAAAATCACACATTGATTTCTCCTGCGTCTAACAAACAAAAAAAAGCTGGCCTTTTTTGGCCAGCTTCGAATCAAATACGATTGAGAAAAACTATTGTCTTTGCAACACAAAAGTCTGCCCCGAATATACGTCAGTACCGTAGGTAATATCTATAGTTAAACTGATTCCACCTGTGCAAGAGAAGATAAAACCTGAACCCGACACTTTCGCCGGTGTTTCATCAGTCGTTCCGGTGTAATAAGTTCCCGTAGGTTGTTCTGCTATCGTTGCAGCTCCGGTTGTTGGATCAACATCAACTACTGTAGCGACATTATCCGTGCTTTCGCCAATGACAGTAGAAGGATAAGTATGGAAGCTGAGCTGATTGTCGCCAGGACCGGCAGTTACGGTGATAAGGTCACCGGGATTGTAATCCACCCAGGAATCAGTAACTACTTTATAAGTGCCGGCAGATGAGGCGGCATCAAAAGCACATACTGCAGTCGCATTCCAGTTTAGTCCCATATTGTAACCGGGCAGTGACTGGTAGTTAGTAGGGGTATTCGCATTGGAAAATTTCCTGCCATCTGTAGTCACTACTTCATTTTGTAAAGTGTATTGGTTTCCCGGTTCAATTGCGTCAGGAGCCAATGCAGCTGCGATCTCCGCTGTACTGACAGTTAATGTCGTTACACCGGAATAGGGAACATTTTTTATCAGCTTCCATCCCGCGGGATCAAATGTATTTGATCCGGTAGCTAAGTAAATGTTTATACTGGCAACCGGTGATCCATATTCCTTAACATCTATGGACACGGTAGCCGCAGGATCACTGAAATTCAGATTCGCATTGTTCACCTTCTCCAATGTGATATAGGAGCCTTCCACCAGTTGTTTGGCGTCTCCGTTTATATTGTCTTTTTTACAGGAATACATGCCGAAAACCAAAAGGGCGATTCCTGATAATATTGAAATAATTCTTTTCATTGTCTTAATGATTTTAATTAATGATATAAATTATCAGGATTTGTATCCCAAAACACTTTTACGTTTGTAACAGTTTTTTGAGTAATGTTCTTATTAAGATTTACATACACTGAAGGATAAAAGAAAGAGCGTATGAAAGCACCGGGATCAGCTATGTTCGCGGTTAACTGGAAATTATCAGGCTTTGCAGTACGGCGATACGTGTTATATGGCTCAAGACCATTTCCCCATGCCGCGATATAGAATTCCTTTTCGATGATATTCAGTTTTGCATCATCACTTGCCGCGGCTTCATACTGGTTCTTTACATAAGTAAGATACTTCTGAACTTTGAAATCAGTAATCAGGAAAGCAGTGTCTGAAGTCGGACTGTAATTGATAGAACCCGGGAAAGCCGCAACTTTATCAAATGAAGCCTGTATGCCTTGCAGCATCAGCGCTTCCGGATCACCTGCTGTTCCCATCGTTAATGCAGCTTCGGCCTGCAGGAAGTAAGTGAACGAGCTCAGGAAGATAGGTTCCATTCCCAATCCTTTTGCGCCTAATTCACGACCGGCACTCTGACCAATAGAAGTATTCTGATCATAGTCCAATGCACCACCTGCTGGATACACGCCCCAGGCAGTTTTTACCAGCAGATCGGGACCGGTACCTTCATTATTTCCATGATCACGACCCCACCAGCCTCCATCTAATACACAGTAAGGAGAACCGGCCGGATACCATGGTGGAACTGCGCGATAATAACAAGCTAATGCAAATTGCAAAGTTGTTTGATCCGGTAAGCGGGAATCGGAATAATCTGTCGGGTTAAGACATTGACGGTAGAAATAATAACGGGTGCGTGGATCCATGAATCCTTTTTCTTTCGCAAGCGCCCACAAAGCATAGGTACCAAGATAGGCACCGGCGCCATTGTCTGTACCGTAGTTGCCTACATACCGGCCATCACGGCTATCGGGAGCAGAGGCCTTCGAACCGTATTGGAAAGTAAAATCATTGGATTCATCCGTGATCAAATCACCATCTGCGATCAGGGCATTTATTTTATCCTTGGCACCCGGATCAACGAGTCGTGTCTGCACATAAGCACGCAGTTCGAGTGTCTTTGCCAATGTAATCCACTTGGAAGCCGTACCTCCATAATAGATATCGTTGCCGGGAGAAGAAGTAGCATCTTTTCCAAGCGTTGTGATGGCATCATCAAGCAATGCGAGCGCAGCAGCATACACATCCTGGCCTTTATCGGCTTTAGGATTTGTATTTTCTACCCCCAAATTTGCTTCAGAATATGGAACGTCACCAAAGAGGTCAACCAGGGTCATCATCGTAAATGCTTTCAGCACTTTGGCAATACCTGAATGTGTATATTGACCTTTCTCCTCAGCAATCGGAATCAACGTATTTGCTGTTTTGAAAACAGAAGTATAAGCCGTTGTCCAGATACCGTCGAAACTTGTAGGACCATACTGGTTGAAATAAGTCGGTCCGAACATTGTTTCCTGTCTTACCAGCGGATCAGATAAATCAGAAGCTGCTCTATGGAAATTTTCAAAGTTTAAAATGACATTGTTCAGATAAAGATCAACGTCTGCAGAAGTGAGTGAAGGTTGGTTCGGGTCCGTCAATAAGCTATCAAACTTATCGTTGAACTTCTTACATCCGGCCACCACAATCACCGAAACAATTGTAAGATATATTAGTAATTTTTTCATTTCTAAAAATTTTAAGCGTTAACAAGCATTAAAAAGTAACTCTGATACTGCCACCATAACGACGTGCAGAAGGACCTGCAAATAAGTCCAAACCTTTATAGTTTGTAACACCTAAGCTGTTGCTTTCGGGATCAAACCTTGTGTACTTTGGAAAGTTTGGAGCAAGGTACCAGAGGTTATTACCTGTAAGCACAAGTGAAATCGAACCAAACGGTGTCTTGTCAAGTAATCTTGCAGGCAACGAGAATGAAACAGATAATTCGCGTAAACGAATTAATGTCGCATCCCATGTTGTTACGTCGGATGGTCCGAAACCAATGGCATTGAAATAAATGTTATCAACGCTTTGCTGGTAGTCGTTTGGTGAACCGTCGGATTTAACCGTATTCGGCAAAATATAAGGAAGCTTTCTGTCGAAATCGGTATCTTTTGTCAAACCTCTTGATAACATGGTACGAACCGTATTTGACCAGATCACTCCACCGTGCGTATAATCCCATTGCATTCTGAAAGAAATGTTCTTATAAGTCAACGTGCTGATACCGGTTAATTTATATTTCGGATTGGGATCACCGATAATACCGATGTCAGAAGATCCGAGATAATATCCATTATCATCAACTATATACTTTCCTGTTTTGGCATCAACTTGTCTATAGTTGCCTTGCAACACACCCAACGGTTGTCCGTTGATGGCAAACGTTCCAAGATTCGTAAATCCTGCTGTAACAATCTGCTTGATATCATCAGGCATATCGTGCACTTTGCTTCTGTTCAACGTAAAGACTCCGTTCAGGTCCCATGTCCAGTCTTTGTTTCTAAACACGGTAACACCCAAGCCAGCTTCAATTCCTTTGTTATCCACTGAACCTGCATTCACCTGTGTAACCGTTGAACCGGTAGAAGGATCCAGTTGCCTGTCAAGAATCTGGTCAGTTGATGTTCTGTAATACGCTGTCAGGTCAAGACTAATTCTGTTATCCCAGAATTTGCCTTCGATACCTGCCTCTGTTTCTTTCAGCAACTCAGGTTTCAGATTTGGATTTGGTAAGCGGTTTGGAATTGCACCGACATTTACCACGTTTCCATTCAGATCAACAAATGCATTTGTTGCAATTGCCAGCGATGGTCTTGTATTGTACGGATCGGGGAAGTGAGCGGACGTGGAGAACCCTACTCTTAATTTCAGATAATTGATAGCCTTTGAACCTTTGAGTGATTCAATGGCTGATGTTGGAATAAACGATGCACTTACACCAGGATAAAACAACGTTCTGTTCTTTTTTTCCAGTGTGGATACCCAGTCGTTTCTGCCTTCAACGGTGAGATATAAATAATCCCTGTAGCCCAAACTTCCGTGGAAATAAGCACCTGCTGTGATCTTTTCTGCATTGTAATCGATAAGTGCCCCGCCTTCGCTATAAATATCATGGCTGGTGAAGTTGCCGTGATTAAACAATCCGTACACAGTTTGATAGGTACTTTTCAGACCATCCCTTGAAAATGTTTTTTTCCCAAAATCTGCTCCCACGTTAGCTTCCAGGCTGAAATTAGTATTCAACTTGCCATTATAGGTCACGAACAGTAAGTGATTGAGAATAGTATTAAATATGCTCGACGTACGATAGAGACCATTCACATAATTGGCACCGCCCGATTTTCCGCCTTTATTTACCTGCAGTGATGTTTGATCGCTGTACACATCGTAACCGAACCTGTAATTAAGTGTGATGGCCTTCGTTAAATCGTATTTCAATCCCATCGATCCAAAGGAACGATAGGTCTTATCTGTATTCGTTGCGTTTGCAGCTGTCCATCTTGGGTTTTCTATGTCATTACCACCCCTGTAATAGATGGAACTATGTGTAAGAGGATCTTCATACGGCAACCCCATCAGGTTTATACTACGTGGAGTAAAAATGAGGTAACCGAATACTGACGTAACATCAGGTCCGCCGCCACCACTGTTTGCTCCGAGGGCAGGGGTCTGAAAATCGGTTATAGCAAAGTTGAAAACTGAATTTAACGTAAACCTGTTCGTCAGCTTCGCCGTACCGCCCACGCCGAAATTATTTTTATAAACACGGTTACCGGGAGTAAATCCCTGGTCATCCATGTAGGAATAGTTAGCATTAAAAGAAGCTTTATCCGAACCTCCTGTAATATTTACAGAAGTTGTTTTTACCAAACCTGTTCTGAAAAAGTCTTTCACATTATTCGCGTAATCTTTGTAATCCTGTTTTGCTCCATTACCATACAAGTCCGGATACGAAGCCTGTAAGGAAGGAGAGTAAGCAACCTGTAAAGGAGGATTAGTGAATGCTTGTCCCCAGTTGCTAAACGCCGCTGAAGGCACCAGGTCGAAACCTCCTCCATATGTATGCTGGTAATCCGGAAGATTTGATACCCGGTTGGCAAATACAGACTGGCTTACTGTGATTTCTTTCTTCTTTTGAAGTTTGCCGCCTGCGCCATTTTTTGTAGTTACCAATATTACCCCATTTCTTGCTGCTTCACCATAGAGTGTCGAAGCGCTTAATCCCTTCAGCACATTGATGCTTTCAATGTTGTTGGGATCCAGGTCGAGAAAACGGCTTGAGGTAGTAGAACCCCCGCCAAACTGGAAACCTTCACTGGCGTTGTTTCCGCCATCAAACGGTACTCCATCTACAATAAATAAAGGAGTGGAAGCCCCACCGGTAATACTGCTGATACCGCGGATACTGATGTTGGTTCCCGAGCCGGAAATACCGCTTGTATTCAGAACATCCAGGCCCGCAACTTTACCATTCAATACACGGCCGACATCGCCCTCGCTTCTCAGCTCGAGGGATTCTTTGCCGACAGTGGTAACTGAGTATCCCAACGCCTTCTTTTCGCGTTTGATACCGAGCGCAGTCACAACGACTTCGTTCAACGACTGGTCACTTTGTTTCAATGAAATACTCACTGTAGAGCCGGATACAGTAGTTTCTTTTGTTTCGAACCCAACTCCGCTGACAACCAAAACGCCATTCGCCGGTACATTTAGTTTAAATGAACCGTCTGCTGCTGCTGTTGTTCCCGACTTAGAGTTTTTGATTTTGATGGTCGCCCCAGGTATCGGGAGACCGTTTGCGTCTGTAACCTGACCGGTTACTGTGTTTTGTGCCCACGTATCAAGCGCACAAAACACACAAATGCTCAAAAAGAGCAGTGTTAATTTTCTCATGTGTGTGGTTTTGGTACTTTTTTAAAAGTAAAACAATTAGAAATACAGCCAAAAAAAAATGCAACTCAATAATGAAAAAGCGAAATTTTGTTTAGAACATATCAATATCTGTTTTTGGTAACAAAAGTTATTTTTTGATTTCGGGGCTATACTTATTGTCGAACTCTTTGAAAACAGAAGGATCTTTCAAACCATGTTATTTGGCGGTAAAATCAGAACCTTATATAATGGTTTGTGCGAATATAATAATAGTAAATAAAGACAGGCGAAATGCTGCCCCGATTTCCAATTATTGATTTAAGTCAATAGATCGTTGAACCCTGACAGGATCAATCCACGTGGTTAATTGGCAAAGAAATAGATCTTCCCGGCTGATCGTGCTTTCGATTTCAGTGAAGCAGTTTTTGTTTTTTTATGGCCCCGCCGGTTTGAAAAATCGCGAAAGTTTTCAAACAAAAATTTGTAATAATTTACAAAAACATCAACTCATTTATAATTGCGTAATTGCAACTGTTGTTTAGCGTGAATTTGTATTAATATTTTGTAAACAAACATCAAATTGTCAAGGTTTTATAAAAGAAGAACGCGGTGTAACTGTCATTTAACAGAATGATATTCAATTGTTTACATTAATAAATTATCAATCTGAAATGTGATCCGAAAAACTAAAAATGAAGTCTAAAGTTATTCACAGACGAAAAAATTTATTTTGTAAAGTGACGCAGATTTGTAACTTAGTGCAAGAATTTAATGGGTTAGTAAGTAAGAGGGTCAATCAACAAGATTGGCCCTTTTTACTTTTAATTACATGCTGGTTTGCATTTTATAACTTCTCTTTATTTTCATTCATTTTGCTTTAATACACCTGCTTTTTTCTTCACGTTAAAACATCTTCTATAAAGAAACGGTTAATGAAAGACCTAATTTTATTTTATGAGTAAAGTGAAGAAAGCATTCTTTTGTCAGAACTGTGGTTATGAAAGCGTGAAATGGCTTGGTCAATGTCCATCATGCAATCAATGGAACACATTCGTTGAAGAATTAATTCAAAAAGAATCAACTAAAGCGAATGGCTGGGAAAATTATAATGATGAAAAACGAGCAGATAAAACAATACGGCTGCATGAAATAAAAAGCAGCGAAGAAAAAAGAATAATAACTACAGATAAAGAATTAAACAGAGTATTAGGTGGCGGAATTGTTCCCGGAAGTATTGTATTAATTGCAGGGGAACCGGGCATCGGCAAATCAACATTGTTTCTGCAGTTAGGACTTTCTCTTAATGATGTTACTGTATTATATATAAGTGGTGAAGAAAGTGAACAGCAAATTAAAATGCGTGCAGAACGGTTAAAGATTATTCTGCCGGTGAAAACAGAAGATGATTTCTGGTTGCTCACAGAAACATCCACACAGGTTATATTCCAGGAGATAAAAAAATTAAAGCCGCAATTAATTATAGTCGATTCTGTACAGACATTGCACACGCCCTTTATTGAATCATCGCCGGGAAGTGTATCGCAAATACGGGAATGCGCGGCAGAGTTTCAACGTTTCGCAAAAGAAACAGATACACCGGTTTTTCTTATAGGACATATAACCAAAGATGGAAGCATTGCGGGGCCGAAAATTCTCGAGCATATGGTAGATACTGTTTTGCAGTTTGAAGGAGATCGTCATTATGCATATCGCATTTTAAGAACATTAAAGAATCGTTTTGGCAGTACAGCAGAGTTGGGTATATATGAAATGACAGACCAGGGAATGAAAGGTGTAATCAATCCCAGCGAAATTTTAATTACACAAAAAGAAGATCAGTTAAGCGGAATTGCGATTGCTGCAACTATCGAAGGTATGCGGCCATTATTGATAGAAGTACAGGCTTTGGTTACCCAATCCGTATATGGTACACCGCAACGTACGGTAAGCGGTTTTGATTTACGCCGCCTGCAATTGTTACTTGCCGTATTGGAAAAAAGAGGTGGTTTCCATTTTGGCGTAAAGGATGTTTTTCTGAATATAGCAGGAGGGTTAAAGGTTGAAGATCCGTCAATAGACCTCGCCGTACTCTGCGCATTACTGTCTTCCTACGAAGATGTTGCTGTATCTCATCATATTTGTTTTGCCGGCGAAGTTGGATTGAGTGGTGAAATACGAGCCGTCAACAGGATTGATCAGCGTATTGCTGAAGCTGAAAAACTTGGCTTTGAAAAAATCATTGTTTCAAAGTACAATCAGAAAGGATTGTCAAAACATAAATTCAACATCGAGGTAATAACCATGAGCAGGGTGGAAGAAGTATATAAGTTTTTGTTTTGAAAAGTATAAATTAAGCAACAGGCAACAGCCTGTATGTTTTAGGAGCATTGCAGCATATGGCTTAAAGCTTATTGCTTATAGCCAGAATTTTAATGATTACCGCAAAAGAAATAAAAGAATCCATTCTTCATGTATTATTTCCGCATGTATGTGCAGGATGCGGCAGTGATTTGCTTAATGAAGAAAGTGTTTTGTGTATTCATTGTACTGCAGTTTTGCCCGAAACGAATTTTTTCATCTATGCAGACAATCCCGTTGAAAAAATGATGTGGGGCCGGTTACCATTGGTACATGCAGCAGCGGGGTATTATTTTATCAAAGAGTCGTTGATGCAGCATTTAATACATCAGTTCAAGTACAAAGGCAATAAGGAACTGGGTTTACAGCTTGGCCGCATGTTGGGAAAATATATAGTACAGTCCGGGCGTTTTAATGCGGACGTATTAGTTCCATTGCCGCTTTTTCCCGAAAAGGAAAGAAGCAGGGGATATAACCAGGCGTCTGTACTTTGCGAAGGAATGGCGGCCGTGATGCGGGTGCCTGTACTGAACGATGCGGTTGTACGTCCGCAACATACCGAAACGCAAACAAAGAAAGGACGGGTGGAAAGATGGAAAAACATGGAGGGCAAATTTGTATTGCAAAACAAAGATGCGGTGCGCAATAAACATGTTTTGCTGGTGGATGATGTAATAACTACCGGCGCTACACTCGAAGCTTGCGGCAGTGAACTATTAAAGGGAGAAAATACACGACTGAGTATAGCAACACTTTGTGTTGCCTCAGCGTAAAACAATATCTTTATTTTTTAAACCGAATGAGAATCCTTACCAGGTTAACAATCGTTGTTGTTATTTTATTTGCAGCCTGCAAAAAAGATACGTTCATCACTTCACCTGACGCAGCAATAGCGCTTACCGCCGATACAATAAAGTACGATACGGTTTTTACAACGGCCGGCTCTGTCACCCAATCATTCAAAATTATTAACGAAAACAACCAGAAGCTGAAGCTTTCATCTGTTACGCTCATGGGTGGTGCTTCGTCATTTTATACAATCAATGCGGACGGTATCAGCGGACCAGCTGTTAATGATCTTGAAATAGCAGCCAACGACAGCTTGTATGTTTTTGTACAGGTAAATATTAACCCAAACGCAGATAATCTTCCGTTTGTAATAAGAGATAGCATCCAGATAAATTATAATGGGAATAATAAGATTGTACAACTGGAAGCATGGGGACAGAATGCGCATTTTTTCAGAGATAAAGAAATAATGACGAATGAAACATGGGATAACGATCTGCCCTATGTTATACTCGGCTACCTGCATATAAATGAAGGAACCACGCTTACGATAAATAAAGCTGTTCGTGTGTATGCACATGCTGATGCGCCTGTGGTTGTGGATGGAACATTGAAAGTAAACGGTGAAAAAGATACAATCAACCGCGTTTATTTTCGCGGCGATCGTTTAGATGATCCTTACAGGGACTACCCAGCTTCGTGGCCGGGTATTTATTTTCGCACCAATAGCAGCGACAATGTTTTTAACTACGCAGTTATAAAAAATGCATACCAGGCAATAGCGGTACAGGACCCATCCGTAAACGCCAACCCGAAAGTAACATTGAATGAAACGATTATTGACAATGCATATGATGCCGGTATCATTTCATTAAATTCAAGTGTAAAAGCAATCAATTGCCTGGTCAGTAATTGTGGTAAAAATCTTGTATTGGCGCAAGGCGGTAATTACGAGTTTACGCACTGCACGGTCGCCAGCTATTCGAATAATTTTATCCTGCATAAAGAACCGGTACTTTATCTAAGCAACTATATTACGGTGAACAATGCGCCGGTCGCCAAAGATCTGAAAGCGCTTTTCCGCAATAATATTTTCTGGGGTGAAAATGGAAGTGTGGATGATGAAGTAGTGGTAACAAAGGATGCCGGTGCCGCATTTGATGCAAGCTTTGATTCAAATCTCTGGAAAGTAAAAACAGACCCGGTTAGTGTAAGTCTCGCCAACATTATCAACAATCAGTCGCCCCAATTCGACAGTATTGATGTCAGTAAACGGTATTATGATTTCCATTTACGGACCAAAAATTCTCCTGCGCTAAATGCCGGAATGGATGCGGGTATCACGAATGACCTCGATGGAAACTCACGCCCCGTTGGCAATCCTGATCTTGGATGTTATGAAAAA
>Ga0207689_10002684_pt1 | contig 16451 bp, 12 predicted proteins | sample KBSMisM52_FD_184312 | JGI IMG/M metagenome (GOLD analysis project Ga0207689, IMG submission 184312) | Miscanthus rhizosphere microbial communities from Kellogg Biological Station, Michigan, USA - KBS Miscanthus M5-2 (SPAdes) (version 2) | ecosystem: Host-associated > Plants > Roots >... | reverse complement strand
AACGTCTTCGTGGTGGGCCGGATCTGGGAGGAGGCGCGGCGACGCCCTGTCGCCGACGCGGTCGCCGTCGCGACCCCGCAGGCCTCGCGCGCCATCACCACGGCCGGCGTGGCGCTGGCGGCGAGCTTCGCGATGCTCGCGGTGATACCCCTGGAGCAGTTCAGGCAGATCGCCCTCGCGATGGCGCTCGGCGTCATCCTGGACGCGATCGTCGTCCGTTCGCTGCTGGTCCCGGCGCTGGTGGCGCTGTTCGGGCGCCTCGGCATGTGGCCGGGCAACCGCCGGGCCGGGCCGGAGCCCGCGCCGGCGGCTCCGCCGCGGGTGCCGGCCGGCGATCAGCCCTGACCGGCCCGTTCCAGCACGGCCAGCCAGGCCCGCACGGACACCTCGCCGATCCTCGCCTCGTTGACCTCGAACTCCGAAGCCTCGATGCTGACCACGGTCCACCCGTGGCTGAACGCGGTGCGCAATTCGTCCTGCGTGACCCGCCGCGGCCCCCAGGTCCCCGGCTGACGATCGCTGAAGCACGCCAGGTAGCAGCGGCCGCCCGGGCGCAGCACCGCCGCCAGGCTGGTCACGTACCTGGCGCGGTGCTCGTCGTCGAACACGTGGAACACGCCGCTGTCGATGATCACGTCGAAGGTCAGGCCCAGGTCCGCCAGCCGGAGCACGTCACCGACCTCGAAGCGAGCTACCAGGCCCCGTTCGGCCGCCTTCTGCCTGGCCCGCCGGACGGCGAGGCCGGACCCGTCGACCCCGAGCGCGTCCGCGCCGTGGGCGGCGGCCAGCAGGGTCTGCTCCCCGGTGCCGCAACCGGAGTCGAGCACGCGCCCGGCCAGCAAGCCCTGTTCCGCGAGGCGCACAAAGGCAGGCTGCGGCCGGCCGATGTCCCACGCGGCGGGCGTACTCGCGGAGTATGCGTCATCCCAGCTCGGCGTCGTCACAGTGTCCAAAAGTACCGGACTCACCTCCACGGCATTTAATCTGTTGACAGATAATCTGTACACAGTTAATCTGTGTATAGATTTACCGGCGAGGGAGGAACCATGTGGGAGTACGAGTACAGCCTCGAGACCAGCGCCGACCGCGGGGCACTGTGGCGCCACTGGGCGGATATGGCGGCCTGGCCGCAGTGGAACGACGGCATCGAGACGATCGACGTGGACGGGCCGTTCGCGGTCGGCACCACGTTCACCATGACCCCGCCCGGCGACGAGCCGATCAGGATGCGGCTGGTCGAGATCGAGCCGGGCACGTCGTTCACTGACGAGATGGACGCGGGTGATTTCGTGGTGCGGACCGAGCACCGGCTGGAGCCCGCGGCCGGCGGCCTGACCAGGATCGTCTACCGCACGCAGATCACCGGCGAGGCGGCCGGCCACGTCGGCCCGGAACTCGGCCCGCAGATCACCGCGGACTTTCCCGAGGTCGTGGCCGCACTGGCCGGACGCGCGGAGGGCTGACCCGGTGCCGCTCGATCCGGAGGACAGCCCGGGGTTCCTGCTCTGGCACGTCACGCTGCGCTGGCAGCGCGAGATCGCCGCGGCACTGGCCCCGCTCGGCCTGACCCACGTGCAGTTCGTGCTGCTGGCCGCGGCGTGGTGGCTGAACTCCCGCGGCGAGGACCCGAACCAGCTCAGCGTGGCCCGCCAGGCCGGCACCGACGTGAAGATGACCTCGGAGGTGCTGCGCAAGCTGGAGGCCAAGGGACTGGTCGTACGGACCGTTGACGCCGCGGACACCCGGGCCAGGAAAATCCGGGTGACCGAACGGGGCGGCGAACTCGCCCTGGCGGCGGTGACTGCCGTGGAGGGTGTCGACGCCGCCTTCTTCCGGGCCGTCCCCGATCCCGGGGCGCTGCTGGCGATGCTGCGGACGCTGGCCCGGGGCGGAGGCTGATATACCGGGATGATGAGCGCCGATTCACTGGCCGGCCAGATGCGCGCCGCGGCGAGATCACTCCTGGCCTCCCTGGGCGGCGAGCAGCGCGAGCTCGCCGCCCGGCCGTTCGCCGATGACGCGGCCCGGCGGTGGCTGGAGTACCGGCCGCGCAGCCGGCCCGGCGCATGCCTCGCCGAGCTCAGCGGGACCGCCACGAAGGCCGCGCACCGGCTGCTGGCTACCGGGCTGAGCGAGCACGCGTACGCGCAGGCGATGGGCATCGTCGCGCTGGAGGAAGTGCTCGACTCCCAAGAGCAGTGGCGGCGGGGCCGGCACAGCGGCGACTACTGGGTGAGCGTGTACGGCGACCCGGACGGCGATCAGCCGTGGTCGTGGCGGTTCGAGGGGCATCACCTGTCGGTGACGATGACCGTGGCCGGCCAGGAGGTTTCCCCGGCCCCGGTGTTCTTCGGCGCCAACCCGGCCTGCGTCAGTTACGCCGGCCGCCCGGTGTCCCGGCCGCTCGGCCCGGAGGAAGACCTGGTCCGGGCGCTGCTAGACGCGATGGGCCCGCAGGTCCGTTCGGCCGCCGTGGTGGCGAGCCAGGCCCCGGCCGACATCCGCACCGGGACCAGCCCGCGGGCCAGCCAGGGCATCGAGCCGCGCGGCGTGCCCGCCACCGGGCTCGGGCCGTCCGCGCGGGCCCTGCTGGCCCAGCTGGTCGCGCTCTACCTGGACCGTCTGCCCGCGGAGCTCGCGGCCCGGCAGGCAGCCCGGCTGGGCGGGTCGGAGCTGCATTTCGCCTGGGAGGGGCCGCTGACGCCAGGCGCCAGGCACTACTACCGCGTGCAAGGTGACGACCTGCTGATCGAGTACGACACCACCGCCGACGGCAACCACGCGCACACCGTGCTGCGCCGCCCGCGCAGCGATTTCGGCGACGATGTGCTCGCGGCCCACTACGCGACGGCGCACCCCTGACCGCTCGGGTCAGGTGCGGCAGGCCAGGTGGATGATGACCGGCTTGCTGCGGACGCCGGCCTTGTTGTAGATCCACGCCTTGACGGTGCCGGTGAATTCGAGGCCGGTCCCGCATCCCTGGTAAAGCGGATAGGCGATGGTGTTCCCCGCGACGATGCCGTCGGCCGGGTTGGAGAACAAGTAGTCCTGCTCGCGCGTGTCGGATCCCTGGACGCCCACGAAACCGAAGCCCGCGGCGTTGTGACCAGGATCGGAGTAGATGATCTCGAAAAACACCCGTGACCCTACCTGGTAGGTGAAGGTGTTGGTGATGCGCGGGGCCGGCGGGGAGGGTGTCGGCTTGGGCACGGGCCCGGCCGGCCTGGCGGCCATCCTGGCCGCTATCTGGGACAGGGCCCGGTCAGCGTCTCGCTGGTGCTGGGTCACGGCGTTCAGGCCGTATCCGGCGGATGCCCCGAGGATGACCGCGACCGCCGCCGCGGTTATCAGCCTCCGCGGATGCTGCCGCGCGCCGCGGGCCCGCGGCTTGCCCGGCTGGTCCGCGCCTGCCGGGGCCGGCTCGGACCGCGGTTCCATCGCGGACTGGGCGGCGGTCACCCCGGCGAGCAGTTCTGCGGCGGTGGGCCGCTGCAGCGGGTCCTTGGCCAGGCACTGTTCGATCAGCGGCCGCACTTCGGCGGGAGCGTCCTCGAGGTCAGCCGCCGCCCGGACCACCCGCTCGAGCACCCCCGCGGGCGGGCCGGTACCGAACGGCTTGCGCCCGGTGGCGGCGAAGGCGAGCACCGCGCCCAGGCTGAACACGTCGCTGCGCGGCCCGACCTCCTCGCCCGCGGCCTGCTCGGGGGCCATGAAGCTGGGCGTGCCCACCACGAGGCCGGCCCGCGCCAGCGGAGCTGCCTCCGCGGCCTGTGAGATGCCGAAGTCGATCACCCGGGGGCCGTCCGGTGCCAGCAGGACGTTGGAAGGCTTGAGGTCGCCGTGCACGACGCCCGCGGCGTGGATCGCGGTCAGGCTCTTGGCCAGGCCCGCGGCCAGCGCCAGCAGCGACCAGGCCGTCAGCGGCCCGCTGCTGCGTACCGCCTCGGACAGCGACGGCCCCGCCACGTACGCGGTGGCGAGCCAGGGCACCGGAGCGTCCACGTCGGCGTCCACCACCAGCGCCGTGAACAGGCCGCTCACCTTCCTGGCCGCGGCGACCTCGGTGCTGAACCGGGCGCGGAACTCGGGATCGGCGGCCAGTTCGGCGTGGACGACCTTCACGGCGACCGGCCGGCCCGCGGCGGACACGCCCAGGAATACCCGTCCCATGCCGCCCGCGCCAAGCCGTCCTAGCAGCTGATAAGGGCCGATCAGCCGCGGATCGGCGGGCTCCAGTCCCCCCACCACGCTAAATCCCACCCCAAGGTCGCAATGACACCATTCCTGCCATATCAGACAGGGCAATGATAAGGGCCGGGAGCCGGGTTGCATATGGTTAGCAGCAGTGTTTGCGTAAATCGTTCGGCTGACGCTGGCGCCGGGAGCCGATAGTAAGCGCCTGACCAGCGCGGAGCGAGATTTCAGTACGGGCAGGCGAGGCTAATCCGCACCGGCTGGCTGCTCTGGCCCGCCGCGTCGTAGATCCAGGCTTCCACTTCCGCCCCGTGCTGGCTGGCGGTACCGCATTCCAGGTCGAGCGGATAGGCGATGCTATCCGGTCCCGCGATGCCCTCATCAGGGCTGGAGAAGGGATAGGTCGCCTCCATCCAGCGAGAGCCGTTGACGCCCATGAAGCCGAATCCGCGTACGTCATTACCGGGATCCTCGTATTGGACGTCAAAGTAGACCATGGTGCCTTCGCGATACGTCGCCGAACCCGTTATCTCAGGTGCGGGCGTCGGCGACGGAGACTCGCCCGGCGACGGGGACGAGGACGCCGTCGGGGACGGGGAGACGGTCATGGACGGAGAGGGTGACGGCGACGCCGGCGGCGATGACGCGGGCGGCGATGCGGTCGCAGAGGTGGTCGAGGGGGCGGTCGAGGGCGGCGGGCGGCCGGGACGCGGGGTGCCTGCCGTGACCACGGCGGGGATGATGGCCGCCCGCGGCCCCCGCGCCGGCGAACTGACCCGGGGAGTGGCAGCCGGACGGGTGCCGGGGACCGAGGGTGCGGGGGACGCCGGGGTCAGTGTCGGCGAGGCCGCGGCCCGTGGCGTCAGCCCGGCGTCGGGTGAGCGCGGGCCCGCGGCGCCTAGCGCGAAGCTGACCGCGACCGACGCCGCGAGCATGCCCGACGTCACTCCCGCCGCCGTCAGCGGCCGCCACCAGCGGCGGCCTGACGGCCGCTCGGGCGGCTCGGCGGGCCCGGCGGGGACGGCGGGCCCGGCGGGGACGGCAGGCCCGGCGGGGACGGCGGGGACGGCAGGCCCGGCGGCGGCGAGCATGCCCTCGGCGAGCGCGCCCCGGGCCGGGCCGGGCAGCCAGCCGGGCGCGGGCTGCCCGTCATTGGCCGCGTCCAGCACCTCACCGGCGGTGGGCCGCTGGGCCGGGTCCTTGGCCAGGCAGCGTTCGACCAGCGGGCGCAGGCCGGCGGGTATCTCGCCGAGGTCCGGTGGGCCGTAGACCAGCCGGTAGGCCACCTCTGGACGCGATCCGCGGCCGAACGGCCCGCGGCCCGTGGTGGCGAAGGTCAGCACCGCGCCCAGGCTGAAGATGTCGCTCGGCGGGCCGATCTCCCCGCCCAGGGCCTGCTCCGGGGACATGAATCCGGGCGAGCCCGTCACCCAGCCGACACCCGCCGCCGACACGGTGCTCATTCCCGGCCCGGCGGCGCGGGAAATGCCGAAGTCGATCACCCGTGGCCCGTCCGGGGACAGCAGCACGTTCGAGGGCTTCAGGTCGCAGTGAACCACGCCCGCGGCGTGGATGGCGCACAGACTCTCGGCCAGACCCGCCGCCAGGCCCAGCGCGGGCCGCGCCGCCATCGGCCCATCGCCGGTCACCGCCTCGGCCAGCGAGGGACCGGCCACGTACGCCGTGGCCAGCCACGGCACCGCGCCATCGACGTCCGCGTCGAGTACCAGAGCGGTGAACAGGCCGCTTACCTGGCGGACCGCGGCGACCTCGCGGGCGAACCGCACCCGGAACTCGGGATCCGCGGCCAGGTCCGCGCGGATCACCTTCACCGCGACCGGTCTCCCGCCCGCGGACAGCCCCAGGTACACGTGTCCCATGCCGCCACGGCCGAGCCGGGCGACTAGCCGGTAAGGACCGATCCGCCCGGGATCCTCCGGTGCCAAGCCCCCGATCACGCCATACGCCCCCTAACGTCACAAAAGGCCCCTGGACGTCATCCGGACAATTTCATCCTAAGATGGCCACGCGAAGGCACGCCGTCGGGGTAGGTTGCTATTCGGACACGTCATTCCGCCCTTCCCGGCTCTTGTTACCTCCTCTACCTGCCGTCACTTCAGCCTCAGCAGTTAGCGAAATCAGCCGCGACGCGAAATTAAGATGGCGAATTAGATGCCTTCTATTTCAATGACCCGCGGGTAACAATTGCCCGGTATTTTTTTGGCCGCACGGTGAACGCCCCGGGTGCGGGACATCCCGCACCCGGGGCGCGCCGGGCCGTACCCCTCAGGCCGGCAGAACCGGGCCCGCCTCGGTTTCGGCCATGACCCCGGCGTCCTGCTGAACCTGGCCGTCGTCGCGGCGCAGTGGCCCGCGGCGGAACAACAGGCCGCCGACGATCGCGCCACCGGCGAAGATGCCGGCGACCCACCAGAACGCGACGTCGTAGCCGTGCGCGAGCGCCTGCCCGAGCAGGGCCTGGCGGCCGATCAGCCTCGCCGAGGCGACGTGCAGGGTGAGGTAGGACGCGACGGCGCTGGCGAAGATGGTGTTGAGCAGCGAGGTGCCGATCGAGGCGCCGAGTTGCTGGCCGACGGTGACGGTGGCCGAGGCGACGCCGGCGTCGCGCGGGGCCACGCCGAAGGTGCCGGTGTTGATCGAGGGCGCGATCACCATGCCGAGGCCGGCCCCGGTCAGGATGATCGGGCCGAGCACGCCGTCCACGTAGCCGGTGTGCGGTCCCAGCTGGGCGAACCATGTCATCGCGCCCGCTGCGACCACGAACCCGGTGGCCACCAGCGGCTTCGGCCCGATCCTCGGCATCAGCACGATCGTGGACAGGTTGGCCGCGACCGCGATGCCGCCGGCGATGGGCAAGATGGCGAAGCCGGTGACGACCGGCGAGTAGGCCAGCGTCTGCTGCAGGTAGTAGGTCAGGAACAGGAAGACGCCGAACATCCCGCTGGAGGCGATCAGCATCGACGCATAGGCGCCGCCCCGGTTGCGGTCGAGCACGATCCGCGGCGGCAGCAGCGGGCTGGCCGCCCGGCCCTGCCAGATCGCGAACACCACGAGCAGTGCCACGCCCGCGACCAGGAAGCCCCAGGTGGACGGCGTGTGCCAGCCGTGCGTGGCCGCGTTGGAGAACCCGTAGACCAGGCAGAACAGGGCGCTCGATACCAGCAGCACGCCCGGGATGTCCAGCTTGGGCTTGACCTGGGACGACTGCCGCGTGAGCAGGATCGCTCCGCCGATGAAGGCCGCGCCCGCGAAGATCAGGTTCACGTAGAGCGTCCAGCGCCAGGACAGGTACTCGGTCAGCGCGCCGCCGAGCAGCAGGCCGATGGCCCCGCCGGCCGCGGCGATCGCGCCGTAGATGCCGAACGCCTTGCCGCGCTCCTTCGGCTCGGTGAACGTGGTCGTCAGCAGCGACAGCGCCGACGGCACCAGGAGCGCGCCGAACGCGCCCTGGCAGGCCCGGGCCGTGATCAGCATGCCGAAGTTGACCGAGGCGCCGCCGATGGCCGAGACGCCGGCGAAGCCGAGCAGCCCGATCAGGAACGTCACCTTCCGGCCGAGCAGGTCGGCCAGCCTCCCGCCGAGCAGCAGCAAGCTGCCGAACGCGAGGGTGTACGCCGTCACCACCCACTGCCTGTCCGCCGTGGTGAAGTGCAGCGCACGCTGAGCGGACGGCAGGGCGATGTTCATCACCGTGACGTCGAGGACGACCATGAGCTGCGCGAGGCCGATGACGCCGAGGATGAGCCAGCGCCGCCGGTCTCCCGGGCCGGCCCTATCGATGGAGTTGACATCTGACATGAGGTTCACCAATCTGGAGGTACCTTCTCCGCTTAGCCCACGGTAACATGAAGTGGAGGAGTTGTCTCCACTTTTTTCGGGAGGTTTCAGGTGGCGGAGGACTCGGCCGGGCATTCTGCGGGCTCCGGTGCGCGGCCACTACGGCGGGACGCCGAGCGGAACCGGCAGCGGATCCTGGCGGCGGCCGCGGAGGTGTTCAACGAGCGCGGGCTCGAGGTCAGCCTGGACGAGATCGCCCGTCACGCGGGGGTCGGTGTCGGCACCGTCTACCGGCGGTTCCGCACCAAGGAGGAGCTGGTCGAGGCGCTGTTCATGGATCGCCTCGACTCGATCGCGGCCATCGGCGAGGAGGCCTTCGCGTCGCCCGATCCCTGGTCGGGCCTGGTGTTCTTCATGGAGCGGATGGCCGAGACCATGGCGGGCCACCTCGGCCTGCGGCAGATGCTGATGTTCGCCACCTACGGCCGGAACCTGGTCGCGGTCGCCCGGCAGCGCAACGCGCCGCTGGTCGAACGGCTCGTGCAGCGGGCGCAGGCCGCCGGGCAGCTCCGCGCCGACATCCGCCAGACCGACATCATCTTTATCGTCTTCGTGCTGATCGAGGCGACCCAGCTCTCGTACGCCGCGGACCCCGACATCTGGCGCCGGTACCTGACCCTGATCCTGGACGGCATGCGGCCGGGCCGGGAGGGGGTCACCCCGCTTCCGGTGCCCGCCATGCTGCCGGAGGAGATGGAGAAGAGCATGCGGCAGGCCGCGCCCTGGCCGCGCTGACGCTTTCTGACGATCTGCCCTATCCGGCCCTATTCACGCAATCCGCAAATTGATTTGCATTTGCACGTGCATGTACAAAGCGTAAACGAATAAATTCATGCAATCGTTAGCACTGCCTCTGCGTCATCACTAGGATTTCGCCGGGAGCATGATCCACGACATCGTGTCGTCGCAGCTAGGCCGCCTGACGGGAGCGCTACCGGGCGGCAGGAGCGGGCCGGCCCGGCACGCAAAAGGAAACACGCGACACGACGCACATCGATGCGTGACATACCGGCGAAAACGCCTTAGCATGGTCCCCTGCGCTTAACGCGTTACTTCCCGACGGGAATTTCCGCCCTTCCCGCCGGTCCGCCTCCCCCGCTAACTAGGCATGCTCCAGGAGACACCACGCATGAACCCCGGCGACAGCGTGCAAGACGTCAGCCGAACAGGGCCGGATGAAGCCAGCGGTCTCGGTGCCGCCGTGGGCCCGGGCAGCGGCACAATGGCGCGATCGCCGAGAACCGACAAACCCCTCGAGGATATCCAGGACATCATCGACAAGCTCGCGGCCGTGGACCAGGAGCTGCGGCGCTCGAAGAGCAGCGCGGCGAGCCGCTCGAACTAGACGCCTACCCCCGTGGATCCGTAGGTACTGAGCAGGCGCGCGCTGTCGGCCGCGCTGAGCGCGGCGGCGCGCAGCAGGGCGAACGCCCGGATATAGCGGGCCACGTCCTCCTGGCTCTCCAGGTAGACGCCGCCGGATAGCGCTTCCAGGTAGACCACGCCCAGGCTCGGCGCGTCAGGGAACCTCAAGATGGCCAGCGAGGCGCTGCCCGCCGCCGCGTGCGCGCCGGCCGCGAACGGCAGCACCTGCAGGGTGAGGTGGGGAAAGTCGTCGGCCAGCTGAACGAGGTGGCTGATCTGCCCGGCCATGACGCCGGGGCCGCCGACGGCCTGGTGCAACGCCGCCTCGCCGAGGATCACCGTCAGCCGCCGCTCGGCCGGGGAACCGAGGATGACCTGGCGCCGGGTGGCCCTGGCCGCCACGGCTTCCTCCCGCTGCTGGTCGGTCGCGTACCCGGGCTCGGCGGCGATGATCGCCCTGGTGTAGTCGTCGGTCTGCAGCAAGTCCGGGACGACCTGCGCCTCGTAGGTCATGATCTCGGCCGCGGCCGACTCCATGATCACGTAGTCCAGGTACGGGCCGGGCAGGACGTCCGCGTACGGGTGCCACCAGCCGCGCCGGCCGCCGCGGCTCGCGATGGCCACCAGCGCGGCCTGCTCGCGGTCCGGCACCCCGTATTCGGTCAGCAGCTCGCGCAGCTCCTTCGGCCTGATGCCGCGCTGCCCGGTCTCGATCCGGCTGATCTTTGACCGGTCGCACTCCAGCACGCGGGCCGCGTCCTCCAGCGCGTAGCCCACGTTTTCCCGGTACCGGCGCAGCGCGCCCCCGACGAGGCGGCGCCGCACGGGTGGTTCTCCGGTCACGGTTCCTGCCTTTCCGCGGACTAACGCCGCGTAAGCGAACTTTGGGGTATTTGCCGAGCAACGTAGCACCTGATGTAGTCCATAGTGCGCAACGACACGCCTGCGCGCGGCACGCGGCAGGGAGGGCGGCTAAGGACGCAGGCGGCTGAGGGCAGTGAGGATGCGGTTCTCCGACACCGGGCCCTGGGTGCCGAGGGTCTGGGCGAACAGGCTGACCCTGAGTTCCTCCAGCATCCAGCGCACCTCGGTGACGTCGGGCTGGTCGCGGCGCGCCGCGGGCAGGTCCGCGACCGCCTGCTGGCAGGCCTGTTCCGCCCGCCGGGCGATGGCCATGTTGGCCGCGTCCCGGGCCGGGTTCTCCGGCAGCTTGTCCAGCCGTCGCTCGATCCCCCGCAGGTAGCGGGTCAGGTGCGGGAGGCGGCGGTACCCGGTGGCAGCCACGAAACCGGGATAGATGAGCCCGGACAGCTGCGCCCGCATGTCGGCCACGGCGGGCTGCAGCAGGTCGGCGTAGTTGTCGTCCAGCCGGGCGCCGACGGAGTGGGCCAGCCGCAGCGTCGCCTCCACCTGGTTCACCACCTCGGCGGTCACCTCGTGCAGGCCGGACCGGACCGAGGCGGACAGCCGCTCGAAGCCCTCGCGGTCCCAGGCCGGGCCGCCCGCCTCGGCCATCAGGTAGTCGGCGGCGCAGTTGACGCAGTCCGCGAACATGGCCGCGACCCCGCCGTGCGGGTTATGGCTGAGCGCCAGCTTGGCCCGGGTGGACAGGCCGCCCGCGATCGACTTGACCGGCGATGGCGCGCCCAGCAGGATAAGCCGCCGGGTGCCGGCCCACATCGCCGCATGGGCCGCGTCCGGCGTCTCGAACAGCCGGACATCGACCGTGGTGCCCGCGTCGGCGAGGGCCGGATAAGCGACGACGCTGCCGTCACGGAACACCCGGGGCAGCTCGCCGACGGTCCACGACGTCAGGCCGGTGCGGGTGATCGCGGCCGCCGCCTCGGACAGCACCGCCCGCAGTCGCGGCCTGAGCTCGCGCTGGAGCTCGGCGACGTCCTTGCCCTCGGCCAGGACGCGGCCGGAGTCGGTCACCCGGACGGTGATCCGCAGGTGCCGCGGCAGCTTGGACAGGTCCCAGGCGTCGCGCGGCACGCTCACCCCGCGCAGCGCCCTCAGTTCGCGGCCCACGGCGTCGCGCAGGTCCCCCGACGGCTCACCGAGGCGCGCGACGACCTCCCGCGCCACGTCCGGCGCAGGCACCAGGTCACGCCGCAGCGCCTTGGGCAGCGACCGGATCATCTCGGTGACCAGCTCGGTGCGCAGCCCGGGCACCTGCCAGGAGAATTCCGCCGGGTTCACCTGGTTGAGCCCGCTCAGCGGGATGTCCACGGTCACGCCGTCGGACTCGCTGCCCGGCTCGAAGGCGTAGGAGAGCGGGGCGGGGGGCAGCCCGGCCGACTCCGAGGTCCAGACGTCGGGGTAGGCGTCGGCGCTGACCCCGGTGGCGTCGTCGTTGAGCAGGTCGCTGGCCTTGAACGTGAGCAGGCCCGGGTCGGCCCGGCGGGCCTGCTTCCACCAGGTGTCGAAATGCTGGGCGGACACCACGTCCGCCGGGATCCGCGCGTCGTAGAACGCGAACAGCTCGTCCTCGCTTGCGACCAGGCCGCGGCGGCGGGCCCGGTGCTCCACCTCCTCGGCTTCGGCCAGCAGCCGCCGGTTCTCGGCGAAGAACCGGTGGCTGGTCTGCCAGTCCCCCTCCACCAGCGCGTGCCTGATGAACAGCTCCCGTGCCGCCGCCGGGTCGATGCGCCCGAACGGGACCTTGCGGTCCACCACCAGCGGCACCCCGTACAGCGTGACCTTCTCCAGCGCGACCGCCCCGCCGCGCTTCTTCTCCCAGTGCGGCTCGCTGTAGCTGTGCCGGACCAGGTGCCGGGCCAGCGGCTCCACCCACTCCGGCTCGATCCGCGCCACCGTCCGCGCCCACAGCCGGGACGTCTCCACCAGCTCCGCCGCCACGATCCAGTCCGGCGCCTTCCTGACCAGCGCGGATCCGGGGAAGATAGCGAACCGGGCGCTGCGCGCGCCCAGGTACTCGGCCCGCGGCCTGCGCCCCCTGGGCGCCGAGGCGGCTTGCTGGAGTGGCTCTGACCCTTGAATCTTCATGCCGATCTGGGAGAGCAGCCCCGCCAGCAGGGACACGTGCAACCCGGTCCGTTCGGCCGACGTTGACCTGACCGCCACCCCGAGATCGCCGGCCAGCGTCCGCAACTGGCCCCGCAGGTCCTGCCACTCACGAACCCGCAGGTAGTTCAGGAACTCGGCGCGGCAGAGCCGGCGGAAGGCCGAGGAAGACAGCTCGCGCTGCCGTTCGGCCAGGTAGTCCCACAGGTTCAGGTAGGTGACGAAGTCCGAGTCCGGGTCGGCGAAGCGGCCGTGCTTGTCGTCGGCCGCCTGCTGGGCGTCGGCGGGCCGCTCGCGCGGGTCCTGGATGGACAGCGCCGCCGCGATGATCAGGACCTCGCGGACGCAGCCGTTCCGGTCGGCCTCGAGGATCATCCGGCCGATCCGCGGGTCCACCGGCAGCCGGGCCAGCTTGCGCCCGAGCCCGGTGATGCGCCCGTTTTTGAACGCGTTCAACTCGGCGAGAAGGGTCAGCCCGTCGGCGATGTTGCGCGCGTCGGGCGGGTCGATGAACGGGAACTTGGGGATGTCGCCCAGGCCGATCGCCGCCATCTGCAAGATGACCGAGGCCAGGTTGGTACGCAGGATCTCCGGGTCGGTGAACTCAGGCCGGGACTCGAAGTCCTCTTCGGAGTACAGCCGGATGCAGATGCCGTCCGAGGTGCGGCCGCTGCGTCCCTTGCGCTGGTTGGCCGACGCCTGCGAGATCGGCTCGATCGGCAGCCGCTGCACCTTGGTCCCGCGGCTGTACCGGGAGATGCGCGCCGTGCCCGGGTCGATGACGTACTTGATGCCGGGCACGGTGAGCGAGGTCTCGGCCACGTTGGTCGCGAGCACGACCCGGCGGGTGAGGCTGGAGGCGGCCCGGCGCTCGAAGACCCGGTGCTGCTCGGCGGCTGACAGCCGCGAGTACAGCGGGAGGATGTCGAGCCGCTCGCGGCCGGCCAGCAGGTCCGCGGTGTCCCTGATCTCCCGCTCTCCGGACAGGAACACCAGGATGTCGCCGGGCCCTTCGGCGGACAGCTCGTCGATCGCGTCGGTGATCGCCTGCCCCTGGTCAGCGTCCTCGTCGACCGGCCGGTACCGGACCTCCACTGGATAGGTGCGGCCGGACACCTCGACGATCGGCGCGCCGCCGAAGGCGGCCGCGAACCGCTCCGGGTCGATGGTCGCCGAGGTGATGATGACCTTGAGGTCCGGGCGGCGGGGCAGCAGCTGCCGGAGGTAGCCGAGGATGAAGTCGATGTTCAGGCTGCGCTCGTGCGCCTCGTCGATGATCAGCGTGTCGTAGCGGCGCAGGTCCCGGTCCCGGGCGAGCTCGTTCAGCAAGATGCCGTCGGTCATCAGCTTGACCAGCGTGCCGTCGGCGGACACGTCGGTGAACCGGACCTGGTAGCCGACCGCCTCCCCCAGCGGGCTGCCCAGTTCCTCGGCGATCCGCTCGGCGACGGTGCGGGCCGCCAGCCGCCGCGGCTGGGTGTGGCCGATCTGCCCGTCGACCCCGCGGCCGAGCTCCAGGCAGATCTTGGGTATCTGGGTCGTCTTGCCCGAGCCGGTCTCCCCCGCGATCACCACCACCTGGTGGTCGCGGATGACCGCGGCGATGTCGTCCCTGCGCTGGCTGACGGGCAGCTCGGCGGGATAGGTGATCGGCGGCATGGCCGCGCGCCGGGCGGCACGCGCGGCCGCCCGCGCGGCCGCGCGCTCAGCATGCGACCTGGATCGCCCGGGACGCCCGGACCGCAGCCGGGCGGACCCGGCGGGCGAAGACGTCACGGAATTGGACTCCATACCGGCGGGAAGAATAGATCAGGAAGGCCCCTACTGCATAACAGATTTCCGGACCATCCCCTTCCGCCCGCGGCGGCCCATCCTGGGCGGCCGACCCGCCATGCCTTCCGGCCTGCCGGGCTGGTGGACTTGGCTCCAGGCGTCGATCACCACGCGGTCCACCCGGCCATGCCTTCAGGCCGGGTCTGGTTGGATAACCTCCATGAGTCTTCAGCTCGCCTTCGCGCCCGCCTTGTCCCGGCCAGACCTGCTCGCCGCCCCGGTCGCGGCGGCGCTGCGCGGCCTACTGGGCGACCTGCCGGGCGCCGACGACATCGAGGTGGCCGAGATCGACCCGGCGCTGGCGGACACCGCCGCGTTCTGCGAACGCTACGGCGTCACCCCGGAGGAATCGGCGAACTGCGTGGTCATCGCGGCCAAGCGCGGCGGCGAGACGCGCTACGCGGCCTGCATGGTGGCCGCGACCACCCGGGCCGACGTCAACGGGCTGGTGCGCAGGCACCTGGACGCGCGGAAGGCGTCCTTCGCCCCGGTCGACGCGGTCACCGCCGCCACCGCCATGGAGTACGGCGGGATCACGCCGGTCGGCCTCCCGGCGGACTGGCCCGTGCTGGTTGACGAGGCGGTGGCCAAGACCGGTTCGGTGGTCATCGGGTCGGGAATCCGCGGATCCAAGCTCAGGCTGCCAGGCCCCCTGCTCGCCGCGCTCCCGGCCGCCCAGGTGCTGCCCGGCCTCGGCATCCCGGTGGCACCCGCGGAGCGCTGAATTGACATTCAGCTTTGCCTCAGGGCATGCTGGGTCCGGTTGAACAACGGGACACCTCGTTCGGTGAGGCGTCTTCACGGACATAGGCCACTGATCCCAACCGTCGAGAGACGCTCCGGATCAGGACACCTCTCCCCGGCCTAAGGGGTGAGGCCAAGTGGCTGGCAGCCGGACTCCGGTTCGAACCGGGCGGTCGCAATACGCCGTGGAGTGCCAAAGCTCTTACGAGAGAGGTGCGGCCGGGGATTTGTTTCTCCCGGACGTTTGTTTCCTCAGGTGTCACGCGGTTGGTGCCCGCGGGCAGCAGAGCCCGCAGGCGGTGTGGCCTGGCGCCCCCGTGCGTCGCGACGGAAGGGAGGCAAGCGATGGACTCTGATAGTCCGGGCCGAAGTCGGCCCTTCTCGCTGCTGTCCCATTCTGTCCCGGGCACACGCCGCCTCGCCTAACAGTCCTGCTCGTTGATCGTGCCTGTCCCGTTCGGGGCGGGCATGTGCGTGTGCCCCCGTTTTCCGTCAGATCTCGTGACGTGAAAGGGGTGTTCACCATGGCCTCCATCACTCGTACCGCCGCCCGCGATGACGCGCACGTCGACGCGCACGCCGGCGACATCCGCGGCGCGCTCGGCACCATCCCGGCCGACGATTCCGCGCCGCGGGCCGGCTTGTCCGCCAAGCTGAAGACGCTGCTGGCCATCGTGGGCCCCGGGCTGATCGTGATGTGCGGAGACAATGACGCCGGCGCGTTCTCCACCTACGGGCAGGCCGGGCAGAACTACGGCACCCGGCTGCTGTGGACCTTGCTGCTGCTGATCCCCGTGCTCTACGTGAACCAGGAGATGGTGCTGCGGCTCGGCGCGGTCACCGGGGTCGGGCACGCGCGGCTGCTGATCGAGCGGTTCGGGAAGTCCTGGGCCGCGCTCATGGTCATCTACCTGCTCATCCTCAACGCGCTGACCCTCGTCACCGAGTTCATCGGGATCACCATGGCCGCCGGGTACCTCGGGGTACCCAAGCTGATCGCGGTGCTGCTGGCCGCGGGCGTGATCCTGGCCGCCGCCGCCACCGGCAGCTTCCGCAGGTTCGAGCGGATCGCGGTGGCGTTGTGCGCGGGATCGCTGCTCCTCATCCCGTTGTTCCTGGTCAGTCACCCGTCCGGCGCCGCGATGGCGCGAGGGTTCGCAGAGCCGGGCCTGCCCGGCGGTTCCGGGCAGATGGCCACCGTCATGCTGCTGATCATCGGCATCGTCGGCACCACCGTGGCGCCGTGGCAGCTGTTCTTCCAGCAGTCCTACGTGGTCGACAAGCGGATCACGCCGCGGTTCATCCGCTACGAGAAGGTCGATCTGTGGATCGGCATCGTGATCGTCGTGGTGGGCGCGGCCGCGCTGATGGGCGCCACCGCCGCCGCCTTCGCCGGGACCCGGGCCGCGGGCCGCTTCTCCGACGCCGCC
>Ga0207689_10002681_pt1 | contig 16457 bp, 19 predicted proteins | sample KBSMisM52_FD_184312 | JGI IMG/M metagenome (GOLD analysis project Ga0207689, IMG submission 184312) | Miscanthus rhizosphere microbial communities from Kellogg Biological Station, Michigan, USA - KBS Miscanthus M5-2 (SPAdes) (version 2) | ecosystem: Host-associated > Plants > Roots >... | reverse complement strand
CCGAGCACCTCGATGACGAGCGGCACCCGGCCATTCACGAGACGATCACGCGAATTTTAGCGCAAAGCTCGGAGTATCGCCTGCTGTGCCTCAGCGTGATCCCTCCGTCGGCTTCGTCCCACGAGCACCTGGTGACGCAGGCTCGGCGACGGAGTCACGTAGAGCTCCCCGTCGATGATCTCGCGGCGCTTCCGGTCGTCCGGGAAGTGCTCGAGATCGTTGTACGTGAGGCGCGTGTCTGGGTGGGCGGACGGCGGCATCGAGTCGCGCACGGCCATGCGTGAATAGTACACCTGGCCATGCAGGAAGCTTCGCAACGGCATGGCCAGCCGGAGTGTGGCGGAATTGGCGGGAGTGGTCTCGGGCGGTGTGGTGAAACTGCGCCGGGATGGTCCGGCAGTCATCACACGATCTGCCACGAGCGGAACGCGCTGATGGTGCGGAATCCGAGCTGCTCGTAGACCGGGAATCCTTCCTTCGTGGCCTGCAGCATCGCCATGGTGGCACCGCGCTCGGCGCCCGCGCGCACGGTTGCGAGCGTAGCGAGCCTTCCCAGCCCCTGGCGGCGGCAGCTACGCCGCACGGCGATCCCGTAGATGCCGGCGACACCGCAGGGGGGATGCAGGATGGCCGTCGCCACGGCCACACCGTTTCGCCGCAGGAGCATGTAGACGCGGTCGCGCTCGTGCCGGCTCGGCCAGGCATGCACGGCACTCACCTGCTCCGCGACATCGCCGCCAAACCCGAAGGCGTCGACGAAGACGTCGTGCCACTCACGGCGCTGCCCGTCGGTCTCGACCACCTCCACGGCGACGCCGTCCATGTCCGGTTCGGGCAGGTCGGCGATCGGCGCGACCATGGCCGGGTATTCGTCGCCCAGCACCAGGCCCCGCTCCCGAAACGCGTGCTCGATGGTGCCGGCGCTGCCGGTGCCAATCAGCCACCGCACCGGAAGCCTCCACGAGCGGACGCGCGCCAGCATCTGGTCGACGTCGCAGCCGGCGCCGAGCACGCCGTTGTAGTTGGGATGCAGTACGCCGGAGCGATACCACGTGGCGCCGTCCACCGTCCCGGAGGCGCCGCCAGGCAGCCGCGCGAACTCCTCCCAGAAGGTGAAGTTGTCCGCCTCCATGGTCGCGACGAGATCGTCCATCTCACGACGCTCGCGGCGTTATTTTGCCCAACGCCGCTCGGCGCCTTTATAGGTGCCGAGCACGCGCAACATCTGCGCGAAATCTCCGAGCTGGGCGATTGCCTCCGCGCACGTGGGCTCGTCGGCCCGGGCGTCGACCTCGATGTAGAACAGGTACTCCCAGGGGCGGCCGCGCAGTGGGCGGCTTTCGAGCTTCGACAGGTTGATCTCTCGCAGCGCGAAGACGCTGAGCGCCTTGAAAAGCGCCCCCGGGGTACTGGGCAGCGCGAAGACGAGGGTGGTCTTGTTGGCGCCCTCTGCCGGAGTGCCGCCGATGATCGCGAAGCGCGTGATGTTGAACTCGTAGTCCTGCACCGCCTCCTGCAGCACCTCGAGCCCGAACACCTCGGCCGCGCGCCGCGAGGCGAGCGCCGCGGCCCCCGACAGCTTCTGCTCCGCCACCAGCTTGGCGCCGCCGGCCGTGTCGTAGATGGCCTCGACGGTCACGCCGAGGCTTTTCAGATACTTTTCGCACTGCGCCAGCGCCTGCGGGTGCGAGTAGACGACCTTGACGTCTGCGAGCAGGGTGCCGGGCAGCGCCTGCAGGCAGTGCACCACGTCCAGCTCGATCTCGCCGGTGATGCGCAGGTCGTGCTCGACGAGCAGGTCGTAGTTGCGGTGGATGGTGCCGCCGATCGAGTTCTCGAGCGGGAGCACGCCGTGCGTGGCTCGCTGCTCGGCCACGGCGGCGAACACGTCGTCGAACGTCTTGCAGGGCAGCGTTTCGACGCCGCTGCCAGCGTAGGTTCGCGCCGCGGCTTCGCTGTAGGCGCCAGGCTCCCCCTGGTAGGCCAGCTTCACCGTGGTTCCCTCGTCGCCAGCCGCGCTTGGTACCGGACCCACGCCCCCGCCATCATGGCGGGCCCGGTGGTCAGCACCAGCAGCCCGCGGATCCACAGCGGCAGCACCGCGTACTCGCCCATCGTGAACCCGTACACCAGCGAACAGGTCTCGGCCGCGGCGGCAATGCCGGCGAACATCATTTCGCGCGACTGCGCGATCTTGGCCGTCAAGTAGCCGGCCAGCAGCGCCGCCATCAGGGTGCCCGCGGCCTTGGCCGCCAGCAGCGGTGTGTGATTGAGCGCCGCAAGGTACGACGGCATGTCCTTGACCGTGTCGCCGCCCGACGCGTTGACCAGCGTGTACTCCAGCAGCTGGGTCATGGCCGAGAAGAGTACCAGCGCGCCCAGGACCGCGGTGATGCCGCGGACCGGGTTGACCGGCTCGGCCTGGTCGTTCAACGGGCCACCGCGATGATGGCCGCGATGATCCGCGGCGCGATGGCCCCGACGGACGCCAGCAGGCACGCCGCCGCGATGGCGAGATGATCGATGCGTTCGGGCTTGAGCGGGTCGAGCAGCCGCCCGGCAAGGTAGCCGCCCGCGAATCCCCCGATGTGCGCGGCGTTGTCCACCATGCCTCCGCCCAGGATGAAGGAGTAGACGCCCATGCTGATGCCGTAGGACCAGGCCTGGCTCGAGGCGAGCCGGCTGCCCGAACGCGCGCCGTAGTAGGCCGCGGCGCCGATGAGGCCGAAGATCGAGGCCGAGGCGCCGACGGTGTAGTACGCGCCCAGGAACGGCAGTCCCGGCGCCAGCCACTTGATCGTCGAACTGAGAAAGAACCCCGCCACGCCGGCGATCGTGTAGATGATGACCGTGCGCCCCGGTCCATAGAGCTCGGCGACGGAAGGCAGGAGCTGATACACGCCGAACATGTTGAAGCCGACGTGCAGGAGGCTGCCGTGCAACCAGCCCGCCGTCAGCAGCGTGAGCCACTGCCCCTGCACGTACACCGGGATCGCGCCGCTCATCCCGAGATAGTTGAGGACCAGGCTCGACGGCGCGAGCATCCCACCGAACGGCGCGCCCGAGAGCGCCCACGACAGGACGTAGATGGCACAGCACGCGCCGATGATGAAGGGCGTGAATCCGAGGTCGCTTCCCAGCGAGCGCACGGCCGGCGCCCAGCCCCAGAGGCCGGGATTGCGGCGGCCGCAGTTGTAACAGGTGGCGTCGTTGACGCCGACGAGCACCCCGCACGACGTGCACAGCACGGACCCGGTCCGCTGACGTTTCAGCACGAGGTCGATGATAGCCTGTCTCATGCGCGTGATCGTCGCCCTCAGCGGAGCCACCGGTTCGATCTACGGCATCCGCCTGCTCGAGTGTCTGCGCGACGCCGGTGTCGAGACCCACGTGGTGATCAGCCGCTGGGGCGTGCGGACGCTGCTGCACGAAACCAGCTATTCCAAGGAGCAGGTGGAAGCGCTGGCCACGAAGGCCTACGCCCCGGGCGACATGGGCGCCGCGATCTCGAGCGGGTCGTTCAAGACCGACGGGATGATCGTGGCGCCGTGCAGCGCCAAGACGCTGGCGGCCATCGCGCACGGTGTCGGCGACAATCTGATTCACCGCGCCGCCGACGTCATCCTGAAGGAACGCCGCAAGCTGGTGCTCGCGGTGCGCGAGGCGCCGCTCAGCGACATCCACCTCGAGAACATGCTGCGCCTCTCGCGCATGGGGGCGGTGGTGATGCCGCCGGTGCCGGCGTTCTACACCAAGCCTCAGACGCTCGACGACGTGGTCGGCCACACGGTGGCGCGGCTGCTCGATCAGTTCGGGATCGAATCGCCCGGCCTCGTCCGGTGGACCGGGGAGATGGGCACCGGCGGCGAAGATTGAGGATCGAGATCGACGACGTGTCGAGGCCGCAGGTGCTCGCGCTGCTCGAAGAGCACCTGCGGAACATGTACGAGATCACGCCGCCCGAGCACGTGTTTGCATTCGACGCCAGCAAGCTTCGGGCTCCGGGCATCACGTTCTGGACGGCGTGGGAGGACGACACCTTACTGGGTTGCGCGGCGCTGAAGGAGCTCTCGCCCCGCGAAGGAGAAATCAAGTCGATGCGGACGCCGGCCACCCTGCGCCGGCACGGGGCGGGCCGGGCGTTGCTCGATCACATCCTGAAGACGGCCCGGGACCGCGGGTATCGGACGTTGTTCCTCGAAACCGGCCATCAGCCGGCATTCGTGCCCGCGCACACGCTGTATCGCAGTGCCGGCTTCCGCGACTGCGGACCCTTTGGCGACTACACGGACAACGGGAACAGCGTCTTCATGTCTCTTCAGCTGTGACGCGCGCGGCTTCGACCGCACGCTCGGCATCTTCCACGACCTGAGCGGCGTCGGCCGCCTCCGATGCCGTCTTGCGCGCCGCCTGCCGGGCGGTTTCGGCGACGGCGGTGGCTTTTTCGAGCCGCGCTTCGAGGTCCTTCTTCTCTTTCTCGACGTCCTTCAGTTTGGCAGCCGCCTTCTTCAGCGCGGCTTCCGCCGCGGCGGCGTCGCGTCTGGCCTCGGCCAGCGCGCGTTCCGCGCTCTTGAGCGCTGCCCGCGCCGCCTTGCGGCGTTCGGCGTCTCGCGCGGCGTCGTCGGCACGTGTGGCGGCGCCCTTGTGTTTCCCCCGGCCGTTGGCCGCCACGCGCTGGTTGGCCCGAAAGGCGAGGACGCGCGAGTCCCCGGCCTCGCGGGCCGGCTTGTCGCCGGCGGCCCTCGGCGCGAGCGCCGAGATGGTTTCGAACCCGGGCGGATCGACGTCCGCGGTCAGACGGCCGGCGGCGGGCGCCCCTTCGAGCAGCCCCTGCGCGGCGAGCCCTTCGAGCGTCATGGTCACGCGGCGCATGATGTCGGGGCTGGGCTGGTGGCCCGACTGCGACAGAAGGGCGGCCGCCTGTTTCGACAGTTCGGTGAGCGTCTCGCGGTGGGTGGTGAGCAGCTCGCGCAGGTTGGTCTTATGGCCGGCCAGCTGGGACGCCTGCGCCTGGCGGAGCCGTGCGCCGGCCGTGAGCAGGCGGTCGAATGCCTCCCGGTTGCGCCAGTACAACTGGTTGACCACCCAGGCCGACACCGGCGGTTTGGCCAGCGATTTCACCGTGGCCGCGGCCTCCTTGTCGCCGGCTTTCTGCAGCCGTGAGGCCAGGGCGTTCCGGGCCGCCGTGAACTCGGGCAGCGCCAGCTGAAACAGCGCATCCACCTCGGAATTCTTGGTCGCCACGAGTGACCTAGTCTGTCACACCCCCTTCGTAGACTGTCCCCATAGAGACACGACGTCCGGCCCACAGCGAGGCCGGCAATTCAACGAAGGAGACGGTCATGGCCCAGGTTCAGGCGCTTCAGCAGGCGGATTCGGAACAGCAGCTCGCATTGCAGGGCCTTCGGTGGCCGGCCGGCCGTCGTGCGCCGCGGGTCGCCCGGGTGGATGGCCGCGAGCGCCACACGCCGCTCTGCGCCGGCTGCCGGGCCAAGGAAGCGCGCTACGGCTTCCGCGCCGAAGGCGCCGAGGCGGGCAGCGCGGACCGGCCGCGCACGCTGTGCTTCGACTGCTTCCGCATCGAGATCGACCGGCGTCGCCGTGCGGCCGAACAGCTGGCTCGGGGTTGGAACGCCGCTCAGGTTGGGCTGCCGCTCGAAGATACGCTCAACGAGCTGTCGCTCCGGCGTCGCCGGGCCCAGATTGCCGCCCGCCACGCGCTCGAACTCTCGTAGGGCGTACGTAGCTGCCGGTCTTTAGACCGGCCTTCACCGGGCTCCGCGGAAGGTCTCGGCCGCACCGGGAGCGGTGAACTCGATCGAGCGGCCAGCCGCGCGCCCGCTAGCGGTGTAGCGTCCCTGCAGCTGCAGGAAGTTGACGTCGTTGGCGAGCGGTCCTTGCGCCATCTTCGTCGAGACCGCCGACGTCACGTCGAAGCGCAGCGTCAGGTCGAGGCCGGTTCCGAGCGCCCGGACCGTTATGGCCGTCGGGCGACCGTCCGGTGCGTTGGTTTCCTCGATCTTCACGTTGGTGGCGAACCCCAGCGGGCCGTCCGGGCCCAGCACGCCCACGAAGCCGGGCAGCCGTTCCCGGTCCGCGGCGTCTTCGGGTGGGAACACCCGGCCGTACACGATGGACAGCCCCTCGTGCTGCGCCTGTCCCCACTGCCACGATACGCCTTTCCAGAAGCCCCAGTTGTGGTCGTGGTAGCCGGTGCCGTCGAGCGAAAGCGTCTCCCCGCCGATCGTGAGCGACCCCGCGAGCGCGCCCGCCATCACGGGCACGACGTATCCGGTGCGCCAACCCCTCGCGCCAAGCATCTCGATCGGCGGCACCAGACGCCCCGGTGAGCCTTGAAGCGCGACGTCGCCTAGCGCGCGCGTGCCGCCAGGCCCGGCCAGATCGAGGTGGACCAGATAGCGCTGCCCCTCGAGCCTCACCGAGCTCGCGCCGATCGTCAGGTTCGGTGCGCCGGCCACGTCGGCGTCGGTCAGGAGCGCACTGGTGCTGTAGTTCTCGGTGCGGTCGCCTCGCTGGAGCTGCAGGCGCACGCCGGCGGCGCGGCGGCCGTCGGGGGTGCGCGGGCCAACCAGGAACGTGAGGTAGAAGCGCGCGTCGGCGCCGCGGCCGTTGAAATAGAGCCACTCCGCCCACGAGTCGGCCCACGCCGGCACGTCGGGCACCGGATGGAAGCGGTCGATTTCCCTCAGCGCCGCCGCCGGCGAGCTGTGCGTCCAGGCGCGGTCGGCCTCGGTGTCCATCCAGGCCTCGACGCCGCTCGTCTCGCGATCACCGAGCGCCCGCTCGAGGCTCGGCACGCCGCCGCGTCCGGTCACGCGGATCCGCTTGCCGCCGCTCGAGAGATAGAGATCCGCCGTTTGCGTCGGCGCCGCGGTGGCGATGCGCGCACGGAGCCCCTCGGCCTGCAGCGTGCCCGCGAGCAGCAGCGACGCGGGAATCTGCCGCCTCACGCGGATGACCACGTCGCCACCGCCGACGAGATCGGGCGACTCGGCCTGCTGCAGTACGATCTGTGCGACGCCCAGCAGGATGGCCATCACCGCCACCCCGGTGCCGAAGCCGAAGGACAACACGGCGCTACGCACCGGATGCGCCGTGAGCGACCGGAACGCCAGCCGGCTGATCATCGCGTGGCCTCGTTGTCCACGCGGCCGTCGCGCATCGTCAGCACCCGCCGCGCGCGGGAGGCGAGCGCGTGGTCATGGGTGACGATCACCATCGCCGTGCCGTCGGCGTTGACGCGATCGAGCAGCGCCGCCACGTGCTCGCCGGTGGCCTGGTCCAGCTCGCCGGTGGGCTCGTCGGCCAGAAGCAGCCTCGGCCGGTTGGCCAGCGCGCGGGCAATCGCCACGCGCTGCATCTCGCCGCCCGACAGCTGCGACGGACGGTGGTCCGCCCGCGCCGCGAGGCCCACGTAGTCGAGCAGCTCTCGCGTGCGCTGCCGGCGCTCGGCGGCCGCGACCCCCGCCTCGGACATGGGCAGCTCCACGTTCTCGGCCGCGCTGAGCATCGGCAGCAGGAAGAAGCGCTGGAAGACGAACCCGATCGAACGCAGCCGCAGCAGGCTGCGCGCGCGATCCGAGAGCGTGGCCACGTCGTGCCCCTCGAACAGCAGCGTCCCTCCCGTCGCCGTGTCCACGCAGCCCAGCATGTGCAGGAGCGTGGACTTGCCGCAGCCCGAGGGGCCGCGCACGGCGATGTGATCGCCGGCGGCGATGTCGAGCGACACGTCGCGTACCGCGGCCACGGGGCCCGCCGGCATCGTGAACACGCGGCTCACGTGCGAGGCGGAGACGATCACGACCGCGCCCTCACGAGAGCACCTCGTTGCGCAGCGTCGCCGCAATCGGCAGCCGCGCGACGACCTGCATCGGGTAGAGCGCGGCGGCCACCGCCGTGACGGTGAGCAGCGCCGCGTGCAGGGCGAGCGTCGCCGGCTCGAGGACGAAGAAGTACATCTGTCCCGGAATGCCGGGCATGGTCTTGAGGATGTCGTCGAGCCCGCGCGCCAGCACGGCACCGAGCGGCAGCGAGATCAAGCCGCCGAGCCCGACGATGAGCAGCGACTCGCAGAGCACGTCGGCCACCACGCGCCGCCGCGAGAAGCCGAGCGCCCGGAGCGCCGCAATCTCACCCAGCCGCTGGTTGACCGATACGGTCAGGAGCACCGTGATGAGGAGCAGCGCAAAGGCGAGCGTGACGGCCGTGAGCACCGACGAAATCTGGCGGAAGTAGGTGAACCCGTTGCGCTGCAGGCGGCCGATCACCTGCTCGTTGGTGGCGACGTTGACGCGCGGCTGCGCGGCGCGGATGGCCGCGGCGGTCGCGTCCACTTCGTCGACGGCGCTCGCCAGGATGATGTCTGACTCGTCGGTGCGGCTGGCGCAGGCGGCGTCCAGGACCTCCATGGCGCCGCCAGCGGTAGGGTCGCCCACGAGCTCGAACGGGAACTCGGCGACCCCGACGACGCGCAGGCGCGCGGGCGGCAGCGCCTGATCGGGGGAGTCGCAGCGCGCACGAACGAGGAGCTCGCTCCCAGCCGTGACGCGCATGGACGTCGCCAATGCCTGGCTCACGACCACTTCTCGATCGCCGGCCGGGTCGCGGCCGGACAACACGGTCCATGGGCGTGTGTCGCCCTGCACCCCTTCGAGCGTCAACGCCACGCCATCCGCTTCGGCCTCGACGAACCGGATGGCGAGCGCCGAGCCCACCTGCGGCAGCCGCCGTATGGCGGCCAGCGTGGCCTGCGTGTCGTGCATGCGGTCGCCGACCCGCCGCAGGTCGCCCGACGCGGTGACGCGGATGTCGAATCCGGTGCGATCCAGCAGATCGCGCATCGAGACGATCAGGCCGTCCGACAGCATGAGCATGTCGAAGAGCAAGGCGCCCACGGCGGCCACGCCCATCACGCCGAGCGTGGCGCGCGCCGGTTGCCGCACGAGGCTGCGCCAGGCAAACCGGAGCGCCTTCATCGCCGGGCCAACCGGAGCGCGTTGCGCCGCAAGAGCAGCCACGACGCAACGACAGTGGCCGAAACGCCGAGCGGGATGGCAATGAGGAGGCACCTCAAGGCCACTGACGGCGTCACCTGCACGAAGAGGAGCGCCGTGTCGTAGCGCCACTGGAAGAACCGGTTGATGAGCCCTTCGGACACCACGGACAGGGCAAGCCCGAACACCGACCCGACACCCGCCACCAGCGTCCCCTCGATCAACACCTGCACGAGCACGCGGCTCGTAGGCAGCCCGATCAGTCGCAGCACGCCGACGGTCTCGCGGCGCTCGTCCACGAGCATCACCGTGAGCGCGACCAGGAACACCGTCGAGGCGATGATCGTGACGATGGCGATGGCCAGGTGAAAGCGCTCCAGCACGCGGAACGGTCCCGCGGCCGCGCCGGCATCGGCTGCCGGCCGCGCGGCCAGCCCGGGCAGCCGCGCGTTCACGTCGCGCGAAAACGCCGCCGCGTCGGCACCCGGCGCCAGGCGGATGTTGATGGCGTCCACCGACTCGGCGCCCTTGGGCGCGTCGGGCGGGCTGGTGAGTGCGAGCACGTCGGGCAGGTGCAGGCGGAGGGCGTAGATGGCGTTGCCGAGGCGCGACGGATCGGGCGTCGGCTCGTAGATGCCGGCCACGCGGAAGTCGCGGGCCCGTGACCCGTCGGGCGGCGCCACCTGGACGACCGATCCCACCGAGAGGTCGAGCGCCTCGGCCGCCTGACGCGAGACGAGCACCGCCGGCAGCTCGCCCGCGTCTTGCGCCGCAGCCGGCCACGGCGCGAGGAGCAGCGTCCCGAGGACGACGATCGCCGCCCTCAACGGCTCATCTTCTCGATGCGATGCCACTCGTCGTCGGTGACCGGCATCACGGAGAGGCGCGGTATGCGGGTGAGAGGGAACGAGGCGAATGCCGGCACCGCCTTGATCTCGGCGAGCGTCACCGGCCGCGCGAGCGGAGCGACCGGCACGATGTCCACCACGTAGGCCTTGCCGGTCTTATCCGCAGGATCGGGATACGCGTCGCTGGCCGCTTTGGCAATCGCGACGACCGCCTTCTCCTTGCCGGTGTGGTAGTAGAAGACGCGATCGCCCTGGCGGATCGACCGCAGGTGCTTCTGGGCCACCGGATTCCTCACGCCGGCCCACACCGTCTTCCCGTCACGCTCCAGTTGGCCGTAGCCGTAGTGATCGGGCTCTTCTTTGACCAGCCACTGCGCCATGTCTGGATTATAGCGAGGCGTACGCACCTTCCTGGTGAGGTTCGATTGAGCATGGCCCCGTCACGGCGCTATGCTCAAGGAGGTTGCGATGGCGACGCTCGAGGAACGCGTAGCGTACCTGGAGGGGCGGGTGAGCGAACAGAGCCAGACGATGACGGAGATTCGCGACGTACTTCGTCATCTCGAGCAGCGCATCGACGGACGGTTCGAAGGTGTCGAGAACCGGTTCCAAGGCCTCGAAACACGTTTCGACTCGATTGATCGCCGGTTCGACATCGTCGATCGTCGATTCGAGGCGGTGGATCGCCGCATCGACGGCCTCGACGCGAAGGTCTCGCGGCAGTTCGTCTGGCTCGTTGGGATTCAAGTGACCACCCTGGTCGCGATCGTCGGCGCGTTGTTGGCGCGGCCATGATGCGATAGCGATCGTCGAATGACGGTCACGCTCTGCTCGTTTCTCTTCGATCAGCTCTGGGCGCGCGGCGTCCGCCACATCTTCGGCATCCCCGGCGATTTCGTCCTCAACCTCTACGAAGCGCTCGAGCGCGACGGCCGCTTCGGCCTGGTGCGTCTGAGCCACGAGCCGGCGGTGGGCTTTGCCGCCGACGGCTCGGCGCGGATCACCGGCGGCCTCGGCGTGTGCTGCGTCACCTACGGGGCCGGCGGCCTCAACATGGTCAACCCAGTCGCCTGCGCGTATGCGGAGGAGTCGCCGCTCGTAGTCCTGTCCGGCGGCCCCGGCCGCATCGAGAAGCGCGCCGGCCTGCCCGTGCACCACGAGGTGAAGTCGTTCGAGTCGCAGCTGCGCGTCTATGCCGAGGTCACCGAGTACAGCGCGATCCTCGACGATCCCCGCACGGCCGCGGCGCACATCGCCCGGGCGCTGGACGTGGCGGTGAAGATGAAGCGCCCCGTCTACCTGGAGATCCCGCGCGACATGGTGGAAGCGCCGATCGACAGCCCGGCGGACGACGCGGCGCTGGAGTTGAACACCGACGAGGGCGCGGTGGCGGAAGCGGTGACGGAGATCGCCGCGCGGCTGTCGGCGGCCGCGCGCCCGGTGCTCATCGTCGGCGTCGAGGTGCACCGCTTCCAGCTGCGCGACCAGGTCGTGCGGCTCGCCGAACGGCTGGGCGTCCCCGTCGCCTCGTCGTTCCTCGGCCGCGGGGTGTTCCCCACGCGGCACCTGCAGTTTGCCGGGACGTATCTCGGCGTGGTGTCGCCACCACCCCTGCGCGACGTCGTCGAGAACTCCGATTGCGTGCTGCTGCTCGGCGAACTGATCAGCGACACCAGCCTTGGCGTGTCGGCCCAGCGGCTGACCGAGAGCAATCTGATCATCTGCGTGGCTCGCGAGGTGTTCGTGGGGCATCACCGTTACCGCGACACGCCGCTCGAGCGTGTGGTCGCCGGCCTGGTCGAGTCGCCGGCGCTGGCTTCGTGGCCGGCGCATGCCGCGGCGGTGCCGGTGGCGGTCCTGGCCGGGTCGGAACCGCGCTCGGCCGACGCCGCGCCGATCACCACCGCGCGGGTGATCGAAGCGGCCAACGAATTCGTCGAGGCCCATCCGGAGGTGCCGCTCGTGTCGGACACCGGTGACTGCCTGTTTGCGGCGGTGGAAATCCAGTCGAACGACTGCGTGGCTCCGGCATACTACGCGACGATGGGTTTCGCTGTTCCCGCGGCCCTGGGGCTGCAGGTGTCGAGCGGCCGCCGGCCGCTGGTGCTCGTGGGCGACGGGGCGTTCCAGATGACGGGCTCCGAGATCGCGCACGCCGGTTCCCTCGGCTGCAATCCGGTCATCGTGCTCCTCAACAACGCGCGCTGGGAGATGCTGCAGGCGTTCTATCCGCACGCCGGTTACAACGACACGGTGCCATGGCCGTTTGCGCGACTGGCGGAGCTGTGGGGCGGGCGCGGCGTGGTGGCGGCGACGATGGGAGAGTTGCGGGCCGCCCTGCGCGAGGCGTGGCAGGAGCCGCGGTTCACGCTCATCGAAGTCCCGCTGGCCAAGGGCGACATCTCGCCGGTGTTGAGCCGCTTCGTGAAGGCCTTCAAGGAGCGGGTGTACCGATGAACAACCCGGCGTCCTGGGCCGATGCCAAGCGCGTGTTCGAGGCGGCGCTCGACCTGCCCGAAGGCGACCGCGCCGCGTTCGTGGACAAGGCCTGCGCCAGCAACGCCGCGCTGCTCGACGAGGTGCGGTCGCTGCTCACCTGGCACAAGGGATCGACCGGCTTCCTGGAAACGCCCGCCGGCCGCCTCGCCGACATGCCCGCCGAAGGCGCGTCGGCGGTGCGCCTGATCGGCAAATCGGTCGGCCCCTGGCGCATCCTCGACGTCGTCGGCAGCGGCGGCATGGGCGTGGTGTACCGCGCCGAGCGCGCCGATGCCGCGTTTCGTCGCCACGCGGCGCTGAAGGTCGTGCGCCCGGGTCCGGACTCTCCGCAAATCATGGAGCGCTTCCGGCTGGAACGCGAGACGCTGGCGGCGCTCGATCATCCCAACATCGCGCGGCTGATGGACGGCGGCACCACCGCCGACGGCCAGCCGTTCTTCGTCATGGAGCTGGTGGACGGCGAGCCGATCGACCGCTATTGCGACGACCACCGCCTGACGATCGACGAACGGCTCGATCTGTTCCGCAAGGTGTGCGCCGGCGTGCAGTACGCGCACGAGAACCTGGTCGTGCACCGCGACATCAAGCCGGACAACATCCTCGTGACCAAGGACGGCGTGCCGAAGCTGCTCGACTTCGGCGTCGCCAAGCTCCTGTCGCTCGAGGCCGCGCAGCCCGAGGACCCGGCGGCCACCGCGGCCACCTGGGTGATGACGCCCGATTACGCCAGCCCCGAGCAGGTGAGCGGGCGGCCCAGCACGACGGCCACCGACGTCTACTCGCTGGGCGTGCTGCTGCACGTGCTGCTCACGGGCGCGCGCCCGTACACGCTCACCGGGACGACGCCGGCGGCCATCGAGAAGCAGCTGCTCGAGTTCACGCTGATTGCGCCCAGCGAGCGGGCGGTCAGCAGCCCCGAAGCGGACGAGCGGGCGGCGCTGCGAGAGACGAGTGCGCCGAAGCTGGCCAAGCGCCTGCGCGGCGATCTCGACGCCATCGTCCTGCGCGCGCTCGGCCGCCTGCCGTCGTCGCGTTATTCGAGCGTGGAGCAGCTGGCAGAAGACGTGGCCCGGCACCGGGCGCACCGTCCGGTCCACGCGCGTGGGCGGGACCGTGGCTACGCCACGCGGCTGTTCGTGCGGCGGCATCGCGGCGCCATCGCCGCGGCGGCGCTGCTGGCCGTCGTGCTCGTGGGGGGCATCGTCGCCATCCTGTGGCAGTCGGCGCAGGCGGCCGAAGCGCGGCGGCGAGCCGAGCGGCGCTTCAACGACGTGCGCGCGCTGGCCGGGTCGTTCATCTTCGACGTCTACGACGCCATCGACGACGTGCCAGGCACGACGCCGGCGAGGCAGCTCATCGTACAGAAAGCGGTGCAGTATCTCGAGGGCCTCGCCCGCGAGGCCTCCGGCGATGCCGGCCTGCAGCGCGAACTGGCGCGCGCCTTCATCCGTGTCGGCGACGTGCAGGGCAACCCGACGCGCGCCAACGTGGGGGATCCGACCGGCGCGATTGCCAGCTACCAGCGCGCGATTGCGCTCGCCGAGGCGGTACGGGCCGAGGCGCCGGACGACGTCGAGGCCCTGCGCGCGCTGGCGTCGGCCTACCGGCAGCGGGGCGACGTGCTCGCGCTCACCGGCGACCGGGAGAAGGCGTACGCCGATGCCAAGGCCTCAGAGGCGCTGTACTCGCAGATTGCCGCGCGCGGCGGCGCGACGCTCGACGATCGCATGGCCGTGGGCGTGGCGTCGATCAAGCTCGGCGATCTCCTCGGCAACCCGAATTTCGAGAACCTGGGACGGGCAGACGACGCCAACGCCGCCTACGCCAAGGCGCTCGAAACGTTCCGCCAGCTCGATCGGGCGGCGTCCAGCGACATCCGCGTGCACCGCTACCTCGGCGTGACGCTCGAGCGCATCGGCACCATGCACGAGAACGCGAAGCGGTGGACGGACGCCGCGACGGCGTACCAGGAGTCGTTCGAGATCCGCCGCGGTCTCGCCGAGCGCGAGCCGACGCATCGTGACATTCAGCGCGACCTCGGGATTGCCCACGAGAAGTTGGCCAATGTGCTGCTGGCGCAGGGCAACGCGGCAGCGGCGGTGGCCGAACAGCGCCAGGCGCTCGCCGTGTTCGAGCGGCTCGCGGGCGCGGACCCCAGCGACGCGAATGCGGCGAGAACCGTGGCCGTGAGCCGCGAGAATCTCGGCGATGCGCTGCGGACAAGCGGCGGCATCACCGAGGCGCTCGCCCTCTACCGGAAGGCGTTGGACGCGCACCGCGCGTTCCGGGCGCAGGATGCCCACAACGTGCGTGCCACCTGCGACGCCGCGCGCCTCGCGGAAACACTCGGCGACGTCCTCTCGTCGGCGGAGGCGCCAGGTGCCTGTGCCGCCTGGCGCGAGAGCCAGAGCGCCCGACAGGGCGCCGGCACTACCGCTGCCTGCGCGGCACCCGACGAGACGGCGCGCCTATCGCTCAAGCTAGGCAGATGCTGAGCGGCGAAGATTGGGTGGCGAGGATTAGAAGTTGGCGAACATCGGCGAGGTGACGCGGCTCCTGGAGCAGGCGTCCGCGGGCAACGCGGACGCACGGGCCACGCTCTTCGACGTGCTCTATCGCGAGCTGCGCCGGCTGGCGGAGGCCGCGATGCGCGCCGAGCGCGCCAACCACACCCTGCAGCCGACCGCGCTCGTGCACGAGGCGTTTCTCCGGCTGGCCAGCGACCAGGGACGCTTCGAGAGCCGGGCGCACTTCCTGGGCGTGGCGGCCGGCGCGATGCGCCGCGTGCTCGTCGATCACGCGCGCGGCCGCAACGCGCAGAAGCGTGGCCGCGGCGCGACGCTCGTGACCGTGCAGGACCTCGACGACCTGCCGCAGCCGGCGGCAACCGAAGACCTCGACCTCGTGGTCCTCGACGACGCCCTCTCGCGCCTCACCGTGCTCGACGCGCGGCAGGGACAGATCGTCGAGCTCCGGTTCTTCGGCGGCCTCTCGGTGGAGGAGACCGCCGCGGTCGTCGGCGTGTCGGAGCGGACGGTGAAGCGGGAATGGCAGATCTCGAGGGCGTGGCTGCGCCGCGAGATCGCCCGCATCGACGGCGAAACCCCCGGCCTGGAACCGTAAAAATATATTCACAGCGGCCCGATGGCCCCTTTGCCCCTCTTTTTTCGCAATACGAGATAGCGGAGGTGTGCGCGGTGCCGGAAGGACGGATTCAACTCGACGAGGCGACAGCCACGCTGCTGCAGCTGTGGGCGGGCGCGGCCTCGTCGCCTCAACGACTGGTTCGACGCAGCCGCATCGTGCTGCTGCTCGCAGGTGGTACCTCGAAGTCGGAAGTGGCCCTGCGGCTGCACGTGACCCGAAGGACGGTCGCGATGTGGGAGGAGCGTTTTCTGACGGGCGGTCCCGACGCGCTGCGTTACGACCGTCCGGGGCGCGGGCGGCCGAAGGGGCGATCGAAGAGCGCCATCGCGTCGATTACGGCGGCAATGGCCTCTCCGCCGCTCGGTCGCGCGCGATGGACGGCCCGTGCGCTGGCACGGCACGTCGGCGTGAGCCACTCCACCGTGCTGCGCGTCTGGCGCGACGCCAACCTCGAGGCGCGGCCAGTCGCGGTCGGGTGACGGCGAAATATTCCGCAGGAACTGAGCAGCTGGCCCCTGGCACAGCTATTTCTCGCCATTCTCAGCGGGAGGCGGGTGGGTTGCCGAGCGAACACGAGGGGCTTCAGGTGGATGCTGCGACGATTGCGTTACTCGAAGGGTGGGTGAATTCCTCATCCCAGGCCCGGTTGAAACGGCGAAGCCGGATCATCCTGCTGCTGGCGCGCGGCCTGTCGCAGGCGGCGGTCGCCGGGCAGCTCGGTGTGAGCCGCCGTACCGTGGCCATCTGGAAACAGCGCTTCCTCGAAGGGGGCGCGCAGACCTTGCAGCACGATCGCCCCGGCCGCGGCCGGCCGAAGGGGCGCAGCGCCGATGCCGTGGCCGCCATTTCCGCGGCGATGGCCAACCCTCCCGCCGGTCAGGAGCGCTGGACCGCGCGCGCGCTCGCGAAGCACGTGGGAGTGAGCCACTCAACGGTACTGCGTGTGTGG
>Ga0207689_10002677_pt1 | contig 16465 bp, 17 predicted proteins | sample KBSMisM52_FD_184312 | JGI IMG/M metagenome (GOLD analysis project Ga0207689, IMG submission 184312) | Miscanthus rhizosphere microbial communities from Kellogg Biological Station, Michigan, USA - KBS Miscanthus M5-2 (SPAdes) (version 2) | ecosystem: Host-associated > Plants > Roots >... | reverse complement strand
TCGCCAGGTCCTTGGTGGACGACGCGTTCGCCCACGTGCCGAGGATGATCGACGCGCCGGGCACCATCTTCGCGAACATCTTCTTCGCCGCCTTCACGCCGGCCATCTGCGCCAGCTTGAGGCCGAGCAGGATGAGCACCTGCGCCTTCGGTGCGCTCGCCGCCTTGCCGAACAGCGCGCCGGCCTGCTCGTGGCCGCGGGCGACGGCGAGCGCGGTGCGCGCCGTCTGCGTCACCTTGTGGACGTTCTGCAACACGAGCAGGTCGGTGGCCCGCTCCGGATCGGTCGGGTCGGCCCCGTACGCGGCCGCGATGTGGAGCACCATCCGGGCCTGGGTCCAGGCGAGGACGCCGACGTCGATGAGCGCGCCGGGCAGGCCGGTCGCGCCGGCCGCGGCGCCGGAGAGCCGCGCGTGGGTCGTGAAGCGGCGAGCGGCGATCGACGCCACGGTGTCGGCCGGGATGCCCGGGTAGCGGCCCCGCACCCGGTCCGCCCACACCTGCGCCGGCGGGCCGAGCCTGGTGATCGCCTCCAGCACGAGGTGCTCCGGGGCGTACTCCGGGTCGGCCTTCATCTTCTGCCAGAGACTCTGCGGCGGCAGTTCGGGGTCGTCGGACTCCTCGGCGAAGGCCCATTCCTCGGTGGGGCCGGCGGCCGGGTCCTCGGGGGCCGCGACGGCGGGGCCGCCGACCGGCGGGGCGCTGGGCCAGGAGCCGGCCACCGGGTCGGGCCCGGGCGGGCTCATGGGCGGACCCACCGGCGGCGCGCTCGGCCAGAGCGGCGCGGCCGGCTCCGCGGCGGGAGTCGGCTGGGCCTGCGGGGTGCTCGCGTCCATGAACACAAACGTACTTGTCCCGCGCCGCAGCCGCAGTCAGGCGGGCCCGGGACGCAGCGGCAGGACCTCGTCCAACCCCGTGATCTCCAGGACCTTCGCCACCGGCGGCGCCGGCGGGACGATCGCCAGCCCGCGCCCGGCGTCGGTGGTGCGCTGGTGGACCCGGATCAGCGCGGACAGGCCGCTGGAGTCGATGAACGTGAGCCGGCTCAGGTCCAGCACCAGGGGCTCGGTGCCGCCGGCGAGATGCGGCTCGATGGCGGCGAGCACCTGCGGCGCGGTCTCCAGGTCGAGGTCGCCGGTGACCCGTAACGCTGTGTGCCCGGGTTCGCGGATGACCTCGATCCGCCACGCCTCCTCGTCGCTCACCTCTGCCACCTTTCCGCGCCGGGCGTCGGGTCCGATCGTCGCAGCGTTTGACGCCGTTTGCGCCGCATGGCAAGACTAAGGTCGGCAGCCACGGCTGTGCAGTCCTCGACAGTGCACGGAGAGGTACCGGTACCGCCATGGCTGATGTCCGCGCCGCGCCGACGCCTGGGTCTGCGGCCCCGGCGCCGCAGGCGGGCGTCGATCCGTTCGCGGCGCTCGCGCGGGCCGAGGAGCGCGCCGCGTTCCTGGCCGATGCCGCGCGCCGGGTTTCCGGCAGCCTCGATCTCGTGCAGACCTGCCGGCAGGGCGTCCGGGTCTGCGTCCCCCGGCTGGCCGACTGGGTGCAGTTGCTGATCGTCGAGGACAGCCGGGCGCGCGTCACGTACCTGCGGGCCGACCAGGCCCAACCGACCGAGGCGGAGCTTGCGGCGCCGGTTCCGGCGCTGAGCGGCGTGGGCCGGGTGCTGGCCACCGGCCGCTCCGAACTGCTGCACGTCGACGGCGCCGCGGACGGGCCGGACGGCCTCGCCGCGCTCGTTCCCGACGGCGCGATGCGCCAGCAGGTGAATGTGCTGCGCCCGGCCGACGTGCTCGGCGTCGCGCTGACCGCGCGCGGTCAGACCTTCGGAACGCTGACGCTGGTGCGCCGCGCCGGCAGCGGTTTCGCCGACGTCGACGTGCGGCTGGCCGAGGAGGTCGCCGCGCACCTGGCGCTGGCCCTGGACGCGGCCCGCCGCTACCGGGAGCGCTGGCTCGTCGCGTCCGTGCTGCAGGACAGCCTGCGCCCGCCGCGGTTGCCGGCGATCCCCGGCACGCGGCTGGCGTCGCGGTACCGGTCCGGTGACACCGGCACCGACATCGGCGGCGATTTCTATGACCTGTGGTCCACCGGCACCGGCTGGTCGGTGGTCCTCGGTGACGTGTCGGGCAAGGGGGTGGCGGCGGCCGTCGTCACCGGTCAGGCGCGACACACGGTGCGCGGCGCGGCGCACCTCGACCCGAGCCCGGCGGCCGTGCTCGACGCGCTGAACACACAGCTCGTCGCGGGCGGCTCGGGCCGGTTCGTGACCGCCGTGTACGGCCACGCGGTGGCGCACCCGGACGGCGGCTGGGAGCTGGAGCTCGGTTCGGCCGGCCATCCGCCGCCGCTCCTGTTGCGCCCGGACGGCACCGTCGAGCCGGTGCCGGTGAAGGGGTTGCTCGCCGGGGTGGTGGCCGGCGCCGCGTACACGCCGGCCCGGCTGCGGCTGGTGCCCGGCGACACCCTGCTCCTCTACACCGACGGCGTCACCGAGGCCGGCCGGGATCAGGCGACCGGCGTCGCCCGGCTCACCCGGCTGGTGGCGGGCTACGCGACCGCGCCGGTGGAGGCGCTGGTCGAGGCCGTCGAGATGGACGCCGTCGAGCGTGCGGGCCGGCGCCGCCCGGACGACCTGGCCGTCGTCGCGGTGCGGGTGCTGGCATGACGGCGGCCTTCGTCGACGCGCTGGCCGCCGGTGATGAGGCGGCCGCGACCGCGGTCGCGATGGCCCGCGTGGACGCGGGCGCCGATCCGGTCGACGTGATGGTCGACCTGGTGGTCCCGGCCCAGCGCGAGGTCGGCCGGCGCTGGGCGTGCGGGGAGTGGTCGGTGGCGCAGGAGCACGCGGCCACCGCGATCAGCGAGGCGGTCGTCGCTGCGCTGGCCGCCCGGATGGCACCGCCGGCCGCGACCAAGGGGCACCTGGTGGTGGCGTGCGCCGAGCGGGAGTGGCACAGCCTGCCGGCCCGCATCGTCGCGCACGCGCTGCGGCGGGGCGGCTGGCGCACCACGTATCTGGGTGCCTGCACACCGCCCGGTCAGCTGGTCCGCTTCCTGGACGAGACCGGGGCGGACGCCGTCGCTGTCAGCTGTTCGGTGGCCGCGGCGCTGCCGGCGGCGCGGCGGCTGATCGAGGCGGTGCGCGAGTCGGGCCGGCCGGTGCTGGCCGGTGGCCCCGCGTTCGGGTCGGACCCGAGCCGGGCGCTGGCGCTCGGCGCCAGCGGCTGGGCCGCCGACGCGCGCACCGCGGCCGACGTGGCCGACCGGCTGATCCCGGCCGCCACGGGCCCGGCCGAACCGCTGCGCCACGCCGGCATCGACGAGCACCTGGAGGTGGTGCTGCGGTTCGCCGACCTCCGCGGCCAGGTCCTGGCCAGGTGGGCCGACCCACCGGACGAACTCGCCGCCGACCTGGCCGGCGATCTGGCCGGCGATCTGGTCGACCATGCGCTGCACTCGCTGGCGGCGAGCCTGCTCGCCGGCGACCGGGCCGTGCTGACCGACGCCGACCGCTGGCTCGTCGACCTGTTCACCGCGCGGGGGCACGACCCGGCGCTGGCGCCGCGGCTCTGGCTGGCGGTGCGCGACACGGTTGGCGAACTGCTGCCGCTGGCCCGGGCCGACCTGGCGCCGCTGGCTACCCGTCGCTGAGGTCCACGACGATCGGCGCGTGGTCGGACGGACCCTTGCCCTTGCGGGCGTCCCTGTCGACGTAGGCGTCGGTGATCCGGCCGGCGACCGGGTCGCTGGCCAGCACCAGGTCGATGCGCATGCCCTTGTTCTGGTGGAACATTCCGGCCCGGTAGTCCCAGTACGTGTAGGGCCGGTCGCCCTTGAGCGGCCGGGCGACGACGTCGGTAAGGCCGAGGGCGCGCAGGTCGGCGACCGCCTGCCGCTCCGGCAGGGTGACGTGCGTGGAGTGGACGAACACGGCCGGATCCCAGACGTCGTCGTCGGTGGGCGCGACGTTGAAGTCGCCGGCCACCACCAGCGCCGGGTGCGTGGCCAGTTCGGTGGCCAGCGCCGCGCGCAGCGCGGCCAGCCACGTCAACTTGTAGGCGTAGTGATCGGAGTCCGGGGTGCGGCCGTTGGGCACGTAGACCGACCAGAACCGGACGCCGCCGCACGTGACGGCGAGGGCGCGCGCCTCGGGGTCGGGGAAGCCGGGCTCCTGGCTGAAGCCGTTGATCGGGCCGTCGAGACCCACCCGGGACAGCACCGCGACGCCGTTCCAGGCGCCCATGCCGTGGGCGGCGGTCCCGTAGCCGAGGTCGGCCACCTCCGCGGCCGGGAAGTCGTCGGTCGGGATCTTCGTTTCCTGCAGGCAGACGACGTCGGGCTTGGTGTTCGCGAGCCAGTCGAGCAGGCGGGGCAGGCGGGCACGGATTGAGTTCACGTTCCAGGTCGCCAGGCGCACCGGTTCAGCCTGTCACGACGTCGGCCTTCCGCAAACGACGACACCGCGCCGCCCCCGGGCATTGCCCTGGTGCGGCGCGGCTCAGTTTTCGAATACCGATCGATCTGCGCCGGCGTGGGCGGGCGATGCCCGCCCACACCCCGTACTCAAGTCGATCGTCAGACCGCGCGGATGTTCGCGGCCTGCGGGCCGCGCTGGCCCTGCGTGACCTCGAACTCGACCCGCTGGTTTTCGTTCAGGCTACGGAAGCCGCTCGCCGCGATCGCCGAGTAGTGGGCGAACACGTCGGCGCCACCACCGTCGGGGGTGATAAAGCCGTAACCCTTTTCCGCGTTGAACCACTTCACCGTGCCGAGAGCCATGTCTTCTCCTTGCCAAGGCTGCGGGACGAGGCACCTTGCCCGCCCCGTGTCGCGGTGATCACCCTTAGCCGGAAGACCGGCAACGCAATCAGCGCCTGAGGCGACAATCTCCTCAGGCGCTGACAAAGCATCTGGAAAACCAAAATCCGCAACGGGGGAACGGTAGCACATCCGGTGGTGGTACGCGGGTCGTGATTACGGCGTCGCGGGCGCGTCAGGCGCCCGTGCCAGGGGCCGTCAGGCGCCCATGGCGAACAGCGCCGCGACCATCAGACCCACCATCGCCAGGATCAGCAGGAGCGCGCCGCGCTCGCTGTCGACCCGACGGGTGCGGGTGGTGACGTCCTGGGTGCTCATCGCTTGCTCCTTGCGTGGTCTTCCTCGGTGGTAACAACCACGCTATGGGCCGCGAAGCCCCAGGTAATCCCGGCTTTGTGCCAGCGCTAGAGGTTGCCGAAGAAGGCCTGGAGGTCGGCGGCGAGCAGCCGTGGCTCCTCGGCCGGGCCGAAATGTCCGCCGCGCGGCATCGTGGTGTATCGACGGACGTCGTAGAGCCGCTCGAGCCACTCGCGCGGCGGTTCCCCCTCGGGGACGAAGTGGTGCCCGAAGCCGGCGAACGCTGTCGGCACCGTCACCCGGTCGGTAGGCCCGATCCCGTCGCCGGACCGGCGGTTGTCGTAGTAGTCGCGCATCGAACTGGTGATGGTGCCCGTCACCCAGTAGATGGTCAGCGTCGTCAGGAGGTGGTCGCCGAAGCGCGCGAGCGGGTCGCCGCCGCTGTCGGTCCAGGACCGCCACTTCTCGACGAGCCACGCCGCCAACCCGGCCGGCGAGTCGTTCAGTGCGTAGCCGAGGGTCTGCGGCCGGGTGGACTGGATCGCGCTGTAGCCGCGCTCGACGGCGTCCCAGGCCGCGACGGTGTCCTCGTACTCCTGCTCGGCCGGCGACCGGGGCGGGTGCCGGTGCGGTGCGATCTCGGGCGTGGTCAGGTGGATGCCGAGCAGCGGCGCCGGATCGGCCAGCGCCATGTACGTGGTGACGCCCGCGCCGAAGTCGCCGCCGCCGGCGCCGAAGCGGTCATAGCCCAGTTCGCGCATCAGCAGGTGCCAGCGCCGGGCGACATCGCGGTAGGTGACCGGCTCGGGCGGGCGCGGCGAGAAACCGTAGCCCGGCAGCGACGGGATGACGAGGTCGAAGGCGGGGCCGTCGAGGCCGTGCGCGCCGGGGTCGGTGAGCAGCGGGACGAGGGGCAGGTACTCGGCGAACGTGCTCGGCCAGCCGTGGGTGAGCAGCAGCGGGATGCCGCCCGTCGTCACATGCACGAAGTGGACGGTGGCGCCGTCGAGGTCGGTCCGGTACTGGGGGTACGCGTTGAGCCCCCGTTCGGCGGCCCGCCAGTCGTAGCCGCCCGCCCAGCGCTCGACCACGCGCTTCAGGTAGGCCGGGTCGGTGCCCTGCGCCCAGGGGTCGCCGGTCGGATCGTCCGGCCAGCGGGTGTTCGTCAGCCGCTGGCGGAGATCATCGAGCACCCGGTCCGGGATCTCGATGGTGAACGGTTCCATGCCGCTCGATCCTACTGATCTTGGAGCCAGCGCGACCCCTGGCCTTGGGGTGTGCTGCTAAGTTGGCCCCGCATACGCGTTTAGTCCCTGAGGGGAGTTCGGTGTCAAAGCAGTTCACCAAGGGGCAGAAGAGCCAACTGTCGCAGTTGACCGCCGGTACCGATCTCTACGTCGGCATCCAGCTGAACGCTCCCGGCACGAGTTGGGACATCTCCTGCTTCGGGCTCGACGTCAACGACAAGCTCTCCGACGACCGGTACATGGTCTTCTACAACCAGCCCAAGTCGCCGGACGGATCCGTGGAGCAGTTGGGCCCGCAGTCGGGTGACACCAACTCGTTCCGCGTGAACCTCGGCGCGGTGCCGGCGTCGCTCGGTCGGTTCTCGTTCTGCGCCGCGATCGACGGCAACGGCACGGCCGCCCAGATCCAGTCCGGCTACCTGCGCATCGTCGCCGGCGGCACGGAGGTGGCGCGGTACTCGTTCACCGGCGCCGACTTCGGCGCCGAACGCGCGGTGATGATCGCCGACCTGTACAAGAAGGACGTCTGGCGCTTCGGGGCGGTGGGCCAGGGCTTCGCCGGCGGCCTCGCCGACCTGATCCGCAACTTCGGCGGGCAGGTCGAGGAGGACACCGCGCCGCCGCCGGCCGCGCCGCCCGGGTTCGCGCCGCCCCCCGGCGGGCCGCCGCCCGGTCAGCCGGCGCCGGGATTCGCGCCGCCGCCCGGTGGGCCGCCGCCGGGACAGCAGGCGCCGGGGTTCGCGCCGCCGCCCGGTGGGCCGCCGCCCGGTCAGCCGGCGCCCGGTTACGGGCCGCCGCCCGGCCAGCCGGCGCCCGCGTACGGCGGGCCGCCGCCCGGCGGGCCACCACCCGGCGCGCCGCCGGGAGCGCCGCCCGGGCAGCAGCCCGGCTACGGCGTGCCGCCCGGTCCGCCGCCCGGTGCCCCACCCGGACAGCCCGGCTACCCGCAGCAGCAACCGGCCGCCGCCGGCTACGGCCAGCAGCCCGGCGGGTACGGCCCGGCCGGCGGCTACGGCGAGCCGTACCCGTCGCAGCACCAGCCGGTCCAGCCCGGCCTGATGGCCAGCGTCTCGAAGTACCGCGAGGTCACCACCCCCGGGCAGCGGTGGACCAAGCAGAACTCGAAGCTGGTCAAGGTGACGCTCGGCCCCGACGCGCTGGCGCGGCGCGGGTCGATGGTGGCCTACCAGGGCAACGTCGAGTTCGAGTACAAGGGCTCCGGCGGCCTGCGCGCGATGCTCGAGTCCCGGCTCACCGGCCAGGGCCTCAAGCTCATGACGTGCAAGGGCCAGGGTGAGGTGTTCCTCGCCGAGGACGCGTCCGACCTGCACATCGTCGAGCTCACCGGCCAGCGGCTGTGCATCAACGCCAACAACGTGCTGGCCTTCGACGCGACCCTGCAGACCGAGGTCAAGCGCATCGAGAGCCCGGGCCTGCCCGGCGGCGGCATGTTCCACCTGGAGGTGGGCGGCCAGGGCACGATCGTCGTCATGACCAAGGGCACGCCGATGACGCTGATGTGCCAGGGCCCGACGTTCGGCGACATGAACGCCGTCGTGGCCTGGACCGCGGGCATGCGGGTCAGCTTCAACTCGCAGGTGCGCATCTCCCGGACGGTGTACGCGGGCGCGAGCAGCGAGACGGAGACCATGCAGTTCATGGGCATGCAGGGCCATTTCGTCGTCGTCCAGCCGTACGAGGTCTGAGGAGGTCTGCCATGCAGGGCCAGATGATGCAGCACTACGGGCAGATGCAGACTCCCGACCGGATGAGCACGCACGGCTCGAAGATGTGCAAGGTGAACATGATGAACGGCGGGGACGTCATGGCCCGCGCCGGCTCGATGGTCGCCTACGAGGGTCTGATCCAGTTCAACCCGAACCCGCCGCAGATCTCGGGCATGATGCGCTCCTGGGCGACCGGTGAGGGCGTTCCGCTGATGATCGCCACGGGCCAGGGCGAGCTCTACCTTGCCGACTACGGCAAGGAGGTGATCGTCATGCAGCTCACCAACGAGGCGCTGAGCGTCAACGGCAAGAACATCCTGGCGTTCGACGCGACGCTGCAGTGGAACATCGAGCGCGTCCAAGGCGTCTCGATGCTGTCCGGCATGGGCATGTTCAACGTCGTCCTGCGCGGGCAGGGCTGGGTCGCGCTCACCAGCAAGGGAACGCCGATCCTGCTCGACACACGCGAGGCCGAGACGTTCGTCGACACCGACGCGCTCGTCGGCTTCACCGAGGGGCTGCGGATCAAGCCGAAGCGCACCGCGCGGCTCGGCGGCCTGATCGGCCGCGGCACCGGCGAGGCGTTCCAGTTGGGCTTCCACGGCCAGGGCTTCGTTCTCGTGCAACCGAGCGAAGACCAGCGGCCCAACCTGTCGATCCGCGGCTGAGGCGGGGGAGAGGACACCGATGCAACCTGGTTACCCGCAGCAGGGCGGCTACCCGCAGCAGCCCGGCGGCTATCCGCAACAACCGGGCGGCTATCCGCAGCAGCCCGGTGGTTATCCGCAGCAGCCGGGGGGATACCCCCAGCAGCCCCAGCAGCCCGGGGGCTACCCGCAGCAGGGCGGCTATCCGCCGCAGCCCGGGCAGATGCCGCCCGGCCAGATGCCGCCGCCCGGCGGCATGCCACCGGGCGGGATGCAGCAGGGCGGCATGATGGGCAGCTCGCTGCTCGCCAACTCCGAGGTCCAGAGCAACGCGAAGTTCACGTTGCAGAACGGCAAGATGCTCAAGGTGCTGCTCGGCCAGCAGAGCGGCATGCGCGAGTGCTTCGCCCGCCGGGGCGCGATGATCGCGTACCAGGGGCAGGCGACGTTCGACACGCAGTACCAGAGCTGGGGTGCGAACATCGCCCGGATGTTCACCGGCGAGGGCCTGAACCTGATGCGGTGCGCCGGCAACGGGTCGGTGTTCCTGGCCAACCAGGCCCAGGACATCCACATTCTGGACCTGACCAACGACGGGTTCACCATCGGCGGCAACAACGTGCTCGCCTTCGAGACATCGGTGCGCTGGAACATCGTCCGCATCGACACCCAGCAGCAGATCGCCGGTGTCGGCAACTACCAGATCGAGTTCCAGGGCCGGGGCCAGGTGGCGGTCACCACCACCGGCGCGCCGCTGGTCATGCGGGTCGACCCGAGCAAGTACTGCTTCGCCGACGCCGACGCGGTGATCGGCTGGTCGTCCAGCCTGGACGTGCAGATGCAGGCCGCGGTCACGTCGTCGTCGGTGTGGCGGCCGCGGAGCAGCACCGGCGAGAGCTGGGAGATGCAGTTCAGCGGCCAGGGCGTCGTGATCGTCCAGCCGTCCGAGCTGCTGCCGCCGTACAACGCGCTCGGCAGCAACCCGACCCTGCAGCAGCGGTTCGGCCTCGGCCAGGCCGGCGGCTTCCAGGGGAACAACATCTTCGGCGGTCGATGACCGCCTAACGCGACGAGGCGGCGGCCCGCAACAGGGCCGCCGTCTCCTCGTCTGCGGGGTAGAACGCCTCGATGGCGAGCTCGGCGACGGTCACGTCCAGCGGCGCGCCGAACGTCGCCAGGGTGCTGACGAACGTCAGCTCCCGCCCGTCGTGCCGGTAGCGCATCGGCAGCGCGACGGCGCTCGCCGGGTCGGCGGCGTGGTCCTCGCCGCCCGGGTAGCCGGCCACCTCGTCGAGCAGCTCGGTCAGGACCGGGTCGCCGCTGTTGGCGATCTGCCGGCGCAGGCGCTCCAGCAGGTGGGCCCGCCACACCGGCAGGTTGACGATCTTCGGCGCCATGCCGTCCGGGTGCAGGGCGATCCGCAGCGTGTTCGCCGGCGGCTCGAGCAGGTGCGGGGCGATGCCGCCGAGGAACAGCGCGACGCTTGCGTTCGCGTCGACGAGTTCGCTGCGCGCGTTGACGACGACCGCCGGGTAGGGCTCGTGTCCGGCGAGGATCTGGCGGACGGCGGCCGCGACGGGCGCCAGCGAGACGGAGTCCAGGGCGCTCTCCCGGTACGCCGGCGCGTACCCCGCGGCGAGCAGGAGGTTGTTGCGGTCGCGCAACGGCACCTCCAGCCGCTCGGCCAGGTGCAGCACCATGTCGCGGCTGGGCCGCGACCGGCCGGTTTCGACGAAGCTGAGGTGCCGGGTCGAGATGTCGGCGTCGATCGCGAGCTCGAGCTGGCTCAGCCGGCGGCGCTCGCGCCAGCCGCGCAGTTGCTCGCCCACCGGGCGCCGCATCGTGTCGACGGTCATGCGAGGAAACGCTAGGCCAGCCGGCGAACGGCGGCCATTACCCGCGAGGTAATGACCTGCTGCCGGCGAGATCGTCGGGGAGCGGGCGCCGGAAGAACGGGTCAGAGAACGCCTTTCCGCTCGGTCACCACAACGGGGGTGGCGGACAGGACGGCGAGGGCGGCGCGGTAGCCGTCGGCCGGGCGGATGTCGACGAGGTGCGCGGCCGGAGGCGCCGCCCGATCCGGGTAACCGAGCAGTTCCGGCGGCCCGCCCGGGTCGCTCACCCGCACCTGGGACAGCGGCGCGCCCAGGCCGTCGCCGGTCGCCTTGACCACCGCCTCCTTGCGCGTCCAGAACGTGAAGAACGCGTCCGGATCGGCCGCCTTCTCGTCCGGGTGCAGGACGAGGCGGGACAGCCCCTCGATGTCGACGTCGGAGATGCGCTCCACGTCCAGCCCCACCGGGGCGAGCGCGGTGAGCGCGAGCCCGACCAGGTCGCCCGAGTGCGTGATCGACGCGTGCAGACCGGTGCCGGGCAGCATCGGCCGGCCGTGCGGCTCGGTGCAGCGCGGGCACGTGCGGTCCACCACGACCTGCGTGGGCGGCACGCCGAGCGCCGATCCGGCCGCGACCCGCAGCAGCACGGCACCCAGCTTCTGGCGCACCCGGTCCTCGTCGCGGCGCAGCCGGGTCGACCTGTCGATCTCGACGCCGGACAGCAGCGACTCGTGCTCGGCCCGGTACTCGGCGGTCCCGGCCCACCAGACCAGGCACGAACCGTCAGCGATCATCAGACCTTGGCCGGTTCCGCATCGCGCTCCTTCGTCAGGGACACCTGGTCGTCGTCATCATCGTCGTCGAGCATGGTGGTCTCGTCGAACGGGTCCTCGCCGCGCAGCACCCGCAGCGCCCGGTCCTTGTTGAACTCGTGCGACCAGTGGCCGATGAGGAGGGTGGCCACGGAGTTGCCGGCGAAGTTGGTGAGCGCCCGCGCCTCGGACATGAACCTGTCGATGCCGACGATCAGGCTGACGCCCTCGACGAGTTCCGGCCGGTGCGCCTGCAGGCCACCGGCCAGCGTCGCGAGGCCGGCGCCGGTGACGCCGGCGGCACCCTTCGACGCGATGATCATGAACAGCAGCAACGAGATCTGCTGACCGACCGAGAGTGGCTTGCCCAGCGCGTCGGCGACGAACAGCGAGGCCATCGTCAGGTAGATGGCCGTGCCGTCGAGGTTGAACGAGTACCCGGTCGGCACGACGATGCCGACGACCGGCCGGGACACGCCCAGGTGCTCCATCTTCGCGATCAGGCGCGGCAGCGCCGACTCCGACGACGAGGTCGACAGGATCAGCAGGAACTCCCGGGCGAGGTACCGCAGCACGCTGAACAGGTTGAGCCCGGTCACCAGGCGCAGCAGCAGGCCGAGGATGACGAACACGAAGATCGCGCAGGTGACGTAGAAGCCGAGCATGATCTGGGCGAGCCCGGCCAGCGCCTTCCAGCCCGTCGAGCCGACCACGAAGGCGATCGCGCCGAACGCGCCGATCGGTGCCACCCACATGATCATGGCGAGGATCCGGAACACGAGGCGTTGCAGGTGGGCGATCGCTCGCAGGATCGGCTCGCCCTTGCGCCCCATGGCCTGGATCGCGAAGCCGGCCAGCAGCGCCACGAACAGCGTCTGCAGCACCTTTCCGCTGGTCAACGCGGAGAACAGGGTGGTCGGGATGATGCCGAGAAGGAACGCGGCGGTGCCGGTGTCGTCGGCCGCCGGGGGCTTGGCACCGGTGCTGAGGTCCAGACCGCTGCCCGGGTGCAGGATGTTGCCGACGACCAGGCCGATGACCAGCGCCACCGTCGACATCACAAGGAAGTAGCCCAGGGCCAGGCCGCCCACCTTGCCGACCTTCGCGGCCTGGCGCACCGATCCGATGCCCAGCACGATCGTGCAGAAGATGATCGGGCTGATCATCATCTTGATCAGGTTGACGAAGCCGTCGCCGAGCGGCTTGAGCTCCTTCGCGAAGTCGGGGAACGCGAAGCCGACGGCGATGCCGAGCAGCACGGCGACGATGACCGCGAGATAGAGGTAGTGCGTGCGGTCGCGGCGCGGTCGAGGTGCCGCGTCCGCGCGGCGCTGCGCTGTCGACGGCGTAGCGCCGGCCGGCACGGGATCGCGCTCGGGTGGTGGGGTGGTCATGGTGCCTCCCGGGGTGGGGTGTAACGCGCGTCACGCTATTCGTGCCCACTAATGCCGGGAACCATTCCTCTATCGAAAAGCGCCGATGACCTCACTGAACGCGCCGAACGGTTCGGCATCCGCGCCGAGCCCCGGCAGGCGCACCATCACCTCACGCACGCCGGCCTCGGCGAGCCCGCGGAACCGCCCGACCTGGTCGGCCACGGTGCCGGCGTGCACGCTCGCCGCGTACCGGGCCGCCGGCTCCCGCCGCGGCCGTAGCCGCTCGACGGCGTCGGCGACCTCCGCGTCGGTGCGCCCGACGAGTGTGGTGGAGAGGTGGGTCAGCGCGACCTCCGCCGGGTCGCGGCCGGCGTCGGCACAGTGCGCCGCGAGCACCGTCGCCTTGTGCCGGACCGTGTCCGCGTCGCCGAAGACGTTGGCGGCGTCGGCATGGCGGGCGGCGAGCCGCAAGGTGCGCCGCTCGCCCCCGCCCCCCACGATGATCGGCACCCGCTCCTGCAGCGGACGCGGGTAGCACATGGCCTCGGGCACCCGCAGGACGTTGCCCTCGAACGGCTTGGACCCGGGGCCCCACAGGACGGGCAGCAGGCGCAGCGCGTCTTCGAGCAGGTCGTAGCGTTCCGCGACGGAGGGGAACGGCCAGCCGTATGCGGTGTGCTCGGCCTTGAACCAGGCGAGACCGAGCCCGCAGACGGCGCGGCCGCCGCTGAGCACGTCGAGGGTGGCGACGATCTTGCCGAGGTGCGCGACGTTGCGGTACGTGACGCCGGTGACGAGCGTGCCGAGCCGCACCCGCTCGGTGCCGGCGGCGAGGTAGGCCAGCGTCGTGAAGCTCTCCAGGAAGTCGTCGAAGGCGCGGCCGACCTGCGGGATCTGCCGAAAGTGGTCCATCACGTAGATCGCGTCGAAGCCGGCCCGCTCGGCGCCGGTCGCGATCTCGCGGAGGGCGGCGGCCGTCTTCGCCGGCCCACCCGGGAACACGAACTCGCCGAGGTGCAGGCCGAAGCGCAGGCGGGCGGGGTCGTCGCGCTGCCGCCGCTCGGCGGCCTGGGCGGCGACGAACGCCGGCGGCACCACCCGCACCGGGTCCGGCGCGAGCACGTCGTCGAAGCCCTCGGTGGGCAGCAGGTCGCGGACCGCGGGCCACGCCTTCAGCTGGGCATTCAAGGCGTCGACGGGGATCCGCTTGGCCGGGCGCGCGCGGTTGCGGGCCCGGCACTCGGCGGCGGGAGTGTCGAACGCGACGGCGACGCACGGCAGCCCGTGGTGGCGGGCCCGCTCCAGCCAGCGGCGGCGACGCGCGGTGTCCAGCCCCAACGTGTCGATCACGGTGGTGAGCCGGCGCCCCAGCCGCATCTCGACCACCTCGTCGAGCACGGCGAAGGCGTCGCTGCTGGCGGTGATGTCGTCCTCGCCGGCGCCGACGAGTGCGCGCAGGCGGTCGCTGGACACGATCGCCGGCTCCGGGAAGTGCGCGGCGGCCCAGGTGGACTTGCCGGCCGCCCCCGGACCGACGAGCACCACGACGCAGGGGTCGGGCAGATTGGTGACCATCGCAGGGGACGGTAACCGATCGGGGCGGCCGGCCGGCCGGTCCGGCTTCTCAGCAGGCGTATGCCGTGATGACGGGGGCGTTGACGGACCGGGTCCGGTTGCCGGCGGCGTCGACCGCATAGGCCGTGACGGTGTTCGAGCCGGCGTGCCGGAACTCCAGCCCGCCCCACACGGCGGAGTTCTGGCCGTTGTCGGTGAGCGTGCCGAGCAGGACGCCGTCGGCGAACACCTGGTAGCGCAGGGCCGATTGCGGCGTCGCGTTGTCGGTGGAGCGCTGGATTCCGATGGTGAGCGGCATGCACCCGGCGATCCACCGCAGGCCGGACGCGTACACGATGTACGGCGCCGTGGGCGGCCGGGTGTCGCGGACGGCGGCCTGTGCGGCCGCTCCGGTGGTCAGCAGGGTCAGGACCGTTGCGGCCGCCACTGTCGCCGATCGGGCACGGCGTCGGGCGCGCATCTCTATCTCTAACATAAGTTAGTGATACAGGCGCATCGATCAACTGTCAATGTATTGGTAGTAATTCAAGGTGTTACAGTTCCAATTATGAACGATTCCAGAGACCGGGATCTCGTCGCCCTCGGTCTGCTGGCTGAGCCCGCCCGGCGCGCGCTCTACGGGTGGGTGGTGGCCCAGGGCCGTCCGGTGGGGCGGGAGGAGGCGGCCAACGCGCTCGGGCTCACCCGGGCGCTGGCCACCTTCCACCTCGATCGGCTGGCCAACGGCGGGCTCCTGGAATCCGGGTATCGCCGCCTCACCGGCCGGGTCGGCCCCGGCGCCGGTCGGCCGGCTCGGGTGTACTGGCGCGGTGGCCGGGAGGTCAGCGTCTCGGTGCCGGAGCGTCGGTACGAGCGCGTCGCGGCGCTCTTCGCGTCGGCGTTGGAGCGCCTTGGCGCCGGTTCGATACCGGCCCCGCTCGCCGCGGCGGCGCGCGAACTGGGCGAGCAACTCGGCCGGACGCCGACGCCCGACGCCCCCGGCGAGCGGCTCACCTCCGCGCTGGCGGCGGGCGGCTACGAACCGGTGGCCGACGACGCGGGATCGATCCGCCTGCGCAACTGTCCCTTCAAGGCGCTGGCCGACACCCATCGGGAACTGGTCTGCCACACCAACCTGGCGATCGGCGAGGGCGTCGTCAGCGGCTCCGGCGCCACCGGCGTGCGGCCGGTCCTCGACCCGCAGCCCGACGGCTGCTGCGTCGTGTTCGAGGCCGACCAGTCCGTGTCCGCCGGGTCCAAGGCGGGCCGGCATGATCGGCAGGACGCCGGCTAAGCGGGGATCTCGAAGATCAGGCAGCTGCTGGTCGCCATCGCCACCAGGCGGCCCGCCGCATCGGTCAGCCTGGCCTCGGCCAGGGCGGTGCGGCGTCCGCGCGACACGACGGTCCCGACGCAGCGCAACTGCCCCGACGCGACGGTGACCGGCCGCAGGAACTTGGTCGTCAGGTCGATCGAGGTGTAGCCGTAGCCGGCCGGCAGCGTCGAGTGGACGGCACACCCGGTCGCGGTGTCCAGCAGGGTGGCCATGACGCCGCCGTGCATCGATCCGAGCGGGTTGTAGTGGTACTCCTCGGGCTCCAGGTGGACGACGACCTCGCCCTCCTCGGCGTCGATGCGGCCCATCCCGAGCATCCGCGAGATCGGCGGCGCCGGCAGGTCGCCCGCGGTGATCGCGCGCAGGAACTCCAGGCCGGACATGGCGCCGACCTGCGCGCTGTTCAGGCTGGGATCCGACCACGAGAACGTGCGCGTGCGGGTGGGCACCTGGGTCTGCGTCATGAACGCAGCCTCTCGCGAGGTTGCTGAGTCTGTCAATCAGACTTAGCCTTCGTCACATGGCACCGGAGGCGCTGACCTGGTCCGCCGACAACTGCACGGTCGGGCGGGCGCTCGCCGTCGTGGGCGAGAAGTGGACGTTCGTCGTGCTGCGCGAGGTGTTCGTGGGTATCCGCCGGTTCGACGACCTGCGGGTGCGCACGGCGATCCCGCGCCAGGTGCTCTCCGACCGGTTGGGCCGCCTCGTCGAGAGCGGCGTGCTGCACAAGGTGCCCTACCGGGAGCCCGGCGCCCGGCTGCGCTACGAGTACCGGCTCACCGAGATGGGTTTCGACCTGTACCCGGTGCTG
>Ga0207689_10002674_pt1 | contig 16475 bp, 21 predicted proteins | sample KBSMisM52_FD_184312 | JGI IMG/M metagenome (GOLD analysis project Ga0207689, IMG submission 184312) | Miscanthus rhizosphere microbial communities from Kellogg Biological Station, Michigan, USA - KBS Miscanthus M5-2 (SPAdes) (version 2) | ecosystem: Host-associated > Plants > Roots >... | reverse complement strand
GGGCGACCCAGCTCATCGACCTTGCGAAGGTGAACCTCTTCCGCTGACTGCGGGAGGTAGGTGGATTGCGGGCACACCCAGCGGCTGTCGTTACACGTCTCAAGAGCCGACATCGTCAGACAGCCCCGGCATGTCCGAAAAGTGCCTATACGTGACCTGCCAAATGCGGCTGCTGCACTGTGCAAAGTGGACTATCGCAAATCTGCGATCGCCATCAGCGCTGGACACGCCGTTGAACGAGCCGCGCGACATTCAAACGTCTGTCAGCCAATGGGCGTTCCCGCTACGCATCATATGGGCGCCGGCAGCGGGAAGAGCATGCAACATGCCGAACTTATCCAATTGGATCGCCATTTGAAGAAAACGGCTCCATTTTTTGCGAATTGTGCCTACCTCAAACTAGCGTGTGCAGCGAGGAAACGTTACAGCGCGAGCTTGGCGGGGAGCACGATTAACCTCCGATGGATGGAGTGATGACTGAGAGTTATGGACAGCGGTTTGGCGAACGATTGCGAGTCGAAAACGCACCCGCGATGGTTACCCGGGTATTGCGTAACACTGATATAGCTGTCACAGAGATTCGATGTGATAAACCGCCGATGGAAATGACCGGTGCGTTTCAGCGGGAAGATGCTTTTGTCATCACTTTGCACCTCCGTGATCGTCCCAAGCACGAGTACTGGGAGGATGGCCGACGAGCGCTGGTGTGCGACTTCCGGGCCGGCGACATTTGTCTCCATGACCTGAAGCGAGATCCCTCCGCTCTCCTCGACAAGCCCTATCATACTCTGTTTTTTTATCTGCCGCGTGTGGCGTTGGACACGATCGCTGACGAGGCCAACGTGCCGCGAATTCGCGATCTGAGCTATAAGCCCGGCGCGGCCGTTAACGACGCCACAATTTCCAGCCTCGGGAGCCTGCTGCAGCCCGCCCTCAGCTTTCCCGACCAGGCTAACCGATTGTTTGTCGACCACGTCCTGCTGGCGGTCGGGGTGCATATCGCTCAGACCTATGGAGGCATGCGCCCAGTGCCGCGGCTGGTCCGGGGTGGGCTCGCGACCTGGCAGGAGCGACGCGCGAAGGAGATGATCGCCGCCAATCTCGATGGTGTGCCGGTCAAGGAACTGGCTCAGGAATGCCGGTTATCAAGCGCCCATTTTTCGCGCACGTTTCGCCGTTCCGTGGGAATGGCGCCGCACAACTGGCTAATTGAGCAGCGCATCGTGCTGTCCAAGAAAAAGCTGCGCGATGACCGGCTGTCGCTATCCGATGTGGCCGCAGAGTGCGGCTTCTCCGATCAAAGTCATTTCACGCGCATGTTCAACCGGATCGTTGGGGTAAGTCCAGGCGCCTGGCGTCGGACGCTCAAGGAATAGCAAGCGAGCAGATCAGTGCGTGTTGGCTTGGTGGGGGAGTCAGTTGCCATTTGGAGTAGCTTTCGTTGTCGCAGGCCAGATTGGGCAGTCGCCGTTCTATTTACCTTCATTTTGGTCGGTTGCGCTGCCAGACCTGGCCCAGAGGTGCTGACGCCCGTGGGTGCCTCGTCTGGCGAAAAGGCGCTGCAGATCTATGTAGCGACTACGCGTGAGCGCGAGATTTCGTCGGGGAACGTATTCACTGCGAACCGCGCCAATGCGCTCAACTTTGCAAAGTTTGTCGTCTCGGTGCCGCCCAACCACAAGTCCGGCGATGTCGAAATGCCGACCCCAACCCCCGATCCACGGAGCAGCTTTGCTGTAGTGGATCAGGCCGTGATGAGCGAAGCCGATTTCCGCAAAGCCGTCGCTCCGCAAGGCGATACTCGGCGAAAAAAACACAAAGCCTTCGTTTTCGTGCACGGGTTTAACAGCAATTTCCAAGAGTCGCTGTTCCGACTCGCCCAATTGCAGGCGGACAGCAAAATCGACGGGATTCCGATCCTGTTCTCCTGGCCATCGCAAGGTCAGGTAGCTGCCTATGAAATGGACAAGCAATCGGCACGCTATTCTCGCGACTATCTGATGGCTTTACTAACAATGTTAAGCAGCAGCTCCGAGGTCAGCGACATTATGGTGGTAGCCCACAGCATGGGTGCCATGTTGACCGTTGACGCTCTGCGCCAGCTTCGTATCGAAGGCAAAGACCGAGTGATCGCCCGGCTAGGCCGTATTGTGCTGGCGGCGCCCGACATCAACGCGAAAACGTTCCGTACTCAGGTACAAGCCGTCGGTCCGCTCAAGCCACCTTTGCTAGTTCTAGTTTCCAAGGATGATGGTGCGCTTCGAGTGTCCAGTTTTCTTGACGGTGGCATCGCGCGTGCTGGCGATATCAACGTTGACGATCCCGTTGTGCGAGAGGCTGCCCTGAAAGAAAAGGTTCAGATCGTCGACATTTCGAGGCTCGCAAAGCACGACGATCTGGGGCATGACCAGTTCGTCAGTGTTGCTGTACTTTATTCGCGATTGCACGACCAAGCCGCGCGTTATCGTAACACGGCTGGCACATTCATCTTTGCAGATGCCGATGAGACGTTCTTGCGGCCGATCGACATCGGAGATCAGGTGGCTGCGCAATGACGGCTTGCAAGCCCGCAGACGGAATCAGCTTATGGCGCAAAGTAGACCTTCAGCAAGTTGGTGATGTCGGCTAAGTGCCATCAATACCTGACCTGCCAAATGTGACTGCTCACTGTGCAAAGCGGACTATCGCAAATCCACCTGTCATCGCCGGATACGCCATTGAACTAGCCGCGCGCGTCTTTTTAAGAATCCGTCGGCTAATCGGCGTTCCGGCTACAGATCAGGAAATGCCGCCGGCAGCGCGAAGAGCATGTAAAAACGACGAACTTATCCAATTTGATCGCCACTTGAACAACAATGCTCCAATCTGCGAGCTGCGACGTTGTGCGAGACAGCGGAGATCCCCAGAATCGTTGCGGATACAAAACGCATCGGCATCGGAGTCTGGAAATGCGCAAGACTATTCTCGCACTCGCTCTCACCCTGGGCAGTACCGTATATTCAAACTCAGCATTTGCTTTCGGCTTCGGCCACTTTGGTCCGGGCCTGGGCTTGGCCCATTTTGGACCTGGCTTGGGTTTGGCTCACGATGGTCCGGACTTAGGCCTGGCCCGCTTTGGTGGTGGCGCTTTGGGCGGCGGCCACTTTAGCCCTCGCTTCGGCAGCGGGCTATACGGTCGCTTCGCCGGCGGACAACTCGGTCCTCACTTGGGCAGCAGTTATTTTGGCCGCGGCCGCTATGGCGGCTACACCTACGGTGGCGAACCTCACTATGGCGGCTACGGCTATCGCATGCCCTACTACGGTGGCTTCGGTTATGCGGGTGGACCCTACTATGGCGCCTCCGGCTATGACAGCGAGCCTAACTATGGCAGCTACGCGTCCGGCGACGGCTACGACGATGTCTACGATGGCGGCGAGCGCTCTTACCGTAGTTATGGCTACGAGCCGTCTTACTATACGACGAGCGGCCGGCACACTCGCCAGCTCAGGCGTGGAGGAGTCCACCGGCGGGCTGCTTACCGCGGAAACCGCTAAGCGGGGGTGTCGCGAAGGCGCTGGGCGTCGATTTGAGATCGAACATGATCGCGGCCTTCTAGGCCCTCGCCCGCCGCGCCGTCGGTCACCCCCGACCGCGTAACGTTCCTGCCGTAGAAACAGGGTCGTCGCGACGCGACGTGTCAACAAGTAGAGCCGGCCGCATCGGCGCGAAATGGAAAAGGTACAGGAGCTGATATGAGGAGCGTATTGAGTCTGGCTACATTCGCCGTCGGGGTACTGTGCTTAGTGGCGTTCCTGTCCAAAGTAAGACCAATGTCCATCACCGCGGCGCCTTTGTCGAGCGAGCAGGTGAACCGAAATTGCTCGATTTTCCGGAGCGATGAGCGTTGCCTGTAGCTCGCTATTTTATCTTCGTCGGAGGCACGCTTGCGGTTTTGTGTTCATCCCTGGCTGGCTTCTGCCAAGGCCTCCAGGGATGTTCGCTGATCAGTCGGTCGCCCTCGATAGAGCGGTTATCCGGGATCAGGTCTGCGCACAAATGGCCGGAAAAGGTCATTCTGGATACCGGTCAGCTGACCATCTCACCTCCCGTTGTCATGGACCCTCCGACGATCCAGCCGTCGATTCCGCTACCGGCTGACGAACCGCCGGATCAGCCGAATCCTGATGCTATGGCTCTCTGTTAAAGCCAGATACACAGCCGGCTGCCATCAATCATTCAATCCAACAAATCAAAGGCGGCGTTGCAAGGACCGTTCGGTCGAGGCGTGCGGCCGGAGCTCTCGTTACACCCCGGCGAACAGTAATAAGGAGACTGTTGCCAGTTTAGGTAGGTTGATAGCGGTCAAACAAGCTCGAATGCGATGCCGCCCAGGCGCGCTGCGTCGTCTTGGCCCCTGTATTGAAGTGCGCTCGATCGGCAGAAATTGAAAGACGACAGAGTTTCTGCTGTGCTCACGGAAGTGCGCAACAACCATCCAAATAGATCAGCAATGTACAAGATCGTCCAAAGTACATCCGTTATTCATTGCAGCATCAAGAGAGACGAGATCCGCCGGTTATTTTGCGCACGTTCAAGTAACACGAGCGGGCTAACCGGCATCTCGCACTAGGAGCAGCCTTGCATGACCGAATACCTAATCGCCGCGCGCGCTGCGGTCATCCTCTGGACCAATCTTGCAGTGATGCCAACCGAGATCCTCTTTGACGCGATCGAAGCCGAATTGAAGCGTCGCGGCGTCGAGCTATGAAGGTTCCTGTCCGCGGCCATTCGTTGCGCGAGCTGCCTGGAACTGCATTGCTATCCGAACAAAACCGTGGCGGACGCTTAGCTTCATTTGTGGACAGAGAAAACAGTCGTCGGAGCACGAAATGACAACGCACATTGTACAGTCTCCGAATTCCAATGGATCATTGCTTCTTCGCGAGTTGGATCACAGAATAAAAAATGAGCTAACTTCCGCCATATACGCGGTTTCAGCCAAGGCTGTGCAGTCGGAAAGCGTGGCTGCCAAGGCCGCGCTCCTCGACGTCGTAGACCTCCTGCATCATTGGGCCGATGTTCATCGTGCGTTACACATGCCGGATCAGGGGCGCCTTACCGATGCCGCGAGATACCTTCAGCAGCTTTGCTTCTCCATCACGAAATACCAACTGGACCGCCTGGCGATACGTGTCTCGTTTTCCGCGGATGATCTGCGGCTGGAAGGGGAACGCTGCTGGAAGCTCGGGCTGATCGTATCCGAACTACTGACCAATGTAGCACGACATGCACAATTCGACGCCAGACATCCGGAATTGCGGGTGGAGTTGATGCTTGCAGGCGGCGTCGTAAAGTGCAGGGTCTCTGACAACGGCTCGGCACCAGAACCCGTCCGGCGCGGCCGAGGGTTAGCGATCATCGGCGAGCTGGCCAGCAGTTTGGGCGGCCGCGTTCATACTTCTTGCGCGGCCGACGGATATTCCTTCCTTCTCGCATTCCCGCAGACTGAGGCCGAGCAACGCGCCGCCGCCGCGACTCATGTTGCTCTGTTGAAGCGGAGGAGGATACGCCGCCCTCAGCGGTTGGAGGTGTCAAGATCGGTCAGCCGGGAACCGTCACAGGTGAAAAGCGGAGGTCACTCATGAACGATTTCGCGAATGCCGCCGAGGCTGTCCCGCACTTCGTTCAACGTCGAGTCCTCCATATCGTCTTTGCCTCGACTAGCGGTCACACGGAGTACGTGGTGGAGGCGCTGATCGATTCATTGAGGAGGACTACCCCAGACTGGGAGATCGAGGAAACGATGGCCGAGAAAACGCAGCCACAGGATTTGCTGAGCGGAGATGTTCTCCTGCTCGCCTCCGCGACCTGGAATACAGGAGGCACCGAGGGACAATTGAATCCACACATGTCGCTGCTGCTCCATGACAAGGCGAAGAATCTGGACTTGGCCGGCAAACCGTGTGCGTGCATCGGGCTCGGGGACTATCGGTACTTCTACACGGCGCGAGCGGCGGATCATTTGCAGCACTACGTCAAGGCCCATCATGGTCGGCTGATTGTTCCAACACTTAAAATCATAGACGAGCCCTACGGCCAGGAGGAGGCAGTAAGAGTTTGGGGCAAGCAGTTGATGGATGCTTCGAAGCCGGCAGATGGGTGTTAGGCGATGTCCCGCATCTCTCTCAAAATCGTCGGCGCTTCCGGACAGGGAATAAACTCCATTGGCGCGATTATCGCCAAAGGTCTCAAGCGATCCGGATACTGCGTGTTCGGCTACCGCGAGTATCCCTCCCTCATAAAAGGCGGGCACGCGAGCTATCAACTGGACGTCTCGAATGAACGCATTTGCAGCACCGAAACCAAGGTGAACGTGCTCGTCGCGCTTAACCATCACGGTCTCGAGCTGAACATGGATGAACTGAAACAGGCAGGGATCGTGCTGCACGTAACGCCCGGGTGGCAGTTTCCGGAGCATCATCGGAAGCTGATCTCGGAGTTGAACCTTCGCGTCATCTATTTCCCGGTTGATGACATTCTCAATCGTCTCGGGGCGAGGGCAATTCTGTCGAACGTGCTGCTGACCGCCTTTGTCTGGTCCATGCTTGGCCAGGACATCGACGTCATCAAATCCCTCGTCGGAGCGACCTTTGCGAAGAAGAAAGCTCTGCTCGAACTCAACATGCGATGCATCGATGAGGGATATTCCTTTGCCGATCCGGAGCAGGGAGCGATCTCCGTCGCGTTGCCGCCGCCTGACAAGGGCTTTGCCAGCCACCTTTTGATCACCGGCAGTCAAGCGATGGGGCTCGGCGCGGTTCATGCGGGGGTGCGGCTCTATGCGGGCTACCCGATGACGCCTTCCAGCCCGCTGCTGTCATTCATTGCCGAGCTCGAAAACAAGACTCACATGGTGGTCAAGCAGGCGGAAGACGAAATCACCGCCGCTCAGATCGTGAGTGGGGCGATGTACATGGGAACCCGCGCGCTCACCGCCACCTCCGGTGTCGGATTTGATCTGATGAGCGAGACACTGTCCCTGAATGCCATGATCGAGAACCCGACGGTGTTTGTGCTTGCGCAGCGCCCCGGTCCGGCGACGGGCCTGCCGACCTGGACGGCTCAAAGCGGTCTCCTGCAAGCCGCGAATTGCTCCGCCGGCGAATTCACGCGCTGCGTCATCGCGGTCAGCAATAGTCAGGATGCCTTCGATTTGATGCCGATCGCATTCAATCTGGCAGAGCAGTATCAAATCAGTGTCATTGTTCTCACCGACAAGCAGATCGCCGAGGCGCTCTACACGCAACACCCCTACGATCTGGAAAGGGCCGAAATTGATCGCGGCAGGCTCGTCGTCGAGCCCGAGAAGCTGAAAGCCCTGAAATCTTCTGATCGATTCAACCCGCACGCCAAGGGCGGCGTTTCGTTGCGATGGCTTCCCGGCAGCGACGCGGCGACCTATTGCGCCCAGGGCGATGAACACAATTCGATGGGCGCCGTGGACGAGTCCAGCCTCAATACGAGGCTGCAATTGGAAAAGCGGCTGTTGAAGTTCGAGGGATTAAAAGCGAGGCTTCCCGCGCCTCATTTGAGCATCGGCGGTCGCAGTGCAAAGACGACCGACTGGATGGATGCAGGCGACGAAATCGAGTTGCTCGCGATCGGCTGGGGAAGCACCGGCGAGGTATTTCAGGACGTCATGCGCAGCGATGAACTGCGAGGGTGGAAGATCGCGTATTTGCACTACACGTATCTCTGGCCGCTCCGCACCCAGGAGCTTCGGAGATTGGCAAAGCGGTCGAAACGCATTGTCCTGGTGGAGCAGAACTATCAGGGGCAGTTGGGCATGCTCATCAGGATGGAGTGCGGCCTGGATATCTCGGACAAGATTCTCAAGTACGACGGTCGGCCGTTTTTCTACGATGAACTTCTTTCGTCGGTGATGGAGAGATGTGCGAGCACCTCGGAAAACGAAGAAAAGTGTCCCGGTTTCGAACATGCAGGTAGCTCATCATGAATGTCGCTCTGCAGATCCAGCCGCCCGCTCTTTCCGAGTACTATTCGGAAACCAAATGCATCTGGTGTGACGGCTGCGGCAACTACGGCATTTGGACGGCCGTGAAGTACGCGCTGGTGGAACTGAATTTGCATCCGTGGCAGGTCTGCCTTTGCTACGATGTCGGTTGCAACGGCAACGGCTCGGACAAGATTGAGGGCTACCGCTTCCACGGGCTCCATGGTCGCGTCATCCCGTTTGCATCAGGCGCGAAGCTTGCAAACATGAAGGTTCCAGTTATTGCCTTCGGCGGGGATGGCGCGACTTTCTCGGAAGGTATCGGGCACTTAATCCATGGCGTGAGGAGCAATTATCCCATCACGTTCGTCCTGCACAACAATACAAACTTTGGGCTTACGACCGGGCAGGCGAGTTCGCTCACGCCACAGGGCCAGCCCATGAATACGAGCCCCAACGGGATCCCCGAGCACACGTTGGCGAGCATGGACCTGGTCTTCTCGCTCAACCCCACCTTCGTTGCCCGTGGCTTCAGCGGCGATATCAAACTGATGACTCGCATTCTCAAAGCCGCCATTCAGCACCGCGGCTTTGCCTTCGTCGAGATGCTCCAGGCGTGTCCGACATACAATCACTTCGCGACGCACGAATATCTGTTGGACAGGTACTTCGATGCAAATGCAGGTGGCCACGACCCAAGCGATCTGCAGCAGGCGAGGGCGCTCGCCACGCAGGTACAGGATCGCATCGCCTGCGGCATTCTCTATCAACGCGAAGACATTCCGGACTTCTATAACCGGCTCATTCCACGGCAGGGACTCCAGACGACCTGCGTCGAGGAAGTGCGGAGGTATGATGTGAGCGAGTATTGGAAGGAACTGGTGTAAGCAACTTTCATCGTTGGGAGCGCGGAGCCGCCGATGAATAGGTCGATCGATTGCAAGGAGTGACACAAATGACACTGCAGGACGCGAAGGTGCGCCGGACGGCGCCGCTCCGGACACCGTCCAATCTGTCCTCGAATTCGGTGAAATTGATTTCCGCGGCTCACCTGCGACGTCAGATGCGATAGCCGAACGGGTACGCAAGGTCGGGGAACGACGATCCGCTCCATCGGACATATTTCCCGTCTCCAACGAGTTTGGATAATGATGCCGACTACGTCACTCCGCTCGAGGCTGGCTGAGCTCCGTGACGACAATCTCCAGCTTGCCGCCCGTATGCGGGAGATCCACAGACTGTGCGACGAAAATGGCGACGTCGCCAGCGCGAGTGTGATCGAGGCGTGGATCGACGAGGCGGAGGGCCGCACTTGGTTCTTGTTCGAGAACAGCCGACGCGGTGCTTTGGCCGACGCCTGATGCAAAAGCGGATGCGAGCCTCCTGATGACCCGTTGGCCGAAGCGGGGCGGCTCACGGTGGGGCTCGCTGATTTCGCTAAGTTGCGATCATCGAATGAACCTGGTCGCGACGAATATTCCCTGTGAAGGCGTCCGCGTCAACCAGGGTCGGACCTGGATCAGGTGCGCTCACGTGGCTGCTAACCCAGAATCCGGTCCAAACGCAAATAGCGGCGCGCACGGCAGTGTTGCTCGAGAGTTTTGCGCAAAACAGTCACGATCGCAAACGAACAGTTTGCAGGGACGGCCGGTGTTCCGATTCTGAAAGCGCAAAACCATTTCTTGGAATGATTTAGCCCCGAGAATCTCTGCAGCGACTTTCCTAAGCGACGATGGCGAGTCTAGGTGAGGACAACATCCTTGCATTTGTAACCGCACGGACGATCATGGGTTCGGCGCGTCCGCGGATCGCTAGTTCTTGCTCTGGCAGCAAGTTAACCGGTAGATCCGCTGTCTTGTAAACCTCCTCTGACAGAATGACCTCGCATTCGAGGCCCTTCGTCATGTCCTGCAGGCGCGCAGCCACGTTGACGGCGTCTCCAAGTGCGGTGAACACTTGGTGATCACGATAACCGATGTCGCCGATGATCACTTCGCCGCCATGGATGCCCATCCCGAAACGGATCGGCTTGAGCAAGTCATGGCTTAGAAATTGATTTAGCTCATCGATATTCGTAGCAATCAGCGCTGCTGCCTGAAGGGCCTGCCGGCAGGCGGTTTGCGGGTTGGTGTTGAGCCCGAATAGGGCCAATTCCCCATCCCCGACAAATTGGTTCGGTTGACCGCCGCATTCGATCACCGCCTGGGAGACTGCGCTTAGGAACCGGTTGACAATGAATACGGTATCGAACGGCAATCGCTGCTCCGCAAGTGTGGTCGAACCGCGCATGTCCACGAACATACTGACAAGATAACGTTCCTGACCAATACGGACAGAACCTGCCTTCCGGAGAGAAGCCGCTGTGACATCGGGCGTAAAAATCTGGAAGAAAGAGAGATCAGTGTTCGGACGCAATTGGCAGGCGAGGCGAATTGCCCGATCGCCACCGGCGCCCACACGGTTGAGCACAAAGGCTTCTCGCTTTGACGGCGCCGGCAGCGAACTGCAATCGCCCATCACACGAATTCGACAGGTAGAGCACCGAGCGCGACCGCCGCAAATGCTGGCGTGCGGCACGTTATTGCGCAGGCTGGCTTCGAGCACGCTCAGGCCTTTCGGCACGCGAACCGTCCTGCCGTTGCCGTACGACAGATTGATCATGTCGCCGCGGCGCTCATTCAACGTGCGCACGCCGCGCGCGATTAAAACAAATCCGATCAGGCCGACATATCCAATCAGAAAATAATCGACGATGCTGTCGATGATGTCCTGCTCCGCAGCCGTCCCGACCTGACGTCGGGAGAGATTTTCCGCTTTCCATTCCGCGGTGCCGCTGTCATGTACGACCCTTCGTCCGCCTTGATAGAGGCCGAGCATGGCAAGCGTCGGAATGAGTACCGCTGCGGCCAGCAGAAACGGCGCCGCCGTCTCGAAGAACGCCTTCATGCGGAGCCAGAAATACAGTCCAATGCAGCCGTGAACCCAAGATACGATCAAAACAATGAACATCAGCCACATCTTGTATGGCCATATGATCCAGTACGAGTAAAACACCTGCGGATAGAGTTTTTGATGCTGGAATAGTACGTCGTCAAACCGCACACCGGCAAGATGGGTGATGATAAGGGCAGGGATACTTAAACCTAGTACAAGTTGTATCGGCTCGATCGCTTTCCAGTGAAATTGACGGCGCTGGTAAAGCGCCCAGATCCCGAGGCCGGCATGGGCGGTTGCCGCGGCATAAAGCACGGTCGAGACGGGTAAACTTTTCCAGAAAGCGGTGTGATATTTGACACCTGTGGCAAGGGCATCCAGCGAAATATTGCCGAGCGCATGGTTGATGAAATGGCTTAGCAAGTAGGCGAACAGGACCAGCCCACAAGCCAGACGGATCTGCCGGACGCCGACGCTGCGGATATATTTGTCTAGTGATGCGCGATTGAGCTCAGTCATGTGCCATAATTCCGGCCGACGACTTTTTTCCGCAACATGGTCGTCCGTGTTGGAGGCCAACAGCTAAGAGACCGTTTCAACAGCGAGATTATTTCAACGAATGACGACGGCCGACAAAAAAAAGGCATGATGAGTCTGCGTTGCCTTCAGTTCGTTCAGCCGTCTGGCGTCACTGAACGTCCTTTTGGGAATCCCTACTCCGGCTCTCAAAGAGAGAGTTCGCCTTCCTACGTTGGAGAGAAGTGACCCAATTTCCCAGCGTCCAAGTTTGATCTGGATGCCCGATAACTCCGCGGGAGCTAGAATGGATTGTCACTGCTGCATAGCGAATTAGGCCGCATGACCAGCGCCTTTGCGCAATGTAGCGGACAGCTGGATGCGGTTTCTTTCGTCGCCGACTACAGATTTGCGAAACGCTTCGATGCCTATGCAGGCATCATGTGGTCACAAGTCTCGAATGGTCTCGCCAATGGGTTCCTGCAGAGATCCTCGATCGATCCTACCGTCGGCTTGCGCTTCCAGTTCTGAAGCATAGTTGGTTCAGCTCCACGCTACGAAACAGGAGGGCTGACCGCGTCGATCCTCCCGTTCTGAGCGAGCCGTCGATGCCGGTCCAACTAGGGCGCCCCCAGTCAAGCTGCCATCTCGCAATTTGTGTCAGGCTGCGGGGAGATTGAATGCGAAAGGAGAAGTCGGGTTCGAATGGCGTACAGAGCGCACCTGCGCTCGCTTGCGGGCCCATAAGCATTGGGAAGCTCGCAATCGTCTTGCCGATGCTGCTTGTCTATCACAGCACAATCGCCGCAAAGGCAGACAGTTGTCCAGTCATCGGGGACGAGATTGCCACCGATCGACCGGACGTCACGAACTCCAGCGTTGTTGTGCCCGTCGGAAGTCTGCAAATCGAGAACGGCATCAATGTCAGCGCGCGAGACGGCGATCGATTTCTGGATGGCACAAATACGCGCTTTCGCGCAGAAACGCGGCTTTAGCGCAGCGCGATCAACGCTTAGGTGCGGGATGCCGATTGTGAACGTTTTTACTTCGTGTCAGGAGCTGATCGTATAATCTATCGATCTCGCGCGCCTGATCGGGCGTGACATCCTCCAGATGCAAGGCTCTCAGCTCGTGCTCGGTTGGCTGGTAATTGTGACCATTGCGAATTGGCCATAGTCCCTTGTGAAGAGGTGGGGAGTCCTCTGCAGATCCGATGTTTGCCAGCAATAGCGACGCCAGAGCCAATGCGACCCCAAAGACAATCTTCCTTGACATGGCTCCCTCTCAATCGGTTCTCGAGCTCACATGCCAGCCCATCTCATCGGGATGGGAAATCACTACTAGCCCGGATTTGTCCCTTCATGCACGAAGAGCTCTTCGGCAGCCTTCCGGTAGAAGCCGAACGGACTTTATCGCTGAGATTGAAACCAGAGATCGATATTCGATCTCACAATCCCGATCGCGCAACGGAGATCGACATCGCCGGCACCGGCCAGCCACATCTAGTCCGCGCACATGGATATTCGCGCGCCCATGTTGGACGCCACGGAGCGCGCAACCCATGCCCCATGTGCGGTCGAAAAAATTATCGGGCTGGCGAGGTCTGCCAGCCCGACTCTTCGTGGCCTAATGGAACGTATCAGTGGCGGTGTTGGGGAGGCACGGGGGTACAGTATACGGATCTGAGGCAAACGCGCCGACGTTTGGAGCCCGCACACAGTCCTTGGTCGTGGCGTGCCGTGCCGCGGAATCGTTGCGAGCAGCCATGGCCTGGGTTGCGAATACGGTTGCCGCGATCAGCGCAGCCGACACGAGGGTCATTTTGGTCATTTGTTTCTCCATATGGTGGCAGAAGCCGAGGAAGCGCTCAGCTCCTTGTTGTGAAGAGCGCCCAGCCTTGGCAGAAATGTCATCACGCTCTTTCAACAAAGCGGGAGCTTGTGCCGTCACATCCGGTGACGGCGGCGGCCATGGTTGCGCGAGAATGCGTCAGGCGCGAAATCATAAGAGCCGTAGCGGTCGCCGCAGTAAGTGATGCCGCCGCCGGCCGACGCACACGCGCCCTTCAACGCGGGCCAGTCGGCAGAAGCCTTGGCAGCAGGCGTTGGCGTGCCTCCATTCAGAACGTCCAGATTGGGATAATAGAACGCGAACAAGCCCGGCTCCTGGATGGCGGCCTTCATGGTCCCGTTCGGATTGAAGTCGTTCTTCGGATTATACCCGGAGTCCTGTAGATTCTTGATATACAGGCCGTGGTCGCTGCTGCTCACACCGCCCGGAGCTTGTGCGAATGCCGGCGTCGCTGCGGTCGTGGACAGCAGCACGGCCGCTGCCAGAGTTTTGAATGAAACCATTGTCGTTTCTCCTGTATCGTTCGGTTGCAAATCCGCGTGGTGACACAAGACGAAGTGATCACGCTTCGCGAGGCGAGCGTGCTGTTCGAACGCGAGCTGTCGATGTAGAGAGAGATCGCGCCCGCCCCATTAAATTCCGTTCGAGGAACTCAACTCGGGTTGAAGCGCGCGTTACCGATGCCGGCGGACTAACGCGGTCGGTAATCGCCACCGCGAAATTACCGCGCAATTGGGTCGCCGCCGTAATTTGGCGCTGAATCTGATTAGTAACGTCTAGCGATCGTCGCAGGCGTACCTCCGAAATCGGTCTCGCAGGGGCCCTTGTCGGACCTCGCGCGTTTCCCTGTTTGCAGGGAATTTGCCTAGAGACGGGCCGCAGCAACACATCCAGCGGTCCGATTGCGAAGCGCAAACCGTTTCTTGGAATGACTAGTCCCGAGAATGCCTGCTGCGCTCTAAACAATTTGCGAGCTTGGGAATATCAGGCCGCGAATTTGAGTCTTGCTATCAGAGAACCCGCGCACAAGGTGTTGTTCGAATTTGGACACGCCACATGAAATCCGTCTTGGTGAATGGCAGGACACCCCGCACGCAATCGTTCTGTGCCCTGTGCTGTGAGTCAATGGGAGAGAGCTACCTACGAGATATCGCGACGCAGATCGCCTGCTGCAGTCACAAGTGCTACATCGATCACCGCAAGGTTCCCGACCTTCTCCAATATCATGCGATGGCATCATGATAACCCCGGCGCTTCAAGTATCCGCAAATGGGTCTCAGCCCCAAGCGACGCTGCGGCGGCGGAAATGCAAATCGTCGGGGCTGCCCCTTACTGGTTTTCCGCGTGGGAATACTTTCGAAACCACAACGGCTGATCCCTCCGGCAAACAGGAAGAACTGCCATGAAGAAGTTCGAACGCGGCGCTGGCACAGTACGCGCCACGCATCCCCGACTTCAACAATCCGATTCCCAATATTCTGGGCAAGAACATCGTCGACGTGGTGGTGGACTATCCGCCCGGGGTCAGCAATCCGCCGCATCATCACACCGGCTCGGCTTTCGTCACGGCGTATGTGCTGCAAGGCGCGGTGCGCAGTCAGGTCGATGATGGGCCGGTTAATGTCTATCACGCGGGCGATTGTTGCATGGAATCCTGGCTCCCATCACCGGCTCAGCGAAAACGCCAGCAAGACCGACCCGGCCAAGTTGTTCGCGATCTTTGTGCTCGGCACCGGCAACATGCCGATAACGACGCCGGAAAATAGGTGCGCATATGAGCGATATGAACGCAGTTTCCATCACGCATGAATCCGATGCGCTCAAGCGCACAATAATTGGCCTGTTCCCGGCAGCAGTGGCGATGGTCTATCCTTTTTTGCTGCAAGCATTCCATGTTGCGGTTTCGCCATCCGGCGGCTCATTGCCTGCCGTTCGCATCGCGGGTGCCGCGATCCTGCTTGTCCTCGCATTTGCGGTGCCTCTGTCGGGACTGGTATCCGCCTATTGGTGGACCTGTGCTCCGCAACCATCGCAGCAACCATCGCAATCGGATCTACGGGCACGCCGTCTGGCTTACGCCAGCATCGCCGCGCCACCGCTCTTTGTTTTCGTCGGAGTAGCGTGTGGCTATGTTTTGAATTTGCTGGCGCTTCAATTATCTGATGTCGCCATCTGGATCGCGATATGGCTGGCGGCGGGCCTATATGTGTGGTTCGGCGGGGATCAGCTTGCACCGGAGCGAGGGACGCACTCGACCGCGGCGTGGCAGATCGCGCATGGCGTATCGGCCGCCTTGATTACCTGCTATGTCCTGTTTCATCTTACCAATCATCTGTTTGGGCTGGCTGGTCCCGAAATCCACGCCGAAATCATGAAAACGGGCCGCGCCGTGTATCGCGCCCCGCTTATTGAGCCCGTGCTGGTGCTATTGCTGCTGTTCCAGGCGGCGAGCGGCGTGCGGCTGGCATGGCTCTGGAGCAGTCTTCGCACGGATGTCTATCGCATTTTCCAGATCGGTTCTGGCGCCTATCTGGCGGCCTTCCTTCTGGCACATTTGAATTCGGGGCTGATTGCGGCGCGTATCGTCTACAAAATCGAATCCGATTGGGCCTGGGCCTCGGGCGCGCCGGACGGACTCATTCATGGCGCCTGGAATATCCGCCTGTTGCCGCATTACGCGCTGGGCGTCTTTTTCATCCTGGGACATCTCGCATCCGGATTGCGGGGCGTAATGATCGCGCATAACGTCAAGGTCTCGATTGCCAATCGAGCATGGTCGGCTGGGCTGACAGCAGCTGCCCTGATTTCCACGGCGATTATTTGCGGTCTGTGCGGCAAGCGGATCTAACGCCGCCGCCAATACCGGCGGCAATCAAAGTAACAATCGCTGAGCAATAGCGCGTACGGTTATGGCCCGCTGCATGCGAAATTCGTCGTTCACGGTAACTGTTTTGCGTGCCAAAATCCCTGTTCTTGAGAATATTTTCCCTGATCATTTCGGCAGGGAATCTTGAAAGAAATCGCTGCGACTGAGGGGTTTCTCGCATAGTGGTGATGTTTTCAGGGCTGAATTTTGCGGAATTCCCTGAAAAATTCCCTGTTTGCAGGGAATTTGGCTGGAGACCGGTGCGAACATGACTGCGTCGCCAGTGTGGGAGTCGTGTTCGAACTGCGACAT
>Ga0207689_10002673_pt1 | contig 16477 bp, 11 predicted proteins | sample KBSMisM52_FD_184312 | JGI IMG/M metagenome (GOLD analysis project Ga0207689, IMG submission 184312) | Miscanthus rhizosphere microbial communities from Kellogg Biological Station, Michigan, USA - KBS Miscanthus M5-2 (SPAdes) (version 2) | ecosystem: Host-associated > Plants > Roots >... | reverse complement strand
CGCCAGACGTGTGTGTAAACGAAATCTCGCTGCGTCGCGTGCTCGATGAGGTCGCGGATCAGGTCTCTCGCTTCCGGCACAAGCCAACCGACGATCGTACCGATATGCGACGACAGGAAGAGGGACTTGCGTCCGGTCACTGGATGAGTGCGGACCAGGCGTTGGTAGACGGGCCTGAAGGCGGCTCGCTCCGCTTCGCTAAGCTCGGTAAACCCCATCGAGCCCCGTGAATACAAGAGCGAATGCTCGCAGACCAAGTCTTCGATTACCGCACGCATTTCGTCATCGAGAGCATCGTAGGCCGCGCGCATATCGGCGAATTCGGTATTGCCTCCCCGAGTTGCCACAGTCCGAGCAGAGAGAAGCGAGTACTTTGCCGGAATGGCCCGATAGGAACTGTCGGAGTGCCAAAGGCGATTGCCGAGATTGAACATGCGACGCCGGTCACTGCGGTCGAACGGATTCCCGTTCTGATCCAGATTCGAGACGTCGATCATGCCTTGCTTCAAGCGATATTCATCATTCTTGGTGATGTTGCCGCCTTGGGCGTTTTCAAGTGGCCCGAGATTCTGGGTGAACGCAATCTGCTCATCGTCGCTCAGATGTTGATCGCGAAAGACGAGCACGGCGTAGCGATCCATGCCCTGTTCGATCGTGGCCACGTGCTCTTTAGACAAGGGCATCCGCAGGTCTGCACCATGCACCTCCCCTGCGAAGTCGGGCACCTCCCCTGCGAAGTCGGGACGAATGGGTTGAATCGATATCTTCATAATCTCGGGATAATGCTGAGGCGATCGCTGACGCTGCACTTCGCGGATATCGTGGGGACCTCAAATATTATCTCACTCGCGGTGAATCTTCGCCCGAGGAGGAGGATGCTTCTATAATTCCGAGCCCTAGCCCCATCATCCATGAGAGGAGCCATGCACATCGATTTCAAAGGAAGACGGGTTGTTGTATGCGGCGGCAGTCGCGGGATCGGCCGAGCGATAGCGCTGAGTTTTGCGGAAGCCGGTGCTGCGGTTTCAGCCTGTGCGCGCGGAAGCGACGCGCTCGAAGCGGCTCGAAAGGATATGGAGAAATTCGGCAACAGGGTGCATGTGGCTAATTGCGACCTGGCGAAGGCAGAGGATATTGCGCGCTACATCCCAGCGGCTGCACACGCTCTCGGCGGGATCGACGTTTTGATCAACAACGCGTCGGGCTTCGGCTTCGGCAATGACGAGACCGCGTGGAGCGCTGGTGTGGATGTCGATCTGATGGCGACGGTGAGAGCCTCTTCGGCGGCGGAGCCGTTTCTGATTGCCTCGAAGGCCGGTGCCATCGTCAACGTCTCGTCGATCTCAGGGTTTCGACCTTCCATGCGGACACCAGCTTACGCGGCTGTAAAGGCTGCCATCATCAACTACACCACGTCGCAGGCGGCGCTGCTCGCGCGAAAGGGTGTGCGCGTCAACTGCGTCGCTCCAGGATCGATCGAGTTTCCCGGTGGTCTATGGGCGCAGCGCAAGACATCCGCTCCGGATCTCTACAACGGCGTACTCAAGAGCATACCGTTCGGCCGGATGGGCAAGCCGGAAGAGGTGGCCAATCTCGTGCTATTTCTGTGTTCGCCGCTGGCTACGTGGGTTACGGGTCAGACCGTGAGTGTGGACGGCGGTCAGATGTTGGGCGTGTAGCCCCATCCTTCAAATATCAGAACCGGCGCCGACGAGGTGATTCGCTAGGCGCGCAGCCCTTACTCCTCGGGCGCCACCGCTACAGTGCGCATGACGTCACTCCCGGAAATGCAAAACGCCCTCTTGATGAGGGCGTTCCGTGTTTTCTTGCTCTCTCATTCGCAGTCGTGCCGAGCATGAGCGAAGGCAGGAGTTAGCTGATGCGCTTCCTATTCCAACCCAGAAGGGCTATCAATCCGGAACCGAGCAGCAAGCAAGTGGTGGGCTCAGGCACCATCGCTGCTCCGGTCACGATATTGTCGACCTGGGCTCGGCTGTTGTTGCCATAGAACCAGTTAAGCGACGTGATGTTGCCAAACCCAGAGAACGCGACCGTTTGTCTACCTGAGACATTGTCCATCGTGAAGCTTTGGGTGACCGTTCCGCCCCCCACGATATTCCCCACGAAGTTGACTATCTGCGGACCGCAGGTCAAACAGGTTTCCGAGACGTCGATGGAGGAGACAGAGAAGGCACCTCCGCCGATCGCTTGCAGAACGCTCGTATCAAGAAGGCTATTAGCCTGGACTGCCGTAGAGTTCCCCGCCAATGCATAGAGACTCGCGGACGTGCCAGGAAACAACAACCCCGAGTTCATTGTCGTGGAGAGGTGAAACCCCTTTTCGTCGTACGCAAAATTACCGGGAACGAAGTTGAAGTTGTTGTTGTTGGATATGGTCAGACTTTCGAAATCGATTATTTCTGCTTGACTTACACTTGCCAACAACAGCAGCCCCAGGGTCAAGCCCATGCGATGCAGCATCTTTTCTCTCCGAATATGTCTGTCATTCTCGCGACGTGAGACGACCAGAATAGGAGGCGGTGTCGGCGAGAGGTGACACCAGTTTATCGCCGTGGTGGGTGTGAAGTCAGGAAACCTGCGTATCTTTAACAGATCTCTAGCGATCGATACGCGCGCCACTCCGACTAGACTGATGAACCGTGGTCGGCATACCGCCAGTATCGCAATAGGCGTCGTGGATCGACTAAGGCCGCAGACTACGCAAGGATGCTGACGATGCGGCCGATCGACCAGTAAGCAGCGATGCTGCCGATAGTGTAGAGCGCAGGCGTGCGGGCAATAGCGAAATTCGGCCAGCTGTTGGCCAAGATCCGATAGATCACATAGGCAACGCCTACGACCAAGAGCTGACCCAACTCGACGCCCACGTTGAAGGTGAGCAGTGCAACCGACAGGTGGTTCTCCGGCAGTCCGATCTGCTTGAGCGCCCCTGCGAACCCTAGGCCGTGCACGAGTCCGAACAGAAACGCCACCAGCGCAGGCCAGCGGCGCGCGAGAGTCTGGCGCTGATGCAGGGCCTCCCCGGCGACCAGCAGGATCGACAATGCAATCGTCGCTTCGACTGGTGGCGAGCGCAGTGTCAACCAACCCAACGCGCTCAAAGCCAGCGTGAGGCTGTGGGCCAGCGTGAACGCAGTAATAGTAGCTACCAGCCGGCGGTTGAAGCCCACGAGGAACAGCAGGCTGATCACGAACATGAGATGGTCAAGGCCGGTGAGAATGTGCTCGATACCCAGGATCGTGTAAGCCCAAGCGATTTCTCCCACGCCGCGGTTGTCATCGGCCGATCCATACAGCTGCACGGTCGGCTGACCCGCCGTCAAGGTATATACGCGGGATTGCCCGTCGAGCCAGAACACTTTCACCAAGACCGCGGAGTAGCGCTTGCCTACACCGTCCATTTCAAGCGTGCCTCGCATTCCCTGCTCGCCACAATGCACCACGTTCGAGTCGGCACGACAAGCGTCAGGCCACACGGGCGTCAACACCTCGCTTGCGGGGCGGTTGCCGCTGGCCGTCCACTGCCACAGAAATTCACCGCGCGTGGTCTCGCGCAGTTCCATTTCAGCCATGCTCATCTCGTGGGCCGTAGTCGCATTCGCCAGCAGCGACAGCATCGGGAATAACAGCATCCGCAATGCTCGTTTCATTTGCTGGTGGCCTCGACTTTGACGATGTACTTCCTGGCCAGGGCACGAACGGCGGTGGTGCGCTGCTGTGCCATGGTCGCATCAGTCCAATCTTGCAGCACCACGCCGCGCAGGTCTTCGAAGTTGGCTCGCTTGAGTTGCGTAATCGATTCCAGTCGCATCACACGCAAGCCCTCACGGCTTGGAAGGGCGCGCCATTCACCGGGCGGCGATGCCTCGAGCGCCTTGACGAAGTCGGGCCCATAGCTCTGCGTGAGATTGGCGAGCGGCCGTCCCTTAAACACGCGCAAGCCGGCCTTCGCGTCGCCTGGTGTGCCGGCGTTCAAGGCGTCTACGAAAGCGCGCAAAGCGGCTTCGGAGGCATCGCCCTCCAGTACCGCCTCCTGGAAGTCATAACGCGCGGGCTCGTCGTATTTCGCCCGATTGCGCTCGAACCATTCGCGCAGCGTCTTTTCGTCGAACGGAGGCAACTTGGTGTTTGCATCCACGACGCTCAGCGCTTTGAAGATCACGCGTTCACGGATCGCCTGATCGCCTTTGTCGACCTGCAGCGCAAGCCCTTCGCGATACAGCACCTCATTGTCGAGCCACACTCTGCGCAACGCATACAACTCCTCTTCGTTGGGTTCGCGGCCGCGTGCTGCCTTGAATACCTGTCGTGCCTGACTATCCACACCGGCGTCGACAACGATGGTGCGCGGGTCATCGGCTCGGCCGACAATGAAATGGTCGACCGCGAAGAGCAAGCCACCGAGGACTACGAAATGGAACAGCGGTTCGCGCAGGCAGCTCGGCAGCCTGATGTGGCTAAGCGAAAGTGTGCGGCTCTTGATGCTGGAGGTAGGGAGCGTGGTGGACATTGTGTTCTCGAGCAACAGAAATGAGAAAACGCCGCGCGTTGCCGCGCGGCGTTACAAGTGTGCAAATCTGACTGCGAAAATCTTCAACGATTTACTGAACTCCGGCGACGACTGCTGAACCTCTGACCTCGATGAAGATCGGATTGCTGTAGAACCACAAGTCGGACCATGCCGCCACGTCGTAGCTCGAGTATTTCTTTCCGTCGACGGTGGCCAAGTGCGAAGGACACCCATTGAACTCCGTCGTTCCCACGGTAGTGCATGGGATCCGTAGATTGGCACCTGCAGGCATACCATCCGTTCCACCCGGAACGCTTGGATTTACGGTTGCCGCGTTCGTCCACAAATCGGGGAGGGGATTACCGTTAGCATCGGTCTCGTACGGCACCGACGGTGGCAGATTGCTACCACGCAAGCGTAGGTATTGAGACGCTGCCACTGTGGGAATGCGGAAGGCCATCACCTTGAACTGTCGGTCGCTGGGAACGCTTGCCCAGGTAGCCTTGCTGAACGTGCGCAAGACTGCGGCGCTGCTGTTCTTCGCACCCGCGGGCACGTTGGCCATGTCCGGGTTCGTGATCCAATCGTTCGGCCACTGACCCGAGTAATCGTCCGACCCCGGCGTCTTGTAGCCTGTCACGAGACCGCGGATGACGTCGATGTGATCGAGCACCGGTGCGTTGAGCGGCTGGTTGATGCCCACCTGTGCCAGGGACGGGTTGGGAAACGTATACGGTGAGAAGTTCGTACCCGCCGGGTCCCGCACTACGATCGCAACGACGATGTCTGCACCTGGACGCACCACCAGCTTCTCGCCCATCGTGGCGCACTTGTCCAGATCGACGTCTGTATTCTTCGCTGCTGCAGCGACGGCCAGCGCCTCGACCACCGCGTTCTCCAGAAAATCGCGGACAGGCGTTGGTTTCTTAGGTCCGTACGATACACATGCCACGAACGCCAGGCGATCGATGAGCTGTCCGCTGGCGGTGAAGCTGTTACCGCTGCGTAAACCGTCGACGATTTCCTGCGGCATCAGCAGATTGTTTTGCTTGTGGTCGGAATCACGAACCATCACGAAGTCGCGCTGGTATTCGCCCGGAAAGAAGTCCTGCGACGAGCGGCGGTCGTCTGGACCGAAGATGCCGCGGTTGTGCCAGTCGGAACTGGCAAAGAACCAGAAGTTGCGACCTTCACCCAGCAGGGCATCCCAGACACCGCCGATCTGCGCACCGTACACGCCAGTGCCGCCGTAGGTCGTGCCGCCTACCGAGTCGACGTTGACACCTCCGATATTGTTCCGCCGAATCGTGTATTCCCCGCGTGCGTCGGACGCTCCGTGCCCCGGCTGGGTTTCCATGCCGAATGCTACCGTGGGCGCGGTGTCGTTGAAGCTGCGCAGGTGCTCGATGTTGTAACCGTTGTTGCCGTTCGGGTTGAAGGGGCCGGCACGCTCCAAGTGCGCGGGGACGTAATAGCTGCCATTTGGATGATTCTGCACCATCCACTTCATTGCCTCGAGGGTCTTCATATCGCCGCGCGTGCCCGTGCCCGCGCCGCCGGCGGGAATGAGTTTTTGCGCGGTTGCGTTCCAACTCGGATCCGCGGAGTTCAGACTTCCCGCGACCGAGCAGTCCCAGTTGTTGCCGACCGTACCGCCAACCGTGGTGTTGCCGCGGCTCGTGTCCGTGTCGGCGCGGTCGAAGCAGTATTCCCACTTGGACAATGCCGTGGCATCGCCAACCGCCGTATACCCCGGGCGGTTGGGTAGATGAGCTTTGCTCAACGACGCAGGCATCTGACCGGTGATGACCGACATCGACGAGTGTTCGTGGCCGGCCACGACCGATTCGACGCCGATGAACAGGGGCTTGTTCAGATACGTGCGCAGATATTCGAGAAGCGGATACTGGTATTCCTGCAGGGACTGCCAACGCCACATGTTCTGGCTGGGTGCGCTACCCGAGGCGAGACCCTTGGGCTGTACCGGGGGGACCGTGTTCTGCCAAGTGGTGTTCGGGTACGAGAGGGTATCGGGAGGTGGATTCGGATTGCTCGGCGGCGGGAATGTGGGTAATGGATACGCCGGGGTCGCGAGCGTCGCGTCTTCAACCAGTGTGCAATTGCGGTTGCCGTTGCCACCGTGGCCGGCCTGCACGAACCAGTCTAAACCCCAAGGAGTGTCCACCTTGTCGGTGGCCTTCTTCACCAACTTCTGCATCGAGATCGAGCCGTCGGAGCAGGTCGTGTGGTTGTGGAAGTCGCCGGTGACGTAGGTTCCAGCGGGCTTGCCTGCGCTCGCCGTCCCAGGTGCGGTAGCAATCGCAGTGGTACCGAGCGCGGCGGCTACGGCCAGGGCGATCTGGCTCTTTCTGAATCCTAGGCTCATATTGAAGAACTCCCCTCGTTGACTGAACCAATAGTCGGTTGTTGGTTGCTGCCCGTGGAAAGGCGGGTTCGCAATCCGATCGATATCGTAACGAGCAGGTGTGACCGTCCAATGAAGAGCGGATGGTTCATTCAGCACGGTCTTCGGTCACAAAAACATCTCGATCTGTATCAAATATTTCTGCGAGGCGGATTGGCGCTGTCACGAAATTGTCGCAGACGCCTTCGTAACATATGGGGTCGGCACTCGACGCCAGCCAATCCAACTCATCGTCTGATCGAGCATTTCAGCTCCATGCAAGAAGTCATCGGACTTTTCCCCACGCCGTTCATGCGCGTGCCCGGTGCGTTCGGCCGCGCGCTGGTAGCTGGATTGGTCGAACACTTCAGTGTTGCGGCGAATCAGGCGAATAACTCGTCTGCCAATTTGGTGCATACCGCCATGCTGCGTCCGAGCGACAGCCCGCTTCTGGTCGAGGCGGCGGCGCTGATCACACCCCTGTTGACGGACTTCGGTGCGCTTCTGTTTGGCGAACGCCTCGGATGGTCGTTGAAGGAAATGTGGGTCAACGTTCTGGACACCGGCGGTCGCCAGGCGATGCACAACCACGCCAACAGCTTCATCTCGGGCGTCGTCTATCTCACGAGGACACACCCGGAGGCGCGCACGGTATTCATGAAGTCGCCAGGGGGAACCGAGTTTTCCTTCAAGCACGACCACGCCGCGGTGACCACTGGACCCTACAACGCCGACAAGTGGATCAGTATGCCGCCCGACTCCGGCGACATCGTGCTGTTCCCAAGCTACCTGTTGCATGCGGTACCGCCGAACCCGGGCGAGCGGCGCATTACCATGTCATTCAACGCGATTCCGGCCGGTCTCGATTCCTGGGGCTACAAGATCTCTTTCAGCGGCTAGTGCGTATGAAGACGCTCCTATCCGGGGAGGTCCAACCGGCCGCTGCGTCGGTATCCCTTGTCGACGTCGGTCCTGCGTCTCAGCCTGACATCCGTCAGCGACTCGCGCTGGCGCTGATGGTGGCTTCCGGCTTCGCCGCGCTTGGGCTTCAGATCGTCTGGACGCAGCAAAGCGCGCTGTGGCTTGGCCACGAATCGGCGGCGGTACTTGCTGTAGTTGCGGCCTTCTTTGGTGGCCTTGCGCTAGGGGCTTTGGGGTTAGGTCCGCGCATCGATCGAAGCTCGAGGCCTGCGCGCTGGTACGCGGGATGCGAGGCCGTGATCGCTTTGTGGAGCCTGACGCTCGCTTTCCTCCTGCCGCCGGTCACAAGTTGGCTCCGCGATTTTGGCGGCGCTCAGCCTTCTCCGGTGTCGCATTGGTCCGTGGCTTTCTGCGGCACTTTCCTTCTGCTGCTGCCCGCGACTGTGGCTATGGGTGCCACTCTGCCAGCCATGGAGCGGGTCCTATCGAACATGCGCAGTCTAGGCGCGCCCATCGCTGCGCTGTACGCGGGCAATACATTCGGCGCGGTGCTGGGCGTGCTCGTTACGGCATTTGTTCTGGTACCGGAGTTCGGCCTGCTAAGCACCGCAGGCGCATGCGCCGTGCTGAATCTGCTGTGCGCCGCTGCGGCGGTGAAAATGTTCGACCAACACGAGAGCGCCGCGCCGGCGCCCCTGCAATCGAGTGCGCCCGGCGTTCTGATGTTGCTTGCGGTTACCGGACTGCTTGGGATCGGCTATGAAGTGTTGGTCGTGCGCGTACTCAGCCAGGTTGCCGAGAACACGGTATACACATTTGCGATCTTGCTTGCAGTGTATCTGGTCGGCACGGCGCTCGGTGCTGCAGTGTACGGTCGTTGGCTATCGCATCAGCTATCCAGAGTGGGTAGAGCGGTGCAATTGCGCGACCGTCTGCTGCGATTCCTGGGGGCGGCTTGCCTGGTTGGCGTGTTGAGCTTGGCGGGAGCGCGAGCTCTCAAGGCGACAATGTTGCATGCACTGGACCCAAGCATGGGAGCGGCGCTGGCCGCGGAAGCTGCACTCGCGACAACTGCGTTTCTGTTGCCCACCATCGTAATGGGCGCATTGTTCAGCCACCTCAGCACGAATGCGCGCGCAGCTGGCGTCAGCTTTGGACGCTCGCTCGGCGTCAATACACTGGGCGCTGCTTTCGCTCCGCTGCTATTCGGCGTGTTTCTGGTGCCAGGTCTAGGCGCGAAATTCTCACTACTATTTGTGGTCGCTGGCTATCTCGTTTTGTCGTCACGAAGTGCGTGGTCCCAGCCGTCCCAGTGGGCGACCGCTGGGGCAGCATTGGCGTTAGCCTTGTGGGTGCCGGCACTTACGATCGTCGATGTTCCCGAGGGCGGGCGACTGATAAGTTACAGCGAAGGAGTAATGGCCGCAGTCAGTGTGGTGGAAGACGCAAACGGCGTAGCGACTTTGCACATCGATAACCGCCAGCAGGAAGGCAGCAGCGCCACCGTGCTGGCCGATGCTCGACAGGCGCTGCTCCCGATTCTGCTCCATGCCGCGCCCCGGCGTGCACTCTTCCTCGGTCTGGGCACGGGCGTCACTGCAGAGTCGGCGGCCGCAGACCAGATGCTGCAGGTGGACGCGGTAGAGTTGCTGCCGGAGGTTATCGAAGCGTCGGCACATTTCACCCAGATGCTCCGGGGCGACGCGCGCAACCCGCGCTTGCACTTGATGAGCGCCGATGCGAGGCGCTTCGTGCGTGCGACGCCCGTCCGTTACGACGTGATCGTCTCCGACAACTTTCACCCGGCTCGCAGCGGATCCGGCGCGCTCTACACACTCGAGCACTTCAAAGCCGTGCAGGAGCGGCTGGCACCAGGCGGCTTGTTCTGCCAATGGCTGCCACTGCATCAACTAGATCTCGACACATTGCGCAGCATCGTGCGCAGCTTCCTCACGGTTTATCCGCGCGGCTGGGCGATGCTTGCCACGAACAGTCTCGACACGCCGGTGTTGGGGCTGGTCGCTCGGGGTGACGGCGAGCGCATCGATGTCGGAAAGGTGCGCGAGCGATTGACCGGCGTGGCGATGCCGCACGGCCCCGATGAGTTTGGCATCGCTGATGATCTTGCATTGCTGGGGAGCTTCGTCGCGGGACCGCGCGCTCTCGCGCGTTTCGCTGAAGATGCGCCTCTGAACACAGACGATCGTCCGGTAGTTGCCTATCGCGCACCTCGTATCACGTATGCGCCAGATTCTCTACCGCGCGATAGGCTGATCGCTCTGTTGCGTGAAGTCGAGATCAGCCCAATAGAGCTGCTTGTAGCGCCTGGTGCTAGTGTCCCCCGAGGCACTGCTTGGGTATCCCGACTGGTTGCGTACTGGGCGGCCCGAAATCGCTTCATCGAAGTCGGTCGCTCTGTGCAGCCCACGTCGGATGTGCAGGGGATGCTTGCTCAGGTGCGCGAACCGCTCCTATCGGTGCTGCACATCAGCCCCGACTTCCGCCCGGCTTACGATCCGCTGTTGCGGATGGCAGTCGCCCTAGGTCATAGCGACGCCGCCGCGGCGCGCACTTTGTTGATGGAACTTCAGCACGCGCAACCGGCTCGGGCAGAAGCGGGGCAGGCGTTGCGTGAACTTTCCAGCGGATCGCGGTGAACGCCCCAGTTCTGCTCGGCGATATTGGATAGATACTCGCGCGCCGAGGCGCAGTCCCGTTCTGCCAACCGTCGGCTAGCGGAAGAACAGCTGATACAGCGTCAGGAGGATCTCCAGGATGATCAGCATTACGATGTACCACTCGACGCGCAACGCATGCTTGCTGCTGAGCAGTTCGAGCACGGTGTGCGCCGTCTGCGAGATCATATTGAGCTTGCGTTCAAGCCCGCTGTGCCTATCTGTGATTTCGAATTCGTCTTCGAGCCTGGCAAAGAGACCCTCCAGCCCAGTATGGTCCCAGAGCGTCTCTGGCTTTTCGTCGATCCCCGCGCGGCCCACCATGCGCTGCTCCACGAGCAGCATGGAGCCTAACATCTTCATCAGTGTCTTCGAATTGCTCCGGATGCGGCCTGAGCGGTCGAGCTCTGCCGCGAGCGGCTCGATTCGGTCAAAATCATTCGCCACGCTGCGTTCGTAGAGCGAAAGCAGCGCGCTCTTGCCGAGCACATCGGCGACGATCTGAAGGCGCTCCACGCTACTATCGTCGAGCGTGGCGACCCCGGCGGTCACGCCTTCACGGCCGCCGGCTTCGACGCGGATGTCCAGGCTTTCGGTTTCGGGTGTCGGATAGGCGTTGACAATCATCGGTCGCATCACGTTGAGGAACGCGGCCTGATCCGCTGGCGACAAGCCGAAGAATACGATTACGCCGTGCCTATACAGCACCACGACACCTGCACCGCTGGCAATGGTGAGCGGATTGGTCGCGAGGGCTGGGGTCGCGCTGAACGAGCGCAGGTCGATGCGCTCACCTACCAAGACGGCGTGACCCTTGAATGACTCAGAGCGAACTGTGGGTTGAGCAGGCATCGGATGTGGTAACGCGGGATGGCCAAACAAGATCATACGATCAATCGCGACGAGCCTTCGGAACGTGCCGTCGAGCGGAAAAGGCTAACTGGGGACATCCAGACCCACGTACGCATTCGTACCAATGCTACCAATGCCATCGCAGCGGCACGTTCGACGATGATGGAGAGTACCTCTGCGCCAGTGTAGGAACTTTTCCGCCTGTTCCATCTCCCACCTTGGTGGACTGGAGCGCGGATCAGTGCGTTTCCCGCATATCCTCACAAATCTATATCGGAGACTTTCTATGAAAACTGTTTTGATCTTGGCGCTAGTCGCTGCGTTTACTTTGGCCGGTTGCGCCTCCAACAGCCCGTCGGTTCCGGACCAGCGCGAGTCCATCCTGAAGATGCGCAACGAGACTCTGGCGGAACTCTACAAGGCGAAGCCGGAGACCAAGCAGAAGATCGCGACGTCAGCTGGATATGCCGTCTTTACCACGTACGGCGTGACGGTCGTGCTCGTCGGCGGGGCTGGCGGCAAAGGCGTTGCAGTGAATAACCAGACGAAGCAGGAAACCTTCATGGAAGAAGGTTCAGCATCTGTGGGGGTTGGTTTGGGCGGCACAGAGCGTCGCACGGTCTTCATCTTCAGCGATCCACAGGCGCTCGACACCTTCATCAACAAAGGTTGGGAGTTCGGCGCGCAGGGCACCTTGCAGGCTCAGTCAGGAGATAAAGGCGGTGCCACTACCGACGCCGCCAGCTTCAGCAAATCCACCGAGATCTATCAGCTAGGCAAGAACGGCCTAATGGCGGAAGCCACCGTCGCCGGAACCAAGTTCTGGAAGGATAAGGCGCTGAACTAACGTTCCTAGAAAGCAGACAGGGCCACCGCTGCGCGGCCCTGTCTATGGTGTTCGCATTCGATCAGTATGGATCACGCAGTTCAAGGTCAGCGCGCATCATGTTCGCGCAGAAGTGTTGACGTGTGCACTGGTCTGTTGGGATCCGCGCTATCTGGATAGTATGTCAGTCTCCCGCTGATTCGATCCAACCAGCAACGAGACGCCGCCGATTGAGGTGTGAGGTCTAGCATTGGCCAGCGCGCATATCTCGGCGATCTTCCAGATCCCAACGATGTCGTTTCCATATCGAGTCGTACCTCCCAAAAAGCTGGATCGAACAATACGCGAATATCAGTCACCGCTCAGCGTGGTCTCTAGATCAAAATAAGAATTTCCTCCACTCACCGTATGCGCGCTAGTATCGCCGCATGACATTAAGATACGTATGGTCGCATCTAATGCGAACGGAAGAGTCTCCAAACGACAACGGACATGCAAACGGAATTCGACGTTCGCACGCGGCGCCCTGGCAGGGTGGACAATCCGGTTAGATCTCTTCCAGTAGTGATGTATTCGACGAAATGCTAGTCGATGGTACGCCGGCGTATCACGAAGCCAACCATGAATAATCCGCTCAGCATCGCCAATCATGTCGAAACTTCCGGGATCGGTGCCAAGTTAAGGACGCCGGCGTAGGAGCCACCGCCGTCGAGAACGGTGCCGCGAAGGTTTAGAGTATATGTGCCAGCGCCAGGGAGATTGATCGGAGCGAGGACGACATTCGTCACCGTTGCACCACCCGTGTCGAACGAGGTCCCCCAGGCTTCGACGATACTTCCACCGGGCGGATTCCCGATTCCCACGCTGCTTCCTGCGTATAGACGCGCTTGCAGATTGTCGATTCCGAGAAGGTTGGCCATCGAGATCGTCGAGGTAATGCTCATTCCCGTGAGTGCGGGCGTAATAGTAAAGGTGTAGTCATCACTGAAGTTGTACGTGATACCGCATACGCCCTGGTGCCGTTGAACGTGGTAAGGCGCGATGGCGCTGGCGAAGCTATTCCCGTAGTTCACGGAAGGAGTATTGCTGAGGTCGCCGAGGTCGTCGGGGCCGACGGCGTGAGCTGAAATGGATGCGGCAAGTAGTACAAGCGCTAGGCTGCGAAGGACATAGTGCATCGACAAACTCCCCATAGGTGTAAGCCATCTGAACGAGCAACTGCAAGCGAGGGGTCAGCAAATCGAAGCCTCGAGCGACCCGGCTATCGTCGATAGGCCGCAGCCCGTCTACGACAACTGGATGGAGAGCTTAGTCCTACAATTTTTCACGACGACGTCGTGGATATCGAAATTGCGTAAGCCAATCGAAAACGATTGGGCAGGGATTTGTCATCTACACAAGTCTGATGGCGTCAGGAAAACCGGCTTCCTGAAGGGAAGCGGGAGCGGTGTCATTCAATGTAGTTTGGGGTTGGTCCAAAACTGGCGATGGATCTGGAGTGCAATTCGCGAACACGTCGACTCGAAGACTAAGGCGGCGAGACGGAAACTCAGAAGAAGACGCAAAGCGTCTTCGTGATAGGTCTCCGAAGCCACTGCGCTCTTTCTCCCGCCGTTCAGGATCTTGCCGTTCCCTTTTTGCGGGCAAGACGACGAAGCACGCGGGGGTTGCTCCACTGGAGTTCCAGGGAATACGATGGTGGTCACGGCTCTCGTGACCGACGACGGTTGACTCCCTTGCGGTTGCCGAGACGAATGCCGCGCGAAGAACGCGCACCGCGTCTCATATTTTCAAGCGAACGCGGATCGATCCATCTGTTGTCCATACTGATCGGAGGAGAGGATGGCTACTGCAACGCAAAACTTCGACGCCGTCGTAGTCGGCGCAGGCTTTTCCGGCATCTACATGCTCAAGTCACTGCGGGATAAGTTGGGACTGAGGGTGAGAGTTTATGAAGCCGGCGATACCGTTGGCGGGACCTGGTACTGGAATCGATACCCCGGTGCACGTTGCGATTCCGATGCTTACATCTACGGCTTCACGTTCGACAAGCAACTGCTGCAGGAGTGGGAGTGGTCCGAGCGCTATCCGGAGCAGCCCGAGATCCTGCGTTATCTCGAGCATGTTGCGAAGCGGCACGATCTCAAGCGCGACATGCAGTTCAATACGCGGGTGATCGGCGGCGAGTTCGACGAGCAAACCAACCTCTGGACCGTGCACACCGACAAAGGTGAAGACGTCACGGCTCGTTTCCTCATTGCTGCAGTAGGGACTTTGTCCTATACCAATATCCCGAAATTCAAGGGCTTCGAGAAATACAAGGGCAAGTGGTACCACACCAGTCAATTCCCGCACTCGGGCGTCGACTTCACCGCCAAGCGTGTGGGCGTGGTTGGAACCGGTGCAACGGCGGTGCAGGCCATTCCAGAGATTGCGCAACAGGCCAAGCAGTTAGTGGTGTTTCAGCGCACAGCCAACTATTGCGTGCCGGCACGCAACGGGAAAGTGGACCCCGAAGTGACGAAGGCGCGCAAGGCCGACTACGACGGTATCGTCAAGCGCATCCGCGAGTCGTTCTTCGGGCAGGAGCACTACTTCATTCCGAAATCAGCGCTCGAAGTTTCGGCCGACGAGCGGGAGCGCGAGTTCGACAAGAAGTGGGATGCCGGTGGCTTCGCCTATTGGCTCGCTAACTATCAGGACATGTTCTTCGATCCGAAGGCCAACGACCTTTGCGCCGACTACATCAAACGCAAGATACGCTCGACCGTGAAGGATCCACGCACCGCTGAAAAGCTCATTCCGAAAGGTTACGCGTACGGCACCAAGCGCCAACCGCTCGACACCAACTACTACGAGACCTTCAACAAAGACAATGTCGTGCTGGTCGATGCCAAAGTCGACGGTCCGATCGAAGAGATCACCGAAAACGGCATCCGCGCGGGAGGCAAGGAGTATCCGCTCGACATCATCGTCTTTGCGACCGGATTCGACGCGATGACCGGACCGCTCAAGGCCCTAAACCTCAAAGGCCGCAGTGGCCGTACCCTCGACAAGGAATGGGGAGATGGTCCGCACAGCTACCTCGGTGTCTCCGTCGCAGGCTTCCCCAACTTCTTCACGATCACGGGTCCCCAGAGTCCGTCGGTATTGTCCAACATGCCGGTGTCCATCGAGCAGCACGTAGAGTGGATAAGCGACCTCATCGACAACATGCGCAAGAGCGGCAAGACCGTGATCGAAGCAAAGCCGCAGGCGCAGGAAGAGTGGGTCAAGCACGTCAACGATGTTGTCAACATGACACTCATGGTCGGCGCCAACTCGTGGTACATGAGCGCGAACATACCGGGCAAGCCGAAGGCGTTCCTGCCTTACCTGGGACCGGAAGGCGTGGGCGGTTACCGGAAGAAGTGCGACGAGGTTGCAGCCAAGGGCTATGAAGGATTTGAATTGACTTAGCTCCCAAGGCTGCGCCGTGGTTCCCTCCCTTTCAAGGGGGAGGGAACCTTGTCATTACGCACGGTGCGCAACAACCGAGTGGTCCGGAGAAAACCAACAGATCGACCGCAGGGAGAAGGGCGCTAACTTCGTCCCAGCGTTCCAACGAAATCGGAGGAGACAATGATCAGCAACAGTTTCTACTCGCAGGACGTGCATGGTCCTTACGAGTCGTACGACGTCGGTAATCTCGATCTGGAAGAAGGCGGCACCATTCGCGAATGCAAACTCGCCTATGCCACCTTCGGCACGCTCAATGCAGCCAAAGACAACGCCATTCTCGTTCCTACCTGGTACTCCGGAACCAACAAGATCATGGAGCAGGTTTATACGGGCAAGGGGCGCGCGCTCGACCCCGATAAATATTTCATCATTATCGTCAATCAGATCGGCAACGGTCTCTCCAGCTCGCCGCATAACACCCCACCACCGGCCGGGATGGGAAATTTTCCGCACGTTCGCATCGGTGACGATGTGCGCGCTCAGCACAAATTGGTAACGGAGAAGTTCGGCCTGAGCAGTCTTGCACTTGTAGTCGGCGGCTCTATGGGCGCGCAGCAGACCTACGAGTGGGCCGTTCGCTATCCGGATATGGTGAAGCGCGCCGCACCGATCGCTGGTACCGCGAAGAATACGGTGCATGATTTTCTCTTCACTGAAACGTTGGTCGAAGCGATCACATCCGACCCCGGCTTCAACAAGGGGTTCTACTCTTCGCCCTCGGATGTGAGGGAGGGGATGTTGCGCCACGCGAAGATGTGGGCGGTGAT
>Ga0207689_10002671_pt1 | contig 16484 bp, 13 predicted proteins | sample KBSMisM52_FD_184312 | JGI IMG/M metagenome (GOLD analysis project Ga0207689, IMG submission 184312) | Miscanthus rhizosphere microbial communities from Kellogg Biological Station, Michigan, USA - KBS Miscanthus M5-2 (SPAdes) (version 2) | ecosystem: Host-associated > Plants > Roots >... | reverse complement strand
AGGCCGCGCGCTCGTAGCCGGTACACGCGGCGGCGGTGCCCCACCGTGAGGCGCCGCCGCCCCTCTCTCGATCAAGTGCTCTATGACCGGCGTCATACCTTCGTCCCACGTGAGTGCCGTATCCCATTGATATGGTGAACCATCTCGAGACACCCGGCCGGCGGCCCCGGCTTTGCAAGTTCGACGAGTAGCGCAAATACACCATCAAGGAGGCGAGCGATGAGACGGAGAATCGTGGCGGCGACGGTCACGGCCGTGCTGCTGATCGGGGGCGCAATGATCTGGCAGGGTCAGGCGCGCGACAAGGCCGCCGAGCCGGCCGCGATGCCAGAGGTGAAGGCGATCCTGACCTCGGCCCCGCTCGTGCCCCCGCCGGTGGACCGGCCCGGCAACGCGAGGGTGATCGTCAGCCTCGAGACCACCGAGGTGAAGGGCACGCTCGCCGACGGCGTGCAGTACACGTTCTGGACGTTCGGCGGGACCGTGCCCGGCCCCTTCGTGCGAGTGCGCGTTGGCGACGTGGTGCAGATCCGTCTCAAGAACGCCGAGAAGAGCATGCACCCGCATTCCATCGACCTGCATGCGGTCACCGGGCCGGGCGGCGGCGCGGCGGTGACCCAGCTCGGACCGGGCCAGGAAGGCGCCTTCGAGTTCAAGGCGCTCAATCCCGGGCTCTACGTGTATCACTGCGCGACCCCGAGCGTGCCCGAGCACATCGCCAACGGCATGTACGGGCTGATCCTGGTGGAGCCCGAAAAGGGGCTGCCTCGCGTGGATCGCGAGTACTACGTGATGCAGGGCGAGTTCTACACGAAGGGCAAGACCCTGGCACCCGGGCTGCAGGCGCTCGACGCGGCCAAGCTGACCGGGGAGCGCCCCGAGTACGTCGTCTTCAACGGCAAGATGGGCGCGCTGCTGGGTGAGGGCGCGGTCAAGGCCAACGTGGGTGAGACCGTGCGGCTCTACGTGGGCAACGGCGGTCCGAACCTGATCTCCTCTTTCCACGTGATCGGGGAGATCTTCGACACCGTCTACCCCGAAGGCGCGCTGGGCGGGGGCGCTCCGGCCCGGAACGTGCAGACCACGCTGGTCCCGGCGGGCGGCGCGGCCATCGTCGAGATGACGGTGCAGGTGCCGGGTCGGTTCCTGCTGGTTGACCACAGCATCGTGCGGGCGATGGAGAAGGGAGCGCTCGGAGTCCTGGAGGTGGCGGGCGCCGAGCAGCCCGGCATCTTCAAGACGCTGGTGCCGGGCACCCACGGGACGGGCGGCCACTGAGCCCGGACGCCCGTCCGATCAACTCTCACCACCCTCTCCCTCGAACGGGGGAGAGGGGTTTCGCATGAGGAGACCGATGATGTCACCGGTGCCTTGCCGTGTTGTCGCAGTGGCCGTGAGCTTGGGCTTCGCACTCGTGGCGAGCGGTGCCTGGGCTCAGACCCCTTGGCCGGTGCCCGATTCGGAGAAGACCAGGAAGAGTCCGCTCGCGCCCGGCCCCAAGGCGGTCGAGCAGGGCAAGAAGGTTGCGCAGGTCAACTGCGTCTCATGTCACGGGAGCACGGGTAAGGGCAACGGGCCCGCCGCGATGGCGCTCAGCCCCAAGCCCGCCGACTGGACCTCGAAGAAGGTTCAGGACGAAACGGACGGCGAGATCTTCTGGAAGATCACGACCGGCCGAGGCGCCATGCCGTCGTGGAAGCACCTGCCCGAGAACGACCGCTGGGCGCTCGTCCAGCACATCCGCTCGCTCAGGAAGTAGCGCGGTTGCCGAACGCCCGTCCGATCACGCGGTAGACCTCGTCGAAATCGAAGGGCTTGCTGATGCAGGGTGCCCCCGTCTGCTCGACGAACTGCGAGCTTTCGGGATTGAGCGTGTCGCCGGTGATGAACACGAAGCGAGACAAGAGGTGAGGATGCGTCGCGCCGAGGGCCTTGTACAGGGCCGGCCCGTCCAGCCCCGGCATCCGGACGTCGGACAGGATGATGTCGTACTCCGCCTGCTCGAGCCTCTGCAGCGCGGCGCGGCCGCCGGACACCGCCTCGACATCAGCGCCCTGGGCCTTGAGCAGGTCGGTGAGCACGCCCGCCACGTGAGGTTCGTCATCCACCACGAGAACCCGGATACCCGAGGGGAGGACGTGAGTCCCTTCCGCTTCCATCGTCTCCCCCCCCGGCGGGGCGACCACGGGAAGATCGATGGTGAGGACGGCGCCTCTCCCCAGCTTGCTCTCCACCCGGATGGTGCCGCCGTGGCCCTCGACGATGCCCTGGCAAAGAGGCAACCCGAGTCCGGTTCCCTGGCCTACCGGCTTCGTCGTGAAGAACGGCTCGAAGATGCGCTCCAGGACCTCGGGCGGGATGCCCGGCCCCGTATCCGCCACCTCCAGCAACACCCGGGAGTCGGTGGCATTGAATCGGGTGCGGATGCTGAGCAGCCGGGCGGAGGTGTTCCCATGCATCGCGTGGTGGGCGTTGGTGATGAGGTTCACGATCACCTGATGGAGCTGGTGGGGATCCGCCCAGAGCTTCGGAAGGTCCTCGGCCAGATCGAGGTAGACCTCGACGTTGTCGACTCGGAGCGGGTACGCGAGCAGCTCCACCGCCTCCTGAACGATCTGATTGAGGCGCGTGAGCTGCCGCTCGAGGGGATGCTGCCGGGCCAGGGCCAGAAAATTTCGGACGATCCGCACGCATCGCTCCGCGGCATTCGAGATCCGGTCGATGCGCTCGCGGGACGGCCCGTCGCCGAGCGTCTGGCGGAGGATCGAGCTGTACCCGGTCACCACGGTGAGCGGGTTGTTCAGCTCATGCGCGACGCCGGCGAGGAGGGTCCCCATGTCCGCGAGCTTTTCGCTCTGGATCCGGGCCGCCCGCTGATGGGCTAGCTCGTCCTCGATCCGGCGACGCTCGCTGACGTCGCGGGAGTTGATGAGCACGCCGGCCAGCATCGGGTGCTCGAGCATGTTCTTGCCGATGGCCTCGAGCGTCCTCCAGGAGCCATCCTTGTGGCGGAAACGGAACTCCAGCGTCGCCGTCCCTCCGGAGGTAGCGCGGAGACGCCCCAGGACGGCGATCGCCCTCTGGACGTCCTCGTCGGGCATGAACTCGAACGCGCTCCGGCCCTCGAGCTCGTGTGGCTCGTAGCCCAGGATCCGCAGGACGGACGGGCTCTCGTAGAGGATCGTCCCATCGAGGTCGAGGATCGTGATGATGTCGAGCGCGTTCTCGAGGAGCAGGCGGAAGAGATCGTCGCGCGCCCGAAGCCGCTCGGAGACCTCCCGTAGCTCGGTCACGTCCTGCTTCACCGCGATGAAGTGAGTGACCGCGCCGGCGTCGTTGGTGACCGGGGTCACGGTTTGCTCCTCGGTGTAGAGACTGCCGTCCTTGCGGCGGTTGACCAGGCGTCCACGCCAGCCACGTCCCGCCCGGATGGTCGCCCACAGCTCGCGGTACACACCGGGCTCCTGCACGCCCGACTTCAGGATGCCCGGGGTGTGCCCGATGGCCTCCGCCGCCGAGAAGCCGGTCAGGCGGGTGAAGGCCGGGTTGACGGAGAGAATGATGCCGTCCCGGTCGGTGATCACGATCGCGTTGGCCGCCGCGTCCACCGCCATGACCTGAAGCTGCAGCAGATCGTCGGAGAGAGTTGTCCGGATAGCCATGAGAGTTTGCCGTGCGCAAAACGTGCATAAGCCATGCCGCGTCCATCTCTGCGGCAAGTAAGGATACCGACTCTCTCTCCGCCGGCTACGACGACCCCTCAGCGTCATCCCCCGACGCAAAACTGTCATTCCTCCGGGATCCGGGACACCGCGCGTGCTCGCCCGTCGTGCATACGCGCACGAGCGTCTCGAGGGCCGGTACCTTCACCGGCGCGCCGGGCCGCCGGCAGTAGGCGGGCACCGGGTACATCCAGAGCTGATCGGCCACCACCGGGACCAGGAACGGGCATTGACCGGATTGGTTCAGCATGGCTCGGTCCTCCTCGTACTCGGATGCTCCTACGCGGGACCGGGACGGCGCCCGGTCCGGAGCGCATAGGAGCTCAGCACCTTCATGTAGTTGGCCCGCTCGAACGCGGCCGGGTCGCGAACCGACCGATAGCTCATGCTGCCCTGCATCTGCCGGATCGACTCGTACTCGTGGGCTCCCATCCAATCGAGCAACCCCTCTCGCACGGCGGTGAGGTGCTCGATGCCTTGCTGGAGCAGCGCCGAGGTCATCATCGCGATCCGCGCGCCCGCCATCATGGATTTCAAGACGTCGTGGGCGGTGTGCACGCCCCCGGTGACGGCGAGATCGGGCCGGACGCGTCCGTGCAGGATGGCGACCCAGTGCAGCCTGACCAGAAGCTCGTGCGAGCTCGACAGGGTGAGATGTGGCACGACCTCGAGGCTCTCCAGATCGAAGTCCGGGAGATAGAACCGATTGAAGAGCACCAGCGCATCGGCGCCCGCCCGGTCGAGGCCGCGGGCGAGGTTCGCGGGGGCGCTGAAGGTGTGGCCGAGCTTGACCGCGACGGGGATGCGGACACTCGCCTTGACGTCCCGCACCAGGTCCACGTACCGCCGCTCCACCTCCTCGGAGGTCATGGCCGGGTCGGTGGGGATGTAGTAGACGTTCAACTCGAGAGCATCGGCACCGGCTTGCTCGATCTTCCGGGCGTAGGAGATCCAGCCGCCGCTGGAGATGCCGTTCAGGCTGCCCATGACCGGGATCCGGACGGCGGCCTTGGCCCGCCGGATGTGCTCGAGATAGGCGTCCGGACCGATCTTGTAGCTCTGCATGTCTGGGAAGTAGGTCACCGCCTCGGCGTAGCTCTCCGCGCCGTGGGAGAGATTCCAGTCGAGGTACGAGCTCTCCACCGTGATCTGCTCCTCGAAGAGCGAGTGCAGCACCACCGCCGCCGCCCCCGCGTCCTCCATCCGGCGGATGTTGTCGACGCTCTCGCACAGCGGCCCCGCCGAGCACACCAGCGGATTCGCGAGCGACAGTCCGAGGTACCGCGTCGAGAGATCGATCATCAGGCACCCCCGGCGTCGCGCCCCGCGAGCAGCGCGGCCCACTGCTCGTAGACCCGCCAGCGCGCGAGCACGTCTTCCTGGGCCTTCTCGAGCAGCCGTCGGGCCGTCTCCGGGTCGCTGTGAGCCAGCATGGTGTAGCGGGTCTCGTTGTACGCGTACTTCTTGAGCGGCACGCTCGGCGCCTTCGAGTCGAGCTCGAGGGTGGGGCGGCCTTCTCGGGCCAGCTCGGGGTTGTAGCGGAAGAGCGGCCAGTGACCCGAGAGGACCGCGGCCTTCTGCTGGTCCATGCCGTGGCGCAGGTCGTAGCCGTGGGCGATGCAGTGGCTGTAGGCGATGATGAGCGACGGCCCCGGATAGGCTTCGGCCTCGCGGAAGGCCCGAAGGGTCTGGGCATCGTTGCCGCCCATGGCCACCCGGGCCACGTAGACGCTGCCGTATGTCATGGCCATGAGGGCCAGGTCCTTCTTGGCCGTCGGCTTCCCGCCCGCGGCGAACTTGGCGACCGCCGCGCGCGGGGTGGCCTTGGACATCTGCCCGCCCGTGTTCGAATACACCTCGGTATCGAGGACCAGGATGTTGACCTTCAGGCCCGAGGCCAGGACGTGGTCGAGGCCGCCGTAGCCGATGTCGTAGGCCCAGCCGTCCCCGCCCACGATCCACACGCTCTTCTTGACCAGGGCATCCGCCACACTCAGGAGCTCCCGCGCCTCCGGCCCGTCGAGGCCGTCGAGCGCTACCTTGAGCCGGGCGACCCGCTCGCGCTGGATCTCGATCCCGGCCTCGCTGGATTGATCGGCTTCGAGCAGCGCGAGGCCGAGGTCGCCCAGGACCGACCCGAGCCCGCGCAGCAGCTCCCGCGCGTACTCCGCCTGCTTGTCCAGGGCGATGCGCATTCCGAAGCCGAACTCCGCGTTGTCCTCGAACAGGGAGTTGGCCCAGGCCGGCCCGCGTCCGTCTCGATTGACGGTCCACGGCGTGGTGGGCTGATTGCCGCCGTAGATGGACGAGCAGCCGGTGGCGTTGGCGATCACGGCGTGATCGCCGAAGAGCTGGCTGAGGAGCTTGAGGTACGGGGTCTCGCCACAGCCGGCGCAGGCGCCCGAGAACTCGAACAGGGGCTGCAGCAGCTGGGCGTCCTTCACCTGGCTCGGGTTGAGCGCGTGCCGGTCCGTCTCGGGCAGCTCGAGAAAGAACCGCCAGCTCGCCGCCTCCTGGTCATGGAGCGGCGCCTGCGGCACCATGTCGATGGCCTTGTGGCGTGCCTCGCTCTTGCTCTTGGCCGGGCACACCTCGACGCAGATCCCACAGCCCGTGCAGTCCGCAGGGGAGACCTGCAGCGTGAACCGGGCGTCGCCGAACTCGCGCCACCGGGCCGGCGCCGACTTGAAGGCGGCGGGCGCCCCCTCCAGCCGGGCGGGCGGGTAGACCTTCGCCCGGATGACCGCGTGAGGGCAGACCAGCACACATTTCCCGCACTGGATGCACAGGGCCTCGTCCCACGCCGGGATCTCCAGCGCGATGTTGCGCTTCTCCCATCGGGCGGTCCCGGTCGGATAGGTGCCGTCGGCCGGGAGCGCGCTGACCGGGAGCGTGTCGCCGTCCCCGGCGATCATCCGGGCGGTGAGCGCCTGGACGAACGCGGGCGCCTCGGCGGGAACGGATGGCCGCGGGTCCGCGGTGCCCGTCACCGTTTCCGGCACCGGCACCTCGGCGAGGTGCTCGATCGCGGCATCCACCGCCTCCCAGTTCTTTCGCACCACGGCCGCGCCGCGGCGACCGTAGGTCTTCTCGATGGCCTGCTTGATCGCGGCGATGGCCTCGTCCCGCGGCAGCACGCCGCTGATGGCGAAGAAGCAGGCCTGCATCACCGTGTTGACGCGCCCGCCCATCCCCGCCTCGCGCGCGACCCGGTTGCCATCGATGACGAACACCCGCATGCGCTTGTCGATGATCTGCCGCTGGACGGTCCGCGGGAAGTGATCCCAGACCGCACCGGCATCGTACGGGCTGTTGACCAGGAAGACGGCCCCGGGCTCCGCCTCGCGCAGCACGTCGAAGCGCTCCAGCAGCGAGAACTGGTGGCAGGCCACGAAGGTGGCGCGGCTGATCAGGTACGTGGAGCGGATCGGTTGCGGTCCGAAGCGGAGGTGGGACACGGTGACGGAGCCGGACTTCTTGGAGTCGTAGACGAAGTAGCCCTGGGCGTAGTTGTCCGTTTGCTCGCCGATGATCTTGATCGAGTTCTTGTTGGCGCCGACCGTTCCATCGGATCCCAGGCCGTAGAAGATTGCGCGCACGGTGGCCGGGTCCTCGGTGGAGAAGGCGGCACCGTAGGGCAGGCTGGTATGGGTCACGTCGTCCTGGATCCCGATGGTGAAGTGCGTCCGCGGCCGCGCCTGCACCATCTCGTCGAAGATCCCCTTCACCATGGCCGGCGTGAACTCCTTGGACCCGAGGCCGTACCGCCCCCCGATCATGCGCGGCGCCTGGGGCACGCGGCCGAGCGCGACGGCCTCGCTCATCGTCGCCACGACGTCGAGGTAGAGCGGCTCGCCCACGCTGCCCGGCTCCTTGGTTCGGTCGAGCACCGCGAGGGTCCGGACCGTCGGAGGCAGGGCTGTGAGGAAGTGCTCGGCGGAGAAGGGGCGGTAGAGCCGGACCCGGAGCACGCCGACCTTCTCGCCGCGGCGGACCAGGTGGTCCACCGTCTCCTGAGCGGCTTCCGCGCCCGAGCCCATGAGGACGATCACTCGCTCGGCGTCGGGAGCGCCGGCGTAGTCGAAGAGCCGGTAGCGGCGGCCGACCAGCCCCGTGAGCCGGTCCATCGCGCTCTGCACGATGGTGGGGCAGGCCCGGTAGTAGGGATTGACCGTTTCCCTGGCCTGGAAGTACACGTCCGGGTTCTGGGCCGTGCCGCGGATGACCGGGTGGTCCGGCGAGAGCGCCCGCGCGCGGTGCGCCCGCACCAGATCGTCCCTGATCATCGCGCGCAGGGCGGCGGGCGCGAGCGGCTCGATCTTGGTCACCTCGTGAGAGGTGCGAAACCCGTCGAAGAAATGCAGGAACGGCACCCGCGCCTCGAGGGTGGCGGCCTGCGCGACCAGTGCCAAGTCCATCGCCTCCTGCACCGAGCCGGATGCCAGCATGGCGAAGCCGGTGGCCCGGGCCGCCATGACGTCGCTGTGGTCGCCGAAGATGGAGAGTCCCTGGGTCGCGAGGGCCCGCGCGGCCACGTGGAAGACGGTGGCCGTCAGCTCCCCCGCGATCTTGTACATGTTTGGGATCATCAGCAGTAAACCCTGGGACGCGGTGAAGGTGGTCGCGAGGGCGCCGCTCTGCAGTGCCCCGTGAAGGGCGCCGGCCGCGCCTCCCTCGCTCTGCATCTCGACCACCGTGGGCACCGTCCCCCAGAGGTTCGGGCGATGCTCCGCAGCCCACTGATCGGCCCACTCACCCATGGCCGAGGACGGCGTGATGGGGTAGATGGCGATCACCTCGCTGAGCTGGTAGGCGACGTGGGCGGCCGCCTCGTTGCCGTCGAGGGTGACCCGCGGAGGCGCGGCCGCCGCGGCCGGCTCCGCCCGCGGGGCCCGCAGCATCACCGGCCCCCCGCCGCAGGCTCGTAGAGACAGAGCGGATCCTCGGCCAGGGGATCCCCCGTCGCGGCCAGCGCCCGGGCGCGGGACCCGCCGCACGCTTCCCGCCACTCGCACCGCCCGCAGCGGCCGCCGAAGAGGTCGGGGCGCCGCAGCGCACGGAAGAGCTCGGAGTCGCGGTAGAGATCGACCGGGTCCGCGGACCTGACGTTGCCGGCCGGCAGGGCGAAGAAGCCCGAGGGGCGGACCTCGCCCGTGTGCGAGATGAACATGATGCCGTTGCCGTCCCGGATGCCTGCGCCATGACCCATCGGACGGCGCGCCGGGGTGGGGCCATGCCCCGCCCGGCGCGCGCGCTCGAGGACCATTCGCCGGAAGTGGGGGGCCTCGGTGGTGGCGATGACCGGCCTGGACGGGCCGGGCAGGTCCAGCAACGTGTCGAAGAGCCGCTCGCAGGCCGCGGCCGTGATGGGCCGGAGAACCGTGCCGCGCCCGACGGCGACAAGGAAGAAGAGGCTCCAGCGGGCCGCTCCGAGCTTGGTCGCCACGGCGTGGATGGCCGGCAGGTCGGCCAGGGTCTCCTCGCAGACGAGCGTGTTCGCCTGGAAGGGCATGCCCGCGGCGACGCACGCGCCGGCGGCGGTGACGGTCCGATCGAAGCAGCCGGGAACCCGGCGGAGGGCGTCGTGCCGGGCGGCATCGGAACCGTCGAGGCTCAGGGAGACGGCCTCCACGCCGGCCCCCGCGAGCCGGGCCACCATGCGCGGCGTCAGCAAGGGCGTCGCGCTGGGCGCGAGCGACACCCCGAAGCCGTGGGCCCGCGCCGCGGCGATCAGCGCGAAGAGATCCGGCCGCTTCAGCGGATCTCCTCCCGTCAGGACCAGATGCGGCGGCGGCGCTCCGAACCGCCCCAGCCGGTCGATCAGCGCCAGGCCCTCCCGCTCGGTGAGCTCGGCCGGATCGGCCTCGGGTGCGGCCTCGGCCCGGCAGTGCCGGCAGGCCAGGTCGCACGCCCGCGTCAGCTCCCAGTAGACCCGACGGGGAGCCCGCTCGAAGCGGAGGAGAGAGCTCATCCTCCGCTCGCCAGCGGCTCGTCTCGCTTGCCGATCTCCAGGTAGCCGCGCGATCCCGACCCCAGGTACAGCTGGCGGGGCCGCGCGATCTTCTGCTCCGGATCCCCCCGCATCTCCTGCCACTGGGCGAGCCAGCCGCTCGTGCGGGGGATGGCGAAGAGAACCGGGAACATCTCCACAGGGAAGCCGATGGCCTGATAGATCAGCCCGGAGTAGAAGTCTACGTTGGGATAGAGCTTGCGGGAGACGAAGTAGTCGTCCTCGAGCGCGATCCGCTCCAGCTCGAGCGCGATGGGCAGGAGCTCGCTCGGCCGCGTGACCTCGAACACCTCGTCGGCCATGCGCTTGATGATCTTGGCGCGCGGGTCGTAATTCTTGTATACGCGATGACCGAACCCCATCAGCTTGGCCTTGCCCTCCTTCACCTGCTGGATGAACTCGGGGATCCGATCCTTGGAGCCGACGGCGCGGAGCATCCGGAGCACTTCCTCGTTGGCCCCGCCGTGGAGCGGGCCGTAGAGCGCGGCCACGCCCCCGGCCAGAGCCGAGTACGGGTCTACATGGGACGAGCCCACGCTGCGGACCGCATTGGTCGAGCAGTTCTGCTCGTGGTCGGCGTGGAGGATAAACAGCACCTCCAGCGCCCGCTCGATGGTCCGGTTGGGCTCGTACTTCACCTCGGTGGTCTTGAACAGCATGTTGAGGAAGTTGCCGGTGTAGGAGAGGTCGTTGTCTGGGTAGGCGTAGGGCAACCCCAGACTGTGACGGAAGGCGAAGGCGGCCAGGGTCGGCATCTTGGCGACGAGCCGGATGATCTGGAGCCGGCGCGTCTCGGGGTCCGAGGCGTCACGGGCTTCCGGGTAGAAGGTAGACAGGGCCGCCACGGTGGAGATCAGCATCCCCATCGGGTGGGCATCGTGATGGAACCCGTCCATGAACTTCTTGATGTTCTCGTGAACCCAGGTGTGGTGCGTGATCTGCCAGACCCAGCTGTCCATCTGGTCGAACGTGGGCAGCTCCCCGTGCAGCAACAGGTAGGCCACCTCCAGGTAGTTGGACCGCTCGGCCAGCACCTCGATGGGATAGCCGCGGTAACGGAGAATGCCCCGGTCCCCGTCGATCTCGGTGATCCGGCTCACGGTGGACGCCGTGTTCATGAAGGCGGGGTCATAGGACAGCAGGCCGAAGTCTCCGGGGCCGGTGCGGATCTGGCGAAGGTCCATGGCGCGGATGGCGCCGTTGGCGATCGGGAGCGTGTATGCCTTGCCGGTACGGTTGTCGGTGATCGTCAGGCTGTCCGAGTGCATGGTCGCTCCTCCAATCCTTGGGCTTAGAGGCGGAAGCTACTCACGGGGGCGGTCGTGCGGACGAAAGCCCGGACGATGTCCGTCTCGGTGATGATGCCGATCAGATGACCGTCGTCCAGAACGGGCAGGGCGCCGATCTTGTGGTCGAGCATGAGCTGGGCGCCCTCCCGGGCGGGGCGGTCCGGGCCGATCGTGATCACGGAGCGGGTCATGATCTCGCCGACCGTCAGCCTGGAGAGCAGATGGGTGATCTCCTGAGCCGACAGGGTGGTGGCCCGCGAGGGGAGGTTGAGCCGGATGTCCCGGTCGGTGACGATACCGGCCAGCACCCGGCCCGGGCCGGTGACCGGCAGATGCCGGATCCTTTCCTTGGCCAGGAGATCCCGGGCCTGCTGGACCGAGGTCTCGGGGCGCACCGTGATCAGACCGCCAGTCATCAACTCGCGAATCATCATTGGCCTTCCTCCGTCGATCTCGTCCCACACCGCCAAGCCCCAACCCGCTACGAGGACACTCGCAAGCCGCATGCCGGGCGACGGACCGCCTAAAATCAAATGTTCCCGCTGACTTTCGCGCTGCCGGGCAGGGACCGTGGTGGGGACGCTCCGCCCCACTGGGGTGCAAGTGGCCGCTACTCTCCAGCCTGGCGCCGGTCCTGGAGACCATGCAGCTCATCGAGGCGAGTGGCATGAGGGCGGCCGCTGGACCGGCGAGGCGGAACGGGAAGGCGGTCGCCGGCCCCGAGGGGTGACGGGCCCGCGAGGGCTCAGATCAAACGGTTACGGGTCGCGTAGGCCACTGCCTCGAGCCGGCTATGGGCGCCGAGCTTGCCCAGGATGTTCTGGACGTGGTTGCGGATGGTGGCCGGGCTCACGTGGAGGCGCTCGGCGGCGTCCTTGGTATTGACGCCGGTCGCGATGATATGCAGGATCTCGAGCTCGCGCCGAGTGAGCGTGCCGTCCGGAGCCGCCGGCACGAGCGCGGCCGGGATCGCCAGGCGCTCCCGGATGAGTGCCAGGATTTCCCGGGTCTCGGTCACGTCGCGGAGCAGATGAACCGTCCCGTCGCCGGCTCCGTCCCTCGAGAACCGGAGCGTGCTGACGTTCACCCAGATGGCAGACCCGGTCTTCGTGCGGGTGCGCATGTCGAAGCTGTGCACCGGGGTGCGCATCTTCACGAGGCCCACGACATGACAGCCCCGGCAGCAGAGACGGTTGCCGTTCTCGTCATCACCCATGAGCAGATCGCAGCATCGCCGGCCAACCGCCTCGTGCACGGTGTAGCCGAGCATGCTCTCCGCCGCGCGGTTCCACAGGACGATCCGACCCTCCGCGTCGATGGCGAAGGCCCCGTCGGCGGTCGCGGCGAGCATCTCCGCCAGCTCCGTCGTCTCGGACAGCTTCCTGCAGCTCCTTGCTCGCATCCCGCAGTCTCCTCGCTTTCAACCTGTCGGCTTTGGGAAGTGTGCAAGCTAGGTACCGACCGAACGCGGCTTCTAACTAGCTGATTCGCATCCGCTTATCATCGGGCCGTGACCGGCGACACCCAGGGGCGGGTGGTGCGATGGGACCCCAGATGGGGAGGCGCCGCCTCAGGGGGCGAGTACGGAGCATGAGCCGACCGGACCACAGGAATTGATGCAGCTGGCTCATTGCTCGCGGAGGCCGCGCGGAGTCTACTGGTCGCGACGAGCACGTTGGGGCTTGGTCAACCGATAGGGCTCGTCGAGCGGCACGCGGTACCAAGGTCCCGGCTACTGCCGGGACGCGAGCGGGCCAAGTAGGCCTGCCGCACATCGGCCCGGTGGATGGCCATCGCGCCTGTCCACCGGGCCGCTGCTTTCCAAGCGCCGTCCGTTGGAGCAACGCGCAAGCTGGGTGCAGGTCAGGACCCGGCGCCTCACGCAGAGGGCACCGCCAGAGAAACGAGTAGTCGGTGCTACGGGGACCGTTTGAGCGAGCGGATCATGCGGTCGAACCCCGCCCGCTGCGCCTCGAGCGTGGCCTGAGGGCCGGTGGCCCGGAAGAACCACTTGGCGTCGGGTCCGTCGGCGATCGCACCCAGCAGCATGTGATTCTGGCGCTCGGGGCCGCCGGGTCCGCCGCCCATTCCGCCCACATAGGTGCCGGTGACCTCCACCAGGACCACGGCAAGCTCGCCGACCTTCGTCTCCTGTATCTTGTAGCCATCGCCGACCGGACTCCCGTCCGGCCGCCGAAATTGACTTGCCCAGCGAGCCGCGTTCGCCTTCGCATCGCCCCCCTGCCCGGGCCCGAAATAGAACACCACGCATTCCCCGGGGCCGGCCGATCCCGGGAGGCGATACTGGGCGCGACGCATCGGTGATGACGGCGTCTCCTTGGTCCAGCCGGAGGGCGGCGTCCACGTGAGTCCCTGGCTCCCGGTTCCGCTACCAGGCGGGGGCCCCGGGATCGAGGGAGACTGTTCACCCTTGTCCACCGGGGGATGCCCCGGTGGTAGCAGCGGCGTCTGCGCATGGCTCCGGACCATGAACCCGGACGACACGACCAGGACGAGGAGAACGCCCAGCAGCTTGACGCCGGCGCTCCTCACGACGACCGCCGGACCTCGAGACCGGAGACATCGCGATCGAGGCAGGTGCGATGGCATTGCACATGCGTCGCCGGCTCGAAGGCACTGCAGCTCACCACGGCGGTGAATCGCCGCAGACCGGGCGGTCCCTCCTCCTCGAACGCCACCTCGACCTCGCGCCCGACCTGCTCGCACCAGAAGCGGCGGCGCACTGGAAAGCTGGTGATCAGCACAGCAAGGAAGAGCAGGATCAGGGCACCGGCGGTCCAGCCCAGCCACGCCCACCAGTAGGTACTCGCCGCGCTCTCGGCCCACACCTGGACATCTGCGCCGTCATATCCCATTGGCCAGTCCATGAGCGGCTCCTCTGATGACAGTCTTTGCAAGCCGAATGCCGCGCGACCAGGGTCGAAAGCGACATAAACTCTCGATGTTACGGGGTCACAGGTGAACGAATCGCCGTCGCGGTGATGCCCCGTCGCCACAGTGTGGGGAGGCGGCGCCTCAGCCTCCGGCGCCCGGACGGCGGCCAGGCTTGAGGGCCCGCTCCCGCGCCTCTCCCATCAGCTTGCGGATGCTCTCGGCGTCCGGCCCATTGGGCACAACCTGCAGGAAGGCTTCCGCCGCCCTGACGGCCGCGGGAAAGTCCTGCTTGCCGTGGAAGAGGTACTGCGTGCGGTCCCAGTGGGCGTGGATGTAGGAGGGATCGATGCGGACGGCCTCCTCCACCTTCACCAGCGCTTCGTCGACACGACCTTCCTGATAGAGGATGGCCCCCACGTGGGTGATCGCCTCCACGTTTCGGGCCTCCCGGGCGAGCACCCGCCCGTAGACGCGGCGCGCCTCGTCGAGGCGCCCCTGGTCCAGCGCGACGTGCGCGAGCTGGAGCAGACTCGGGATCGGCGTGTCCTCCCGCGCAGCCGCCAGCCGGAGCACCCCGAGCTCGATGTCGCTCATGAGCGCGGACGGCCCGCTCCCGGTTGGGGCGGCCGGAGCAGCGATCGGCGCGCCAACCCCCTGGCGCCCGCCGAGCCATCGAACGCCCAGCACACCGGCGCCGACACCGACGACGAGCAGGAGCAAGCCGATCGCCATGATCACCGGCGGACCCTGGAGCCACCTGGCCCGTCGCTCCGCCGCCGCCGGTTGCGGCGCCCGGCGCCCCTCGGCTTCGCGCTGAGCTCGTCGGAGGCTCACGAAGAGCCGCCCCGCCTCACGCTCGCGCTCTGCCCGCCGCCGGTGGTGCTCATCCCCGTCGAGCCTCCCGGCCGCCAGGTCCGCGTCCAGGATCTCGATCGCCTCCGCGGTCGCTTCCAGGCCGCGCTTGATCTCCTTGATGCGACTCATCGCTCGCCCCGTGCTGACGCGAAGGCCACGCGAAACACGCTCGCCGCCGGAGGCCATCCGGCGGCGAGGAGATCGAGACCGAAGCTTCCGCTACTTGAAGCGATAACCGAGCGTCACGCCGAAGATGTGGGCCTCGTAGCTCTTCAGGTCGTTGCCGAGGTAGACGGCGGAGTTGCCCGGGACGAACGGATTGATGGTGTCGGTCCGCCAGTCGTGCTTGCTGAAGGCTTCGTACGCGTAGTTCAGGCTCGCCGTCCAGACTTGCCCGAAGTGGTACCTGAGCGACGCCTCGAGCCGCAGCAGGCTGTCCTCGAAGGCGGGCAAGCGCCTGGCGACCTGGTTGCTATTGGCGACGGCGTTGAAGACGGTGCTGCCGTTGGCGTTGGGGTTCCAGGTCTCGATGCGGCCCAGCGCATAGGAATAGTTGCCGGCGAACTTGAGGTCGAGCTTGCCCGGGATCAGCCGGGCCGTCACGGAGGCGTGGTAGGTATCGATGGTGTCGGTATTGTTCGAGATCCAGTCGAGGGCCGGATCGTCCGGGTTCCGGTTGCGCGAGCGCTGCTTCTGGAAGTTGGACTCGTGCACGTAGCCGGCGGCGAAGGAGAGCCGCTCCGACGGGGCCCAGTTCACGTCCATCCCGGCCGACCAGCTGACCGCCTCCTGGAGGCCGAGCATGGCGCCGCTCTGGCCACGGGCGCTGGAGTCGTGGCTCAGGCCCGACGCGATGTAGTTGTCGAACCGGTAGCTGGCCGCCGGCGTGATCGTCACCGTCTCGGTCGGGGTGATCTGCATCATGAGATCCGCGCGCTGGCGGTCCCGGTCGGCCTCGTCGTACTTGCGCAGCAGGTACGACTGGCCCGGCTCCCCGGGCGCGGCGTCCTGCTCCACCGCGGCCAGGGCGAACGTGCGATACCTCGAGGCCCGACGGAAGGACGGCTGATACGTGGCCCGGAGCATCAGCCAGTCGGCGGGCGTCACGTCGAGGGCGGCCTTGGCGAAGAACTCGTCGCTGACCTGCACCTCGCGAGTCTCGGGCCGGTCCCACCGCTCCCATCCCGTACCCAGCGTGACGGCCAGGGGCTGGCTGACCTTCCAGCGGCCGTCCAGATCCGCGTTCTGGCGCATGTAGCTGAAGCGCTGTGAGAAGTGGGGCCCGCGGGTGATCGTGTTCTGATCGTTGATGATGAAGTCGGAGAATCGCACGACATCGCTCTCATCCATGAGGTCGTACAGCCGGTACTTCGCGCTGAACGTGACGGGAATCGGCAACGGCCGACTGGTCGCGTTTAGGTTGAACAGGATTATCTGCACATTGCCGTGCAGGCTCTTCTGGGGAAGGGCCAGGCTCGGAACGGTCGCGGGCTGACCGTTGGTGGTCGTCTGGGGGAGGAAGTCGTCGTTCTGCAGTCTCAGGCTATACGTGAAGTTGCCGTTGATGCGGGTGCGCAGGGGCAGGTTCACCCCGGCCTGCAGGCTGAAGGTGTGGGCCATGTTGCTGGGCGGCAGCGAGACGGTGCCGAACTGCTTGGTGGTGCCGACGTCACCGGCGGCGCAGGGCGGAAAGGGAGCGACGGCGGGCTGACA
>Ga0207689_10002670_pt1 | contig 16488 bp, 10 predicted proteins | sample KBSMisM52_FD_184312 | JGI IMG/M metagenome (GOLD analysis project Ga0207689, IMG submission 184312) | Miscanthus rhizosphere microbial communities from Kellogg Biological Station, Michigan, USA - KBS Miscanthus M5-2 (SPAdes) (version 2) | ecosystem: Host-associated > Plants > Roots >... | reverse complement strand
CTTCTACGACTCGGTACTGGCCGAATTCTCGGCGCGCGGACATGCCGTGGCCGTCGCGGTGAATCACGACAACGCCAAGAAGCCGATCGGCGTCGACGGCCTCCGCGCCTACGGCGGGCGGGTGTCGGTGCTGGGCGTCGTGCCCGAGCGGACCGGGCTGTGGAACGAAGCCGGGCACATGGTGCGGGCGACGATGGATTTCGTCCGCTTCCTGCACCCGACGTTCGCGGCGGCGACGGCGCTGCGCGCGCGGATCAAGCGCAAAGTGCTGCCGACCGCCTGGCACTGGCTCGACCGGATTCCGCGCCTCGGCGAGGCTGCGGTGCGCCGGCTGGTGCGCGCGCTCATGGCCGCGGAGCGCGCCATTCCCGTGTACGGCCCGATCGAGCATCTGCTGAAAGCCGAGTCGCCCGACGTGCTGCTCGTCTCGCCGCTCGTCACCGCCGCGTCGCCGCAGGTGGAGTGGATCAAGGCGGCGCGCGCGTGCGGGGTGCGCACGGCGGTCTGCGTGGCGAGCTGGGACAACCTGACCAACAAGGGGCTCCTGCGCCTCGAGCCCGACCTCGTGATGGTCTGGAACGAGGCGCAGCGGCACGAGGCCGAGGCGTATCACTACATCCCGCCGGACCGGATCGCGGTGACCGGCGCGCAGCTCTTCGACAAGTGGTTCGAGAAGACGGTCACGCGCGATCGCGAGGCCTTCTGCGCGCGCGTCGGCCTGCCCGACAGCCGTCCGTTCGTGCTCTTCACCGGCTCGTCGAGCTTCATCTCCGAGTCGCAGGCCGAAGTGAACTTCGTCCGGCGCTGGGTGGCGGCGCTGCGCGGCAGCGGCGACCCGGCGCTCGAATCGGTCAACGTGCTGGTGCGTCCGCACCCGTACAACGTCCACGTCTGGGCGCACGATCCGGTCGCCGACCTGCCCGGCGTCGGGGTGTTTCCCCGGCAGGGCTACAGCCCGATCGATCCCGAGAACCGCAACGACTTCTTCGACTCGCTGTTCCACTCCGCCGCGGTCGTCGGCATCAACACCAGCGCGATGATCGAGGCCGCCATCGTCGGCCGGCCCGTCTGCTCGCTGCTGGCCGACGAGTTCTCCGGCACCCAGGAAGGCACGATTCACTTCCGCCATCTGCTGCCGGAGAACGGCGGTTTCCTGCGGCTGGCCGCGACGGTGGAGGAGCACGTGCGGCAGCTGAGCGCGTGCCTGCAGAATCCCGAAGCGACGCGCGCCGAGACCGCAGGGTTCGTCGCCTCGTTCATCCGGCCCCACGGTGTGACGCACCCGGCCACCCCCGTGTTCGTCGACGTCGTCGAACGGCTCGCGGCGACGCCCGCCCCCGTCGCGTCGCCCGCGCCCGCTGCCGCCTGGCTGCTGCGCCCGCTCGTGGTCGCGGCCACGGCGCTGACCGTGGGCGTGGAACTGCTCACCGACGCCGAGGCCCGGGCCCGCATCCGCAAGCGATGGCGGGGACGCGTCAAGCGGGGGAAGAAGTTCGCGGAGACGATGCCGAAACGGTGGAAACGCCTGCGGAAGGCGATCTGGTGACGCGGGCGACGGCGCGATGAGAGTGCTCTTCGTCGCGTGGCGGCATTCGTACTTCCGCAATTTCGACAGCGTCGTGCGCGAGCTGACGGCGCGCGGGCACGAGGTGCATCTGGCGGCGGAAGAGGACGAGGGGCAGCCGCTCGTGGAAGCGCTCGCGGCGGAATGCCGCGGCCTGACGTTCGGCATGGCGCCCACCCGCGCGGACGACGACTGGGGCTGGGTGGCCAGCCGCCTGCGCTACGGACTCGAATATCTCCGGTATCAGCACGGGATGTTCGACGACACGCCTATGCTGGTGGAGCGGTCGCGCCAGCGAACGCCTGGCGCCTTCGTCGCGATCGGCAACGCGATCCGGAAGTACGCCCCCTGGATGCGCCGGCCCATCACCGCGGTGACGCGCTGGCTCGAGCGCGCCGTGCCCGACGACCCGAAGATTCGAGCGTTCGTCGAGGCGGCGCGCCCCGACGTGATGCTGATCACGCCGCTCATTACGCTCGGTTCATCACAGATCGATTACCTGCGCGCGGCCCGCTCGCTCGGCGTGCCCACCGCCTTGTGCGTGTGGAGCTGGGATCATCTGTCGAGCAAGGCGCTCATTCGCGAATCGCCCGACCGCGTGTTCGTGTGGAACGACACGCAGAAGCGCGAGGCGATCGAGCTGCACGACGTGGAGGCTGGGCGCGTAATCGTCACGGGCGCGCAGTGCTTCGACAAGTGGTTCGATCGGGCGCCGTCGCGGAGCCGCGAGGCCTTCTGTGCCGAGGTCGGCCTGCCGGCAGACCGCCCCTTCGCGCTCTATGTCTGTTCGGCGCCCTTTGTCGGCAGTCAGCCGGAGGCGCCGTTCGTCGTCGACTGGATCCGTCGCCTCCGTGCCTCCGCGTCGCCGCGGCTGCGCGACCTGCCGGTGCTGGTGCGGCCGCACCCGTCCCGCCGGCCTGAATGGGAAGACGTGGATCTGGCGCCGTACGCCGGCGTGGTGCTGTGGGGCGACAACCCGGTGGACGCCAAGGCACGGGCCGACTACTTCGATTCGCTGTACCACAGCGCGGTCGTCGTCGGCCTCAACACCAGCGCCTTCATCGAGGCGGCGATCGTCGGGCGCCCCGTGCACACGATGCTCCTGCCCGAGTGGCACGAGAGTCAGATGGGCACCGTGCACTTCCGGTATCTCTTCGAGGCGGGCGGCGGCCTGCTGATCTCGGCGCCCACGATCGACGAGCATCTGCGGCAGCTCGACGACACCCTGGCGCACCCGTCGCCGGGCGTGAAGCCGTTCGTCGAGTCGTTCGTGCGCCCGCATGGATTGGGTGTCGCCGCGACGCCCCGCTTCACCTCGGAAGTCGAGCGGATGCCCGGGCTGCCGGTCGCGGCGCCGGCGCCGCCCCGCTTCGCGGCGCTGGCGCTGCGGGTGCTTCGCCGCGTGATCGAGTGGCGAAGCGACGTGAGGCGCGAACGCTGGGTGTACTCGGAGAAGGAGATGGAGTCCATCCTGCGCTTCCGGACCTACCGGAAAGAGAAGGCGGTGCGGACGCGCGCGCTGAAGCACGCCGCCGAGGCCGAGCGGCAGCAGAAGCTGGCGGCCCGCGAGGCGGAGCGCGAGCGCCACCGGGAGATGAAGCGGGCGTCCAAGCCGAAGCCGCGGTCCGAGGCGTCGCGATGACACACGACCCGGCCGGCGTCGCCCGCGAGTACGCCGTCTACGAGCGGGTGCGCGACGCGGTGGTGGAGCTGACGCGCGCACGCGCCTCGGCGGGTCCCGAGGCCAGTCCGAGTGCCTACTGGACCGAGGAGCTCGAGAACATCGACTACATGGTGGAGGCCTCGCCGCTCATCGTCCGCAAACTGCGGCACCACTCGTTCCATCTCACCGGGATCCGCCCCTACGACTATCGCAGCAAGGACAGCACGCGGCAGCCGCAGTTCGAGGCGCGCCTCGCGGCGCTGCGCGAGCTCGGGGGCGACGCCCTGTGCGTGCCCGAGTCGCCAGCCCTTGGCGGCTTCGGCTACCGGATCAACGGGCAGCTGTTCAACGTCGACACGTTGAAGTTCTACGAGGTGTTGATCGGCATGGAGCGCGGCGGCGTGCTGCGCGCCCTGCGCGCCCTCGATCGCCCGACGGTCTGCGAGATCGGCGCCGGCTGGGCGGGGTTTGCCTTCCAGTTCAAGACGCTGTTTCCGCGCTGCCGCTATGTGATTGTCGACTTCGCGGAGCTGTTTCTGTTCTCCGCCACCTATCTCGGCGCCGTGTTTCCAGACGCGACACTGGCGTTCGTCGGGACGGCGGCGACGCCGACGATGGCCGAGGCCGCGGGCGCCGACTTCGTGTTCGTGCCGCACACCCTGGCGCACCTCGTCGAAGAGCTGCCGCTCGACCTGACGGTGAACATGGTGTCGTTCCAGGAGATGACGGGGCCGCAGGTACGCGGCTACGCCGCCATGGCCGCGGCCGCCCGTTGCCCGTGGCTCTACAGCATGAACCGGGAGCGCTCGCCGTACAACACCGAGCTCGTGACGGTGAGCGGGGAGCTTGCGGCCCACTACGCGCTCACCGAAGTGGAGGTCCTGGGCACCGACTACACGACGGCGATGAAGAAGGCGCCGAAAGCCGGCAAGCCCGTGGAGCGGACCGAGTTCAACTACCGGCACTTCGTTGGTCAGCTTCCGTCGCCGCGGCCCGCCGACGCTCGATCGACCGGGGTGAGTGCCGCGCGCGCGACCAGCGGCGAACCGCGGGTGGTGCTGGGCATGACGCTCTACAACAACGCGCGCCACCTGCCCGAGGCGCTGACGTCGCTGCTGGCGCAGAGCGTGGGCGACTTCGTGCTGGTGCTGCTCGACGACGCCTCGTCTGACGACACCGAGCGAGTGGCGCGAGAGTTCGCCGCTCGCGACGCGCGCGTCCGCTACCATCGCCACGCCGCGAGGCAAGCCATGGTGGCCACCTGGCACGAGGTGGCCGGGCTCGCCGCGCGCGAATGTCCGTCGGCGCGCTACTTTGCCTGGGTCAGCGATCACGACCGGTGGCATCCGCACTGGCTCGCGCGGCTGCTCGGCGAGCTCGAGGCCGACCCGGAGGCGGTGCTTGCCTACCCGATTACGCGCCGCATCGACGCGAGCGGTGCCGACCTCGACAAAGGACCACGTCTCTTCGACACCTCGGAGTGCGATGGCGTCCGTGCGCGATGGACGCACATGTGCCACTACGGCATCGGCGCCGGCGACATGGTCTACGGGTTGATGCGCCTCGACGCGCTCGTCCAGGCGGGCACGTTCCGCCGCGTGCTGCGCCCCGATCGACTGCTCGTCGCCGAGCTCGCGCTTCGCGGGCGTTTCCGTCAGGTGCCGGAGGTGCTCTGGTTCCGCCGCGACGCCAGCGGGGCGAGCGTCGATCGGCAGCGCCACACGCTGGTGCTGGCTGGCGACGAGCCCGCGGGGTTCGGCGCGCCGCCGTGGTGGCAGCACGCGCGCGTGTTGTGGCGCGAGTACACGCGCGACGACGCGACGCTCGCGGCCCTCGGGCTCTCCAAGGCCGAATGGGCGCGGATGCTGGTGCGGTACCAGCTCACCTACGGCTGGCGCCATTTCAAGAAGACAGAGGCGTCGCACGCCATCGGGCGCGGCATCGACAACGTCATCTGGACGAAAAAGATCACACGGCATTACTGGCACCACGCGGTCTACAACCTGCTGGTCGGTTCGAGAGCGCTCTGGGGCCGGCTGCGGCGCGGCGGCCGCCGGGCTGTCTACGAGCTGCTGGTCGCGATGCACCGCCTCGGCCTTCGCGGCCGCGGGAAGACCGAAACCCGATGAAGATCCTGTTCATCGCGCGGCACTACTCGTACCTGCGGCTGTTCGAGTCCGCGGTTGCGGAGCTGGCCGCCCGCGGCCACGACCTCGTGCTGGCGGCGGACCGCGAGGAAGCGCTCGGCGGACGGCAGATGGTGGAGCGGATTGCCGCGGCGCACCCCAACGTCACGTTGATCGAAGCCCCGGGTCGACACGCCGGCGCGTGGTCGGAGATCGCGCGCCGGATCCGCCTCGGGCTCGACTACCTCCGCTTTCTCGATCCGCGCTACGCCGACTCGCCCCACCTGCGCCGCCGCGCGCGCGACCGCGCGCCGCAGCTGACCGTGCGCCTTGCGGAGGGGAATGCCGGACCCGTGCGGATGGCGCGCCTGCTGCGGTGGCTCGAACGTGGCCTGCCGGGTGCGAACGAGTCCGAGCGGTTCATCGCCGCCGAGCGCCCCGACGTCGTGCTCATCACGCCGCTGGTGGACATGGGCTCGCCGCAGCTCGATCACTTCGCCGCGGCGCGACGGCTCGGCATCCGCACCATCCTGCCGGTGGGCAGCTGGGACCATCTGTCGAGCAAGGCGCTGCTGCGCACGTATCCCGATCGGCTGACGGTGTGGAACGAATCGCAGCGGAAGGAAGCGCTGGAGCTGCACGGAGTGCCGTCCGATCGCGTGGTCGTCACCGGCGCCCAGTGCTACGACCAGTGGTTTGGCCGCGCGCCGTCTGAACCCTACGGGGCCTTTTGTGAAAAGGTCGGGCTCCGTCCGGACAAGCCGTTCATCCTCTACGTCGTCTCGTCGCTCTTCAAGGGCACGGTCAGCGAGCCGGACTTCGTGCTGGACTGGATCCAGGCGGTGCGGCGCAGCAGCGACCCGCGGCTGAAGGACATCGGCATCCTGGTGCGGCCGCATCCGGCGCGCGTGGACGAATGGCGCGGCGTGGATCTGACCGGCTACCGCAACGTCGCCTTCTGGGGCGCGCATCCGGTGGATGCGGAAGCGAAGGCCGACTACTTCGACTCGCTGTTCTACAGCGCCGCGGTGGTGGGCATCAACACCAGCGCCTTCATCGAGGCCGCGGTGGTGGGGAAGCCGGTGCTGACGGTGCTGCTGCCGGAGATCTCCGAGGCCAACCAGGAAGGCACGCTGCACTTCCACTATCTGCTCAACGTCAACGGCGGCCTGCTGCACGTGTCGCGCAGCCTCGACGAGCACGTGCCGCAGCTGGCCGCGGCCTTGACCGGCCACGGCGGCGGCGACGAGAAGGCCGAGCGGTTCGTGGCCGGGTTCGTCCGTCCGTTCGGCCGCGACGAGGCGGCGACGCCGCGGTTCGTCGCGGCCATCGAATCGGCGGCGTCGCTGCCGGCGCCGGCACCCGAGCGGCGCGGGCTCACGGCCGTGTTCGCGTACGCGCTGCTGTTCCCGTACGCCGTTCTGATCTCGCTCAGCCTGCGCAGTCAGCCGTGGCGCAAGCGGACGCGCAGCCGGCTGCGGAAGTCGTACGAGCGCAAGAAGCTGGCGATCCTCCGCTCGGTGAAGCAGATCGTCACCAACCAGTTCATCGCCTCCGGCAAGCGGCGCAAGGTGGCGACGCCGATCGTCGAGTCGTCGCTCACCCCGAAGGCGGGGCGCCAGCGCGATCCGGCCAAGACGCTGACGGGCACCGAATTCCGCGAGGCCAAAGAGACGCGCGAGCTCGTGACCGTCCTCGGCCGCAGCGGCCGCCCCATCATCCTGGGGCCGTGGCTGTCGGAGACCGGCTTCGAGCTGCTCTACTGGATCCCGTTCCTGGCGTGGGCGAAGGCCTACGGCAACTTCGATCCCGAGCGGCTGATCGTCGTCTCGCGCGGCGGCGCGGCGGGATGGTACAGCCACATCACCCCGCATTACGAGGATCTCTTCTCGTTCTACACGCCCGACGAGTTCCGCCTCCGCAACGAGCAGCGGATCACCGAGCAGGAGGGGCGTCAGAAGCACATCGAGATCACCTCGTTCGATCGCGAGATCCTCGCGCGCGTGCAGGCGAAGCACGGGCTGAGCGGCGCCGAAGTGCTGCACCCGTCGCGGATGTACCAGCTCTTCGACAACTTCTGGCTGCAGCGGACGCCGGTGACCCTGATCGAGGCGTTCTCGCGCTTTGCGCCGGTGCCGCCGGCGCCACCCACCGGCGTGCGCGCGCAGCTGCCCGCGCGCTATGTCGCCGCGAAGTTCTACGGCAACGTGGCGCTGCCGCCGACCGAGGAGAACCGCGCCTTCGTCGTCGACTACCTGACGCAGCTGGCGCAGAACGTGGACGTGGTGCTGCTCAGCACCGGCCACCAGTTCGACGACCACCAGGACTTTCCGGCGGACCTGCGCGGCCGGCTGCACTCGATCGAGCACTTGATGACGCCGGAGACGAATCTGGCGGTGCAGACCGAGGTGATCCGGCACGCCGAAGCGTTCGTCGGCACCTATGGCGGCTTCTCGTATCTGGCGCCGCTCTGCGGCGTGAACACGGTGGCGTTCTACTCGCACGCGAGCGGCTTCCGCGTCGATCACCTCGAGGTGGCCAAGCGCGTGTTCGCGGCGCTGCGCTGCGGCACGTTCACCGAAGTGGACCTGCGCGCCGCCGACGCGCTGCGTCTGGGCTTTGGGGCGGCGCCGCGCGTGTCGGTGCCGTTGCCATGAAGAAGCGTCCGCTGACGGCCGCCGGCAACCTGGCCGGGAAGCTCCAGCGCAAGGCTGCGCGCCGCGCGCGATGGGCGGTGGCGGTGACGGAAGAAGGCGTGAAGGACACGATGCACGCCACGCGCAAGGCGGGCGAAGGCGTGCGCGATCAGGTGATCAACCAGGCCAAGGGCGTGCTGAAAGCGGTACGGAAGCCGCTGCGCACCGCGTCGCGTCGGCGGGCGCAGCTCAAGGAACAGGACGGGTTCAACCGCGTGGAGTGGCAGGTCGAGGAGGAGCTCGATCGGCTCCTCTCGCGCGGCCGCACCATCGTGGCCGGCCCGTGGATCTCCGAAGTCGGTTTCGAAGCGCTCTACTGGGTGCCGTTCCTCCGCTGGATGCGGACCGCGTTCCATCTCGATCCCGCGCGCGTCGTTGCCGTCTCGCGCGGCGGCGTCGGCTCGTGGTACGCCGGCGTGGCCTCGCGTTACGTGGAAATCTGGGACGTCATCGAGCCGGGCGAGTTCGCGCGCAAGAACGCCGAGCGCGGCATCACCAAGCACTACGAGCGCTCGCCGCTCGACGCCGAGATTCTGGCCGGCGTCGCCCGCCAGATCGGCACCGCCGACTTCGACGTCATCCATCCCGGGCTGATGTACCGCCTCTTCACGCTCTACTGGTCCGGTCAGCGCGCCATGGGGTTCGTGGACGCACATGCGCGGTTCGAGCCGCAGGTGCCGCCGGCCCTGATCGATCCAGGCCTGCTGCCCGCCGAGTACGTGGCGGTGAAGTTCTACGCCGCGCGCTCGCTGCCCGACACGCCGGCCGTGCGCGACTGGATGCGGCGCGCCGTGGCCGCGCTGGCCGAGCAGATGCCCGTGGTGCTGCTCGACACCGGGCTCGTGCTCGAGGACGACCACGCCGACTTCGACATCGCGGCGCGCGGCCGCGTCATCAGCGCCAAGCCGTGGATGACGCCGCGCGACAACCTCGGCATCCAGACACAGATCGTCGCCGGCGCCAGGGCGTTCGTGGGCACCTGCGGCAGCATCGCGTGGCTGGCGCCGCAGCTCGGCGTCGACACGTCGGCGCTCTTCATCGACCCCAAGTGGCTGCACGCGCACCTGCCGGTGGCGATGCGGGCGTATCACAAGATGGGCGGGGGCCGCTTCTCGGTGGCCGACCTGCGCGCCATCGACCCGCTCGGTGCGCTGGCGGTCGAACCGGCATGACAGCACTCGCATGACTGTCTTGTTCGTCGCGCGGCACTTCACCTACTTCCGCAACTTCGAGTCGGTGGTGGCCGCCATGGCCGAACGCGGACACCGCGTGCACCTGGCCGCGGATCGCGAGGAGGCGCTCGGCGGGCGCGAGCTGGTGGACCGCCTGGCGGCGCGCTTTCCGGCGCAGGTCACCGTCGGCTTCACGCCGATCCGGGAGTGGGGTCGCTACCGGCGCCTGTCCGGCGCGCTGCGGCTCGGGCTCGACTACCTGCGCTACTCGGACGAGCGCTACGAGACGACGCCGCGGATCCGCGAACGCGCCTACGAGCGCACGCCAAACTTCGTGCTGGCGCTGGCGCGCCTGCCGTTCCGCGGCCTGGTGACGCGCGCGCTCGAGCGGCTCGAGCAGGCGGTGCCGCGGCAGCAGGGCGTCGACGAGTTCCTCACGGAGCTGAACCCCGACGTCCTGCTCATCACGCCGCTCATCGAGCTTGGCTCGCCGCAGCTCGATTACGTGCGCGCGGCCCGGGCGCTCGGCATCCGCAGCGCGCTGTGCGTGTGGAGCTGGGATCACCTGTCGAGCAAGGCGCTGATTCGTGTCGTCCCTGACAAGGTGTTCGTCTGGAACGAAACGCAGCGCGAGGAGGCGTTGCGCTTTCACGGCATCCCCGCCGAGCAGGTGGTCGTCACCGGGGCGCAGTGCTTCGATCAGTGGTTCGATCGCCAGCCGTCGCGCGATCGGGAGGCGTTCTGCCGGCGCGTTGGCCTCCCCTCGGCAGGGCGGTCTGAAGACCGCCCTCTACATTTCGCCCCGTACCTTCTGTATGTCTGCTCGGCGCTTTTCAGGGGGAGCCCGTCGGAGGCGCGCTTCGTGCTCGAGTGGGTGGCGGCCGTCCGGCGTTCGGCGGATCCGCGCCTGCGCGACGTCCCGATCCTGGTGCGGCCGCACCCGCAGCGTGCCGCGGAGTGGCAGCCCGACGACGTGCAGGCCGCGCTACGCGCCGATCCACGCGTGGTGGCGTGGGGCTCCAACCCGATCGACGCCGAGAGCCGTGCCGACTATTTCGATTCGATGTACCACGCCGGTGCGGTGATCGGCCTGAATACCAGCGCGCTCGTCGAGTCGGCCATCGTGGACCGGCCGGTGTTCACGCTGCTGCTGCCGGAGTTCCGGGAGAACCAGGAAGGCACGTTCCACTTCCGCTACCTGCTCACTGTGGGTGACGGCTTCCTGAACGTGTCGCGCTCGCTCGACGAGCACGTGTCGCAGCTGGCGTCGATGCTGGCCGGCGGCGCGGTGCGTCCCAACCGGCCGTTCGTCGAGCAGTTCATCCGCCCGCGCGGCACCACCGTGGCCAGCACGCCCGTGTTCGTGGAGGCCGTCGAGGCGATGGTGGCCGGTGCGCGCCCGCTGCCGCAGCCCGCGCCCGCGTGGGTGCTCGCGCTGCGTCCGCTGGTGTACGCTCTGGTGCTCGCCGGACGGCTGCCCGGGCTCGATCGGATCTACTGGAATCCAGCCAAGCGCCGCGAGTGGGCCATTCGGCATTCATGAGCGCGTCGTACTCGCACCCGGCACTCGCCGGCCTCGGCACGGGCCGCTGCCTCGTCATCGGCGAGGTGGCGCTGTCGCACGACGGCAGCCTCGGGCTCGCGCACCGGTTCGTCGACGCGATCGCCGACGCCGGGGCCGACGCGGTGAAATTCCAGACCCACATCGCCGCCGCCGAGAGCACGCCGGCCGAGCCCTTCCGCGTGAAGTTCAGCCAGCAGGACGCCTCGCGCTACGAGTACTGGCGGCGGATGGAGTTTTCCGAGGACGAGTGGCGCGGGCTCGCCGAGCACTGCGCCCAGCGGCAGGTGCTGTTCATCTCGTCGCCGTTCTCGATTGAAGCGGTGGAGCTGCTGGAGCGCGTGGGCGGCCAGCCGTTCTGGAAGATTGCGTCGGGCGAGGTGTCGAACGCCGCGCTGCTCGATCGGGTGCTCGACACCGGGGCGCCGGTCGTCCTCTCGAGCGGGTTGAGCCCGATCGCGGAAACCGACGCCGCGGTGGCACGTGTGAAGGCACGAGGCCGGCCGCTGGGCGTGATGCAGTGCACGTCGGCGTATCCCTGTCCGCCCGATCGGGTCGGGCTGAACCTCGTGCCCGTGTACCGCGAACGGTACGGTTGCTGGGTGGGGCTGTCCGATCATTCGGCGACGATCTATCCGGGGCTCGCGGGCGTCGCGCTGGGGCTGGACCTGCTCGAAGTGCACGTCGCGCTGTCGCGCGACATGTTCGGCCCCGACGTCGTGGCGTCGGTGACGACCGGAGAGCTGCGCCAGCTCGTGGACGGCGTGCGCTTCATCGAGACCATGCGGGCGAACCCGCTGGACAAGGATGCCTCGGCCAGGGACACCGAGCCGCTGCGGCGCCTGTTCACGCGCAGCCTCGTGGCGCGCCGCGCGCTGCCGGCCGGCGCGGTGCTTGCCGCCGCCGACCTGGCGATCAAGAAGCCGGGCACCGGCCTGTCGCCTGAGCGCCTCGCCGACGTCGTGGGGCGGAAGCTCGCGCGCGCGGTCGAGGCCGATCAACTGCTCGCCATCGACGACATCGAAGGACTCTAGAGAGAGACTGTTGGCGAAACGAAAAATCTGCGTCGTCGTCACCGCGAGGCCCAGCTACTCGCGAATTCGCACCGCGCTCCACGCCATTCACCAGCACCCCGACCTCGAGCTGCAGCTCGTGGTGGCGGCGTCGGCGCTGCTGGAACGGTACGGCAACGCGATTCAGGCCATCGAGCGCGACGGCTTTCCGGTGGCCGCGCGCGTGTACATGGTGGTGGAGGGCGAGAACCTGGTCACGTCGGCCAAGTCCACCGGTCTCGGACTGGTGGAGCTCGCCACCGTGTTCGACAACCTGGCGCCCGACGCCGTGGTGACGATTGCCGATCGCTACGAGACGCTGGCTACCGCGGTGGCCGCGTCCTACATGAACATCCCGGTGGTGCACGTGCAGGGCGGCGAGGTGACCGGCTCGATCGACGAGAAGGTGCGGCACGCGGTGACCAAGCTGTCGAACCTGCACCTGGTGTCCACGGCCGGGGCCGCCGAGCGCGTCCGCAAGCTGGGCGAGGAGCCGGCGAGCGTCGTCGTCACCGGCTGTCCGTCGATCGACATCGCCGCGGAGGTCGCCGCGAACCCCGCCTTCGACTTCGACCCGTTCGTGAAATACGGCGGCGTGGGCCCGACGACCGACCTCTCGAAGGGCTACCTGGTGGTGATGCAGCACCCGGTGACGACGGAGTACGAGGAGGCGCGGCAGCAGGTGGACGAGACGCTCTACGCCGTGCGCGACGCGGGGCTGCCGGTGCTCTGGTTCTGGCCCAACGTCGACGCCGGCTCCGACGGCACCTCGAAGGGCATTCGCGTCTTCCGCGAGAAGGAGAAGCCGGGCCACTTCCACCTGTTCCGCAACATGTTCCCGGAAGATTTCCTGCGGCTGCTGGTGCACGCGACCGCCATCGTCGGCAACTCCAGCGTCGCGATCCGCGAGTGCTCGTATCTCGGCGTGCCGGCGGTGAACATCGGCTCGCGGCAGCAGGGGCGCGAGCGCGGCACCAACGTCCTCGACGTCGATCACGACCGCACGGCGATCGCGGCCGCGATTGCCGAGCACGTGCGCCGCGGCAAGGCGCCGATCGATCACCTCTACGGCGACGGCCGCGCCGGCGCCCGTATCGCCGACTGCCTGGCGACGACGGCGCTGACCGTCGAGAAGCGGCTCACGTACTAGCCGCTCACCCGATGATGTCGCCCGCGCCCTTCGTCCTTAGTCCTTTGTCCTTGGTTCCAGGTCCGTCCAAAGTCCATGGTCCTTGGTCCAATCCTGGTCACCAACCGTTTGCGACGATGATGGTTGTTTCGGACCAGGGACTAAGGACCAAGGACGGACCAGGGACCATGGACGGACCAAGAACCAAGAACCAAGCACTAGGGACCGACGAGATCATCACGGACAAACGAGACCTGCTCTGATGCAGACCACGATTCCCCCCGAGCGCCGGCAGCGTATCGATGCGCTGGCCTTCGACTACGCCGCGCAGCCGCGCGAGCGCATCGACGCCTGCAACCTGTGTCACGGCACGCGCTTCGTCACGCTGACGCACCGCGACCGCTACGGCTACCCGGCCACGGCCTCCGGCTGCGCGCGCTGCGGGCTCGTGTTCCTGAACCCGCGGATGACAGCCCGCGCCTACGGCCGTTTCTACGATGGTATCTACCGGCCGCTCGTGAGCGCGTTCCACGGCCGGCTGATCGACGCCCGCACCATCCAGGACGAGCAGCGCGCCTACGCGGCAGATCGGGCCGACATGATCCGCCCCTTCCTGCGCGACCTCGGCCTGCGGTCGATGCTCGACATCGGCGGGTCCACCGGCGTCGTGGCGGGGCACTTCGCGAAAGAGTTCGGCCTCACCGGCACGCTGATCGATCCGGCGCCTCTCGAGGTGGAACAGGCGCACGCCTTCGGGCTGGAGACGATTACCGGGCTGGTGGAGGAGCACGACTTCGGCCGGCGCACGTTCGACTTCGTCATCATCTGCCAGACGGTCGATCACCTGCTCGACATCGACGGCACCTTGCGCCGCTGCCGCGAGCTGCTCACCGACCGCGGCCACCTCTTCATCGACATCGTCGACTTCCGCGCCGCCTACCTGCGCGGCTGGTCGGTGGAGGACGCGACCAAGATCGATCACCCCTACTACCTGACGCAGAACACGATGGAAGCGTATCTGCGGCGCGCGGGCTTCGGCATCGTCACGGTGGACTACGCGGCCGATCACCTGCACGTGAGCTATCTGTGCCGCCAGATTGAACCGGTGGCCGATGCGCTGCCGGATCCGGCGGGGGTGCGCGACCTCTTCCGCGAGATCCGTTTGGTGCAGAACGCGCCGCGCCCATCGTGAGCGGAGTTCCTGGCGGCGTGCTGGCGATCGTGCCGGCAAGAAGCGGGTCGAAAGGCGTACCGAGGAAGAACGTCGCCGAGCTGACCCCGGGACGGACCCTGCTGCACTACGTGGCCGAAGCGGCGACCGGGACCGTGCGAGTGGACAAGACCATCCTGTCGACCGACGACGAGGAGATTGCAAACGTTGGACGCCGCGCCGGTCTCGAAGTGCTGTTCATGCGCCCGCCGGACCTGGCAGCTGACGACACACCGATGCTGCCGGTGTTGAAACACGCGATCGAGCAAGTAACCGCCACCGGTTGGACGCCCGAGTTCGTGGTACTCCTGCAACCCACATCTCCACTTCGTCGCGGGAAACATATCGACGATGCGCTCGAAATCCTGGTCAAGGAGGGTGCAGATTCGGTGGTATCCGTAGTCGAACTGCCGAAGACGCAGTCTCCGGACTACGTCATGAAGATTGAGGGCGGAATGCTTCGACCTTTTCTGCCCGAGGGCGCGCGCGTCACCAGACGCCAGGACGTTCGGCCGGCCTTCTATCGGGACGGGACGGTCTACGCATTCAGGCGGGACACGATCGAGCGCTTTGGCGACATTTACGGCGATCGCTGCCTGCCGCTGGTGATCGACGCACACGATTCCCTCTCAATCGATTCTCCAGACGATTGGGCGGAGGCGCAGAGGCGTCTGCAGAATTGGCCGCATTGAAAGCGCTCGTCCCCCACGCGGTACGGCGCGGCATCAGCGCGCAGGTGGCGCGCGTGCAGGCGGCACGGCTCGAGCGGAACCTCGCGGCGCTGGCCTCCGGCAGCGACACCATCGTCGCGGGTCCGTGGCTGGGCGAGGTCGGGTTCGAGCTGTTGTACTGGGTGCCGTTCCTGCGCTGGTTCGCGGAACGGTTTCACGTGGCGCCGGAGCGGCTGCTGGTGGTGTCGCGCGGAGGGACCGCTGCGTGGTATCGCCCCTTTGCCGCCAACTACCGCGAGATCTTCGACTACCTGTCGCCCGAGGAGTTCCGCCGCCGGCACGACGAGCGGCTGACGGCCAACGGCGAGCAGAAGCAGACGCAGGTGCTGGCGTTCGAGCGCCAGCTGCTGCGCGAACTCACTGGTGACGTCGAGCACCGATCGATGCTGCACCCGTCGACGATGTACGGGCTGTTCAACCCGTTCTGGTGGCGCCATCTGGACGAGACGTGGGTGCACGCGCACGCGGTGTACGCGCGGCTCGCCGCCGCGCCGCCTGCCGGCCTCACGCTTCCGGATCGCCCTTACACCGCGGTGAAGTTCTACTTCAACGACTGCTTTCCAGCCACCGACGACACGCGCGCCTTCGTGCGGCGGACGCTGCAGGAGCTGGCGTCGCGCGGCCCGGTGGTGTCGTTGGCGACCGGGCTGCGGATCGACGATCACGACGGCGACGCGCACGGCCTGCCGGGCGTCCAGCCGCTGCCCGCGGATCTGCACCCGCGCGACAACCTCGGCGCGCAGGCGGCCATCGTCGCGGGCGCGTCGGCGTTCGTCGGCACCTACGGCGGCTTTTCGTACCTGGCGCCGTTTCTCGGCGTGCAAACCACGGCGTTCTACGCCAACGACGGTTTTTCGGCGCGACACCTCGGGATGGCGCGATCGGCGTTCGCGTCGCTGGACGTCGCGGGACTGTTCGACGTCGCCCCAGTGAGACCCTGACATGAGCATCCAACACGTTCTCGTCACCGGCGGCGCCGGCTACATCGGCTCGCACCTGGTGGACGGCCTCATCGCGCGCGGCTACCAGGTCACTGTCCTCGACGCGCTGGTACCGCAGGTGCACCGTTCCGGCACCTGGCCGTCCTACGCCAACGCCAAGGCGCGCTACGTGCAGGGCGACGTGCGCGACCGCGCGGCGTTCGAACCGCTCGTGCTCGAGGCCGACGCCGTGGTGCACTTTGCCGCGGCCGTCAGCATCGGCCAGAGCATGTATCAGATCGACCGCTACGTGGACGTGAACACCCGCGGCACGGCGCTCCTGCTCGACATCCTGGTCAACGCCAAGCATCACGTGCAGAAGGTGCTCGTGGCGTCGTCGATCGGCGTCTTCGGCGAAGGCGCCTACCGCTGCGCCACGCATGGCGCGGTGGACCCGACGATCCGTCCGGAGGAACAGCTGGCGGCGCGCGACTGGGAGCAGCGCTGCCCGGTGTGCCGCGCGCCGGTGGAATCGATCCCGACGCCGGAGGGCAAGACGCTCTACCGCGACAACATCTACTCGATGACGAAGTACCACCAGGAAGAGATGGTGCTGCTCATCGGCAAGACCTACGGCATTCCCGCGGTGGCGCCGCGCTTCTTC
>Ga0207689_10002666_pt1 | contig 16499 bp, 13 predicted proteins | sample KBSMisM52_FD_184312 | JGI IMG/M metagenome (GOLD analysis project Ga0207689, IMG submission 184312) | Miscanthus rhizosphere microbial communities from Kellogg Biological Station, Michigan, USA - KBS Miscanthus M5-2 (SPAdes) (version 2) | ecosystem: Host-associated > Plants > Roots >... | reverse complement strand
CGGTGCGGTGGGCGGGCCGCAATACGACACCTTGCCGCGGGCAAAGCGCCCGGAGCAAGGGTTGCTGAAGTTGCGCAAGGAGCTGGCGTTATTCGCGAACTTGCGTCCGGCGGTGCTATATCCGGAGTTGGCAGAAGCCTCTGCGCTCAGACCCGAGGTTGTTGCGGGTCTGGACATCATGATCCTGCGAGAGCTCACCGGCGACATCTACTTCGGGCAGCCGCGCGGCCGTCGCCAGACCGACAGCGGCGAGCGCGAAGGATTCGACACGATGAAGTACGCCGAATCGGAGATTCGCCGTATTGCCCGCGTTGGCTTCGAGATTGCGCTCAAGCGCGGCCGCAAGCTATGCTCGGTGGATAAAGCCAACGTGCTCGACACGAGTATCCTATGGCGTGAGGTGGTGAGCGAAGTTGCGAAGGAGTATCCGCAAGTGACGCTCACGCACATGTACGTCGACAACGCCGCCATGCAGCTGGTGCGCGCACCCAAGCAGTTCGACGTGATCGTTACCGGCAATATGTTCGGGGACATCCTGTCGGATGAGGCGTCGATGCTCACGGGATCGATCGGCATGCTGCCGTCGGCCTCGCTGGATGCGCACAACAAAGGCATGTACGAGCCCATCCACGGTTCGGCGCCGGATATCGCGGGCAAAGACGTGGCCAATCCGCTGGCTGCCATCCTATCGGTGTCGATGATGCTGCGCTATACCTGCCATCGACCGGACGCCGCCGAGCGCATCGAGACGGCGGTAAAACAGGTACTGCGGCAGGGTATGCGCACAGCGGACATATATAGCGCTGGTACGCGCAAGGTCGGTACGCGCGAGATGGGTGATGCGGTCGTGGCCGCCCTGGCTCATAGATAAAACTGGTGTCATAGACGTCATGTGTAGACAGTTCGAATAGAGGGCACGCAAATGATGCGGGCAGGGTTTATCGGCTGGCGAGGCATGGTGGGTTCCGTGCTCATGCAGCGCATGCTGGAAGAGCACGATTTCGATCACGTCGAGCCGATGTTTTTCACGACTTCGCAGGCGGGGGGCAAGGGGCCAGCAATCGGTAAGGACACCCCGCCGCTCGAGGATGCTGGCAACCTGGAAGCGCTGATGCGCCAGCAGGTGCTCATTTCTTGCCAAGGCGCGGACTACACTGCGGAGATCTATCCGAAGCTGCGCGCGGCGGGTTGGAAGGGCTATTGGATCGATGCCGCTTCGGCTCTGCGTATGCGCGACGATGCGGTCATCATCCTCGATCCGGTGAACCTGGATGTGATCCAGCGCGCGCTGTCCCGTGGCGTCAAGGATTTCATTGGCGGCAACTGCACGGTGAGTCTGATGCTCATGGCCATGCACGGACTATTGCGCGAGAACCTAGTGGAATGGATCAGCGCCATGACCTATCAGGCGGCTTCGGGTGCCGGCGCCCAGAACATGCGCGAGCTGGTGGCGCAGATGGGCGCGGTGCATCAGGCTGCAAGTGGCTTGTTGGATAACCCGACCTCCGCGATTCTGGAGATCGATGCTGCGGTAACCGACGCGTTGCGGTCACCGAGCTTGCCGAAGGAGCACTTTGGTCTCGCGCTTGCAGGCAGCCTGCTGCCTTGGATCGACAAGGACCTGGGCGATGGCCAGAGCCGGGAGGAGTGGAAGGCGCAGGCCGAAGGCAACAAAATTCTCGGTCGCACAAGCAAACCCATCCCGATGGACGGAATCTGCGTGCGCATCGGCTCCATGCGCTGTCACAGTCAGGCGCTTACCGTCAAACTTACGCGTGACGTTCCATTGGCCGACGTACGAGCGATCCTGGCGGGCGCAAACGACTGGGTCAAGATCATTCCCAACACACGTGAAGAGTCGCTGCGCGAACTGACGCCGGCAGCCGTTTCCGGGACGCTCAGCGTGCCTGTTGGTCGCCTGCGCAAACTGTCCATGGGCGGTCAATATTTGACTGCGTTTACCGTAGGCGATCAGTTGCTCTGGGGTGCTGCGGAGCCATTGCGGCGAATGCTTCGTATCCTTTTACTGCGCCGCTAGCCCACTGTCGCGCGTTCGGGCGCAAAAGCCCGAGCCGCGGCAAATTTCCTCTGCCGCCGCCATCGCTGCAGCCCCCGGCCGATCCGGCGGGAAGCCCAAGCGGCTCTAGGCGGCCGTGTCCCCATAACTCCAAGTACGCTCCCGCCGCCATCCAACATGGCCAGGGTTTTGCTTATCCCGCAGGGCATTTGACAATCTTCCGTCCAGCTAGCTGCTCCCCGGAGGCCTAGAGGGAAGAAGGCCTCAAGCCCGGGGGCGGGTTGCCGAAAATGGTCACTAAAATGCCGAGTTACGTGATAATGTAAGACGAAAGATTAGCTTGCAACGATAACTACATGATGTTATTTTTAAATATCGCATGGTCATAACGACAGGTGGCGCCGTGAGCAAATTGTCTCTCCGAGCCTTATTCATCGCGAGCGCACTGCTAGTCTGCTCGGCAGCCGCTCACGCAGCGGGATTGGGTAAGCTCACCGTCCTCTCCAACCTTGGGCAGCCGCTTCACGCTGAGATCGACGTGGTGGCCGTTGAGAAAGGCGAGCGGGATTCACTGAATGCTAAGTTGGCGACAGTCGACGCCTACCTGCAGAACAACCTCCCCTATCCCCCGCCCTCCTTGGGGTTGAAGCTTTCGCTGGAGCAGCGTCCGTCGGGCGAGACTTATATCAACGCGACTTCGGCGCTGCCGGTCAACGAACCCTTCGTCGATATCCTGGTGGAACTGACCTGGAACGGCGGCCGAATCCTGCGTGCTTACACTGCACTGCTGGACCCGCCCGTATACGCAACAGAAGAGGCGAAGCCTGCCGCGCCTGCAGCCGCTGCTGCGCCTCAGGCGCAGGCAGCACCGCCTGCCCCCGCCGAACCGCCGGTACAGACGCAGCTGGGCACCGAGATGCAGCCAAAGGAGGCAGCCCCAACGCCGCCTGTACAAGCTGAAACTCCTGCAGCGACCGAAACCCCCGCACCGTCTGAGTCGGCGCCCCCGCAGCCCGAAGCAGTCGCCGCTGCGCCTGCTGCACCTGGTGCAGAAGCGCCCGCGGAAGCTGGCATGCCGCAAGCAACGGCACCTTCCGAGACTAAGGGTGATACTTACGGACCGGTCAAGAAGGGCGACAACCTGACCAAGATTGCCGAGAAGTACAAGTCCGGGGACGTCACGCTGGATCAGATGCTGGTTGTCTTGTTCAAGACGAACAAGGACGCCTTCATAGCTAACAACATGAACCGCCTGAAGACCGGCAAGGTATTGCAGGTTCCGGGGTCGGCGGAGTTGAGCGCCCTGGATCCGAAGGCTGCTCGGAAGGAAGTGCGCGCGCAGATTGCCGACTACAACGCCTATCGCGAAAGAATTGCGGCCGCTGCCGGCACGGCAGCGCCGAGCGCAGAGCAGGCGGGGCAGGCAGCGGGCGGCAAAGTCAGTGGCACGGTTCAGGAGAAGACAGCGCCGGGTCAGGCTCAGCCGAAGGAACTGTTGAAGCTGTCGAAGGGCGAGTCTCCTGGCGGGGCCGGTGGTGCGCAGGATCGCATCCGTTCGCTGGAAGAAGAAGTGGCGGCGCGCGAGAAGACGATCAAGGAGCAGAACGAGCGGGTTGCTAAGCTCGAGAAGACCATCAAAGACATGCAGGCGCTCCTCGAGATCAAGAACAAGGGGATGGCCGAGTTGGCCAAACCCGGTACGACGCTTCCACCAGCCGCTGTGCCGGCGCCGACGCACAAGCCGGAACCCGCGAAGCCTGAGGTTTCGGCTGTCCCACCCGCGACTCCCACTCCATCGCCGGCTCCGGTCGCTGCGCCGCCCGCCGAGCCGGTGACCGGTCCATCGGCTGCATCCGGTACGGCTGCAGTGACCAAGCCGAAGCCCAAGAAGCCAGCCATTCCGCCTCTGCCGCCCAAGCAGGAAGAGAGCATTATCGACCAGCTCATGGAAGAGCCTATCTATCTCGCGGGAGGGGCGGCCGTGCTGGCCTTGCTCGGCTACCTCGGCTTCCGTTTCGCGCGCAATCGCCGCGCGGCAAATAGCGACGGTCCCGTCGCGGCAGAAAAAAAAACTTCTGAAGTAGCGGCTTTCACAGGAACGAGTACCGATACTTCCGGTGGTGTGCCGGCTGCGGCACGCACGGCTGCCGCTGCGCAGGTAACCGAGGAAGTCGATCCGCTCGCCGAGGCGGAGATCTACCTGGCTTACGGGCGTGATGCACAGGCTGAGGAGATTCTCAAAGAAGCCCTCAATACGCATCCCCGCCGCTTCGAGATCCACCTCAAGCTGCTGGAGATCTACGCAAAGCGCAAGGATCTGGCAGCGTTCGACCCGGTCGCGCGCGAACTCCAGGTTAGCACCGGCGGACAGGGTGAAGTCTGGTTGCAGGCCGCACGCCTTGGCTACCAGATCGATCCGGCGAACCCGCGCTACCTGGCAGGCAAACCTAGCGGGGCGGAGACTGCCGCCGCGGCAGCAGCTGCTGCGGCAGCCGCGTCGCCCCTCGAGGAGAGGCTCGACTTCAACATCGGTTTGGATGATGCCGATGTTGGGACCAAGACCGATATCGATTTGAGTCGACTGGGTGGTGCAGGCGGCGGGACTACCACCGACATCGACCTCAGCGATATGGGTGGACCCAGCGTGCCAGCCGCTGCAGACATCGATCTTTCCACCATGTCGAGCGCACCCGAGACAGCCGTGCAGGCAGTTGATGTCGTCGACTTTCCTATAGACATATCGGCCGCGCCCGAAGTAACCGCCGATGCACCTTCTGCAAGCGGTCTGGATTTTGACTTCGACCTCAATAGCTTGTCTGGACCCGCTGCGGAGAGCAGTACACAGACCTCCACGCGTACCGTTACGAAGGCGATGACGCAGACCGTCGCAGATGTTGGTGAGCCTGGCATGGGGACCATCGAGTTCGACTTGAGCAAGATATCCCTCGACGCAGGCGGTCCGGGTAAGACTGAACCGCGACTCGGCCTGGGCGACGCGCCGGCGATGCCCGATATCGATCTATCGGGTATCAGCCTCGACCTGGGCGGCGAGTCGCAGCCGGCGGGCACAGGGGCCGGGGGCGAAGGCAAGGACGACCGCTGGTACGATGTGCAGACCAAGTTTGATCTTGCCAAGGCCTACCAGGAGATGGGTGACAAGGAAGGCGCACGCGAAATTCTGCGCGAAGTCATTGCCGAAGGCGACGGCGAACAAAAGGCGGCTGCACAACGGGTACTAGAAACGCTCGGTTGAGCGGCAAGTCGGAATCGCTGTAACATCCCCCTCGGAGAAGGTGGATCGGCGCCGAGCATATACGAACAATGTCGACTGCTGCAGCACGTCCCTAGAACAATCAAACCAGTCGCATCCACACGCAGCGCCTCATCGCTGCATCGATCCGCCGTTCCCATACGCCGTGGTCACCCGAGACGCAATCGCGGGCGCGGCAAGTGTGTTTGCCCCTCGCCCAAGCTTTCGGCAAGCTTCTGACTCTGATGCGAATCGCTCTTGGACTCGAGTATGACGGCAGTGGCTTCTGCGGCTGGCAGACCCAGCCGTCGCGCTGCGCCGTTCAGGATGCCGTCGACTCGGCGCTGTCGCAGATCGCGGCACATGCGATCGAATCGCAGTGCGCCGGTCGCACCGATGCGGGTGTGCATGCGTTCGGCCAGGTGGTGCATTTCGATACCCACTCGCAGCGCCCTCTCACCGCCTGGGTGCGGGGGGTCAATACTTTGTTACCGCGGGCGGTCGTAGTTAAGTGGGCACACGAGGTCCCGGAAGCGTTCCACGCGCGTTATTCCGCCCGTGGACGAGCGTACATCTATCTTCTCGTCAATCGATCGGAGCGACCCGGGCTGCACCATGCTCACGTAGGCTGGCATCATCACAATCTCGACCTCGGCTGCATGCGCGAGGCGGCGGCCAATCTGCTTGGCACACATGACTTCAGTGCATTTCGTGCGGCCGAGTGCCAGGCACGTTCACCGGTGAAGGAGTTGCGCCGCCTGGATATTCAACGATACGGCGAAATCGTCGTGTTCGACTTTGCTGCCGATGCATTCTTGCACCATATGGTACGCAACATCATTGGCTGTCTGGTCAAGGTGGGCAACGGCAGCCGCCCCCCCGAGTGGGTCAAGCAGGTGTTGGAAGGCCGCGAACGCGAACGAGCAGCGCCCACCTTCGCTGCAAACGGCCTTTATCTCACGGCAGTAGAATATGATGAGAGTTGGGGCCTGCCCAGGTACAGCCGAGGCAGTTCAGCGCAACTCCTCGCGCGTTTCGGGCCGAGCGCATCCTTTCTGTCCTAGGCGATTTCTCCTTGGCAACTGCGGTAAAGATTTGTGGCATTACCCGGGTCGAGGACGGGCATGCTGCGGCCCTTGCGGGTGCCCATGCAATCGGCCTGGTATTCCATGCAGCTAGCGCGCGTTGCGTTACTACGGAGCGCGCGAGGGCTATCGTGCAGCGGCTGCCGCCCTTCGTGACGGCGGTTGGCTTGTTCGTCGATGCGCCTGCAGAGCAAGTGCGCCAGATTCTGCAGGAGGTGCCGCTTCAACTTCTGCAGTTCCATGGCGCCGAGCCGGCGGACTACTGTAGCGCGTTTCGTGTGCCCTACATAAAAGCCATTCGGGTGAAAGCAGGGGTGGATTTGCTACAATGCGCTGCCCGTTATGCCTCGGCGAAGGGGCTCTTGTTGGATGCCTGCGTCGATGGTGTTGCTGGAGGTACGGGTGAATCCTTCGACTGGGATCTAATTCCACACGCCGTTGCGCTGCCGATCGTGTTGGCGGGTGGATTGACCCCAGGGAACGTCGGCGCGGCCGTGCGCAGAGTTCGGCCATGGGCAGTCGATGTCAGCAGCGGCGTGGAGCGGGAAAAAGGTATCAAGGACGCAGCGGCGATAGCTGCATTCATTCGAGGAGCGCGCGATGCAGATGTATGAAGCCGGGCAGATCTACGATCTACCGGACAGCCGTGGCCACTTCGGGCCCTACGGCGGCGTGTTCGTCGCTGAAACGCTCATGCATGCGCTGGACGAACTCAAACGCGAGTATCTGCGCGTGCGCGACGATGCGCAGTTCCAGGCCGAGTTCGCATACGAACTCAAGCACTATGTGGGACGTCCGAGCCCGGTCTATCACGCCAAGCGACTGTCCGAGCAGGCTGGCGGCGCTCAGATCTGGCTCAAGCGCGAAGACCTCAATCACACCGGCGCGCACAAGATCAACAATACGATCGGCCAGGCTCTGGTCGCCAAGCGCATGGACAAGAAGCGCGTGATCGCGGAGACCGGCGCCGGACAGCATGGCGTAGCGGCGGCCACTGTGGCGGCGCGCTACGGGATGGAATGCGTCGTATACATGGGCTCCGAGGACGTTAAACGCCAAGCCACTAACGTTTATCGCATGAAGCTTCTCGGTGCTACGGTGGTGCCGGTTGAGAGCGGTTCGAAGACACTCAAGGATGCGCTCAACGAAGCGATGCGCGACTGGGTTACCAACGTCGAGAGCACCTTCTACATCATCGGCACGGTTGCCGGACCGCACCCGTATCCGGCCATGGTGCGCGATTTCAACGCCGTTGTCGGCAAGGAATTGCGCACACAGATGCCCGAGGTGATCGGACGTCAGCCGGATGCCATTCTGGCGTGCGTCGGCGGGGGATCGAACGCCATGGGCGTATTCCATTCGTATATTCAGGACGCGACAGTGCGCCTGATTGGTGTGGAAGCGGCAGGCGAGGGCATAGCCAGTGGGCATCACGCGGCCACACTGTGCGCAGGTCGCCCGGGGGTACTGCACGGGAATCGCACCTATCTGCTGCAGGATGAAGATGGGCAGATCATCGAGACGCATTCGATTTCTGCCGGCTTGGACTATCCCGGTGTAGGACCGGAGCATGCTTGGCTCAAGGATAGCGGTCGCGCGGAATACGTCGCTATCACCGATCAAGAGGCACTCGACGCGTTCCATGCGCTGTGCCGCCTGGAAGGTATCATGCCGGCGCTTGAATCCAGCCACGCACTAGCGCATGCCTTGAAGATCGCACCCGCAATGCGTAGGGAGCAGGTGCTGCTGGTGAATCTCTCAGGTCGCGGCGACAAGGACATGCACACTGTCGCCAAGCATTCGGGTCTGACGCTCTAAGTGGACGGTGACAAGTTGGAGCGCTTGAGTTCCGCCCGCGCGGCGCCTCCCGTTGCCGTACGCCCTGGCCTCTAGTCTGTCCATACATGTCCCGCATCGCATCCACATTCACCAGGCTCAAGGCCAATCGCCGCAAGGCTCTCATCCCCTTCATCACGGTCGGCGATCCGAACCTCGAAATGACGGTCCCGCTGATGCGAGCGTTGGTGGATTCGGGAGCTGACATCATCGAATTGGGAGTGCCGTTCTCGGATCCGATGGCCGATGGCCCGACGATTCAGCGCTCGAGCGAACGCGCACTCAAACACCACACGAATTTGCGTGCCGTGCTGGAGGCGGTGGCGCGGTTCCGTGCAGTGGACGACTCCACGCCTGTCGTGCTCATGGGTTACGCAAACCCAATCGAAGCGATGGGCTATGAGCGCTTCGCTCAAGATGCAGCCAAGGCCGGCGTGGATGGCGTGTTGGTCGTCGACTATCCTCCCGAGGAAGGAAGCGAGTTGTTGGCGCAACTCAAAGAACGCGGCATCGACAGCATCTATCTTTTGGCGCCGACCTCGGAAGAGCGGCGTATGGAGGAAGTCGGACGAGCGGCCAGCGGCTATATCTATTACGTATCGCTCAAAGGCGTTACCGGCTCTGCTGCGCTGGATTTGCAGGAGATAGGTCGTAAGATCCCTAGGATCCGCTCCCACATCAAGCTGCCGGTCGGTGTAGGTTTCGGCATTCGCGACGGCGACACCGCGCGCGCCGTGGCGCAGTTTTCGGATGCCGTGGTGATCGGAAGCCGGTTGGTCCAGGAAATCGAGCAATCGACCCCAGACAGCCTCATCGCGAATGTGAAGGGCTTGATCGGCGGCATTCGTAAGGCGATGGACGCGTGAGGCAGGGCCCCTGGTTGCATTGCTGTTCGGCATCTCGACATTCGCTTCGGTCGATTACCATCGAGGCACTGACTGATCCGGAGGTGAGGTGAGCTGGCTGCAGAAGCTGTTGCCCCCCAAGATCAAGCGCAGTCCAGGTGCGGCGAAGAAGGCCGTGCCGGAAGGGTTGTGGATAAAGTGCGAGGTCTGCGAAGCGGTGCTCTACCGTGCCGATCTCGAGAAGAGCATGGACGTTTGTCCGAAGTGCTCTCATCACAACCGCGTCACCGCTCGTGAGCGCCTGGATTTCACGCTCGACCCTGAAGGTCGTTACGAGATCGGTGCAGAGGTCGTGCCCGTGGACTTTCTCAAGTTCGTCGATAGTCGGCGCTATACGGAGCGCCTGCAGGCGGATGCCATCGAGAGCAATGAAACCGATGCACTGGTGGTGATGCAGGGCGCGATCAAGACTATTCCAGTGGTGGTGGCCGCCTTCGAATTCCGCTTCATGGGTGGCTCCATGGGTTCGGTCGTCGGTGAGCGTTTCATTCGCGGCGTGCAGTCCGCCATCGAGCAGAAGATGGCATTCATCTGCTTCACCGCCAGCGGTGGCGCACGCATGCAGGAAGGCCTGATGTCTCTCATGCAGATGGCCAAGACCACTGCGGCATTGACGCAACTCAGCACGGAGCGACTTCCTTTCATTTCGGTGTTGACTGATCCGACCATGGGCGGTGTGTCGGCGAGCTTCGCAATGATCGGTGACGTCGTGATCGCAGAACCTGGTGCGCTGATCGGGTTTGCCGGTCCGCGCGTGATCGAGCAGACCGTCAAGCAAACGCTCCCCGAGGGTTTTCAGCGCGCCGAATTCCTCTTGGAGCATGGTGCGGTGGACATGATCGTCGACAGACGGCAGATGCGCGATCGGCTGGTGAGCCTGATCACCTTGCTGATGCGTGCACCAGCTGCTTGAGCACGGCTGCGCGCGACAACATCGTTAGAGCGCCCGCTGCTGGCCAGGGCGACTTGCCCGCCTGGCTGGATTACCTCGAGCGGCTCCATCCCAGCGCGATCGCACTTGGACTGGATCGCGTCGACGCCGTACGCCGAAATCTTGGACTCGTACTCGAATGTCCGGTATTCACCGTCGGCGGTACCAACGGCAAAGGTTCGGTCTGTGCATTACTCGAGAGCGTTCTGCGCTGCGCAGGTTACCGTGTTGGCTGCTACACATCGCCTCACCTGCTGCGCTACAACGAGCGGGTCCGCATCGATTCTGTAGAGGCTGCGGACGCGGCGTTGGTGGACGCGTTCGAGCGCGTGGAAAAGGCGCGTGGCGCGGTTTCCTTGACCTACTTCGAGTTTGGGACGCTTGCAGCGGCGCTGCTGTTCGCCGATTCCTTGCTCGACGCTGCCGTGCTCGAAGTCGGGTTGGGAGGCCGGTTGGATGCCGTCAATGTATTCGCTCCTGACTGCGCAGTGATTACCAGCATCGGAATCGACCATATCGATTATCTTGGCGATACGCGGGAGCAGATCGGTCTTGAGAAGGCGGGCATCTTTCGAACCGGACGTCCAGCCGTTGTGGCGGACCCGGATCCCCCCGCGACGCTGATCGGGCACGCGAAGGAAGTGCAGGCCGAGCTTTTCTTGATCGATCGAGATTTTGGTGCACAACCCCAAGATGGTGAGTGGACCTATTGGAGTTGGGTCGCACGTCGGCGTGGTCTGCCGCGGCCGAACCTGCGCGGAAATCATCAACTGGGCAATGCGGCCGCAACGTTGGCCGCTCTGGACTGTGTGCGCGACCGTCTGCCGGTGGATATGGGCGCGATTCGCCGCGCACTGGTCGAAGTGGAACTGCCTGCGCGTTTTCAAGTGCTGCCCGGCCGCCCAACCGTGATCCTCGACGTCGCACACAACCCGCACGCAGCACAGCGGCTGTTGGAAAACCTGAAACTCATGGATAGCCGACAGCAGGGGGGGATTGGTCGCACAATCGCTGTGTTCGCGATGCTCGAGGACAAGGACATTTCCGGTGTCGCGGGGATCGTGGCTCCTTGCGTCGACCGATGGCTGATTGCCCCTCTTCCAGGGCTACGTGGTGCAACCGCAGAACACATTGGCTCGGCTCTCGCCACTGCGGGAGTAGATGGCGACGCTATCCACGCGCATCCCACGGTAGGCGCGGCCTACCTTTGCGCGAAAGAACTGGTGGGAGCGAATGATAGAATTGTCGTGTTCGGGTCCTTCCGAACCGTGAGCGAGGTCCTGCGACTCCCCCGCCGGGATATCAGTTGATCTCGGATGAGCAAAGGCATTCTGTGAACGACTAAAGGGCGAGCGTGGCAAAAACCGTCGTCTCGGACGAAGAAATTCAACTGCGAAAACGTGCGCGCCGCAGATTGGTGGGTGCGATAGCGCTGGTCTTGCTGGCGGTGGTTTTCCTGCCGATGGTGCTGGACAGTGAGCCTAGACAGCGGCCGCAGGAAGTGAACATCCAGATCCCGTCCATTCCGCCGCAAGCGCCGATGCCTCCGGCAGGTCAGACTGCAACCCCAGCTGCCGATGCGTCGGCGCCGCGACCGTCCGTCGATTCCGGGACACCCTCGGCACCGACAGCGCCATCTCCGGATGCGGTTGCGCGAGCAGTGCCTGACGCGAAGGTCGTTGCACCATCTCGACCGACTGCATCGCAAAAACCCACACCCGCGGCAAGCCGTCCGGCAGACCCTGCGCAGGGCGGTACTTCGCAAAGTCCTGCTCAGGCTGGCGAAGGATACGTCGTGCGGCTGGGAGCCTTCTCCGACGCGAACAACGCGAAGCAATTGTTGGCGAAGCTGAAAGCCAACAAGATCGCTGGCTACTCCGAGCTGCTGAAAACTGCGGAGGGCCAACGCGTGCGCGTGCGTGCCGGTCCGTTCCCAACCGAGGAATCCGCCCGGGCGGCACGTGATCGTATGCGTCAACTCAAGCTGATTCCGCAGGCCAGTGAAGGAAAAATCGTGCGGCAGGGGGAGTGAGGGCCGCTGCCGCAACGCGAAACCTCAACTTGAGCATGGGGCCGACCCAGCGATCGGACACAGCAGGGCGTCAACGGTGACAGCCTTCGACTATGTCGTTCTGGCCGTGATAGGGTTGTCGGTGCTGGTGAGCATTTTTCGGGGGGCGGTGCGGGAGATCATGGCACTGGCTTCCTGGATCGGTTCGGGGTTCATCGCGATAGAGTTCTCTCCTAGCGTGTCGGGCGTTTTGCCTTCCGCAATCTCGAATCCGACCATTCGCATCGCGGTCGCATTCGTGGTTCTACTGCTAACGTGTTTGCTGCTGTTCGCGCTAGTCAGTCTTGCAGCGTCCAATCTCATAAAGAAGGCGGGCTTGTCCTCCATGGACCGCACAGTGGGTGCATTTTTTGGACTCCTTCGCGGTATTGTTGTCCTTGTCTTGTTGGTGCTGTTGGCGGGTCTGACACCGTTACCGAGGGACCCCGCCTGGCGTAATGCGACTTTCAGTCCACCATTGGAAGCGCTGGCGATCTTTGCGCGTGGTTTCCTGCCGGAGCCGTTCGCAGTCCGGATTCGGTATGAGTAACGGGTAAGGGTTACGCCGGTAACTTACACACTGCCGAGCGCGAAGGTGGTTTCGAATATACTATTGCGTTATCGGGTGGCAACCCCATTTAAGCAGGGATTGCGCTGGTGGAAGGCGGCATGCGACGGTCGGTACGTGAACTATCGATGTGCAAGTTACCGGAGTGCCAGAGAATGTGCGGCAACAGTTGTGCGCGGAAGATCTCATGTGCGGAATCATAGGCGCTGTAGCCAAATCACCGGTTAATCAACTGCTCTACGACGGGTTGCTGGTCCTGCAACACCGTGGTCAGGACGCCGCAGGTATGGTGACCGGCGCTGGCAGTACCTTCCATATGCACAAGGACAGTGGCCTGGTGCGCGACGTCTTCCGCACCCGGAATATGCGAGCCCTCATGGGCACCACTGGCATCGCTCACTGTCGCTACCCCACCGCAGGCTCGGCGGAGAACTCCGCGGAAGCGCAGCCGCTCTATGTCAATTCACCGTTCGGGATCGTGCTCGGGCACAACGGCAATCTGACCAATGCCGCGCAACTTAAGCGTGAACTGTTCCGGCAGGATTTGCGACACGTCAATACAAGCTCCGACTCGGAGGTGTTGCTCAACGTGCTGGCGCACGAACTGCAAGACGCCACCGGCTCATATGCGCTCGACCCTACGACGATCTTTCAGGCGGTGGCCGGAGTGCATCGCCGCTGCCGCGGCGCCTACGCTGTCGTCGCGATGATCGCAGGCTACGGGTTGCTCGCCTTCCGCGACCCCTACGGTATTCGTCCGCTGGTGATCGGCTGCGCGGAGACCGAGGCAGGCAAGGAATACGTTGTGGCATCCGAGAGCGTGGCGTTGGATGTACTGGGTTTCAAGCTGGTGCGCGATGTGGCGCCAGGCGAGGCGATTTTCATCGACGAGGATGGCAACTTCTACAGCAGGCAATGCGCTGCCACTCCTTCCCTCAACCCCTGCGTATTCGAATTCGTCTATCTCGCCCGGCCCGATTCCGTAATCGACGGCATCTCCGTATATGAGACGCGCCTGCGGATGGGTCGCTCGCTGGCCGATAAGATCCAGCGCGAGTATCCGTCGCTGGGAATCGATGTAGTCATCCCCATTCCGGATTCAAGCCGGCCCTCGGCGATGGAATTGGCCAAGCAGCTGGACGTGAGCTATCGCGAAGGGTTCATCAAGAATCGCTACATCGGCCGTACTTTCATCATGCCTGGGCAGGGTGTGCGCAAGAAATCGGTACGTCAGAAACTCAACGCCATCGGCATGGAGTTCAAGGGCAAGAACGTACTGCTGGTGGACGATTCCATCGTGCGCGGCACCACCAGCCGGGAGATCGTCCAGATGGCCCGCGATGCCGGCGCGAACAAAGTCTTCTTTGCCTCGGCCTCACCACCGGTTCGCTATCCGAACGTCTACGGTATCGACATGCCTTCGCCCCGTGAGTTGATCGCGAACGGTCGCACCGATGTGGAGATCGCCGCGGAGATCGGCGCAGACTGTCTGATCTATCAGGATCTGGATGCTTTGCTCGATGATGTGCGCTCCGTCAATCCGCGTGTGACGAGCTTGGAAGCGTCGTGCTTCAGTGGCGTCTACGTTACGGGCGATGTCACGCCGGAATACCTTGCGGGCGTGGAAGCCGATCGCAACGATATCGAACTTGGTCGTGGCTCCTCCATTGCCACCACTCAACTGGACTTGAACCTGGCGACGACCGACTGAGTCAGGTTGACAGGATGCGCCGCCAGGCGTACTGTCACAGTCTTGCGCCGATTTGAGAGTCACAGCTTGCGGGCGCGTTAAAAATGCAGCTAAAGCGTGGGCAAAACCCGCGTGAGCCTAGCTGCGCGGGTTTTTGTTTTTTTGGCGCCGGCGGCGTGTCGGCTTAACTCCTATGTCCAATCTAGAATTCGAAACCCTGGCCATCCGGGCCGGCATTCATCGCAGCCAATTCAACGAGCACTCGGAGGCGCTGTTCCTCACCTCCAGCTTCGTGTTCGAGAATGCGGCCCAAGCCGCGGCCCGCTTTGCCGGAGACGAATCCGGCATGGTGTATTCGCGCTACACCAATCCGACCGTGGAAGCGATGCAGGAACGCCTCGCGGCCCTCGAAGGTGCGCAATGTTGTGTCGCGACGGCCTCGGGCATGTCGGCCATTCTCGCCACCGTTCTGGGCTTGCTGCGCAGTGGCGACCACATCGTCGCATCGCGGAGTTTGTTCGGGGCTACCGTGCAGCTATTCAACAACTGGCTGCCGCGCTTTGGCATCCAGGTTTCTTTCGTCGGCGGCCCGCAACCGGCCGCTTGGACGCAGGCGCTGCGTCCGAATACGCGCATGCTGTTCCTGGAAACGCCTTCGAACCCACTGACGGAGATCTACGATATCGCTGCGCTGAGCGATGTTGCGCATCGTGCCAACGCATGGTTGGTAGTCGATAACTGTTTTTGTACGCCTGCGCTGCAACGTCCCTTCGAACTCGGTGCGGACATCGTCATCCATTCGGCTACCAAGTACCTCGATGGCCAGGGACGCGTGCTGGGAGGGGCAGTGCTCGGTGCGCGGGCGTTGATTCAGGATCCGTTGACGACATTCCTTCGCAATGCGGGGCCGACCCTTTCCCCCTTCAATGCCTGGGTTATCCTGAAAGGTTTGGAGACCCTCAAGCTCCGGATGGATGCCCACTGCGCTGGCGCATTGACTTTGGCACGTTGGCTCGAACAGCACCCGCGCGTGACGCGAGTCTACTATCCCGGGCTATCCAGTCATCCCCAGCACGAGCTTGCCTCCCGTCAGCAGACCAGCGGGGGCGGCGTAGTTTCCTTCATCGTGAAGGGTGGACGCGAAGCGGCTTGGCGAGTGGTCGATGGAACGAGCATGATCTCCATTACCGCCAACCTCGGCGATGCGAAGACCACGATCACTCATCCGGCCAGCACCACGCATGGCCGCATGTCTCCCGAAGCAAAAGCTGCCGCTGGAATCGAAGAAGGATTGCTGCGCGTCGCCGTCGGATTGGAATCCGTGCGAGACATACAGGCCGACCTCGAACGGGGACTAGTGTCCTGAATCAAGGAGCCGGGGAATCCCCGCCGGCCATCGCCCCTGTCTGCTGATCTTGCACCCAGATCCAGAATTGATTGCTGCCGTTGATCCTCTCCTGTGCATGGACCACGTAGCTGTGGCCGGGGTCGGTGTTGAACCGAACTTCGATACTGGCCAACTCCGGACAGCTCTGATCGCTTCCGCGACATAGCATTACGCCGAAGATCCCGGTTTGCTGACCGCCGCCGACCGCGACTTCCTGGCTGTTGCGCCAGGATGGAGCATGGCCGCTGACCGATTCGATACGGACGTAGCCGCCGCGATAGAACTCACCCCACTGTCCGGAGCGCACCACCGCAGTCTCCGCGGTAGGCGCGAGGTGCGTGGTTTGAAACAACGCGCAGCCGCTCGTCATAAGAGCAGACAACAATATCCCGCGGTGTGCCGTCTTCATCTCAGCGAAACGGGAGCAGGATTGACTCGCAGCCGTCGCGGGTGACCCGAAGGTATTGCCCCGTCTGATACCAATCCGAGAGAACCCAACGCTCACATCGCCGACCATCGACGATGTGCTCGTGGCGCGCGGGCCGATGGGTATGCCCATGGATCAACCGATCACAGCCGCATTCTCGGAATGCGCTTGTCACAGCCTCTGGGGTGACGTCCATTATTTGCGCCGATTTGGTTCGCTTCTCGCTCTCGCTGATACGGCGAGCCCGTTCGATCTGACGTCTGCGCCACGACAACGGCTGCAACATGAAAAGCTGTTGCCAGAAGGCGCTCCGCACCCGGCGACGGAAGGATTGGTAGCGCTGATCATCCGTG
>Ga0207689_10002659_pt1 | contig 16519 bp, 14 predicted proteins | sample KBSMisM52_FD_184312 | JGI IMG/M metagenome (GOLD analysis project Ga0207689, IMG submission 184312) | Miscanthus rhizosphere microbial communities from Kellogg Biological Station, Michigan, USA - KBS Miscanthus M5-2 (SPAdes) (version 2) | ecosystem: Host-associated > Plants > Roots >... | reverse complement strand
ATTACCGCTGAGATAATTCCCACGTAGGCGAATATCCACCCGCTGTGAAATGCGTCGTAACCAAAACGGAACATCAGGAACAGAGAGAACGACGCCGTCATGATCGAGAATGCCACGATCGAAACAAAATAAATCGTGAGTACGTAAGCGAGGCGCGGATCTCGCAAAGCGGTCATCAAGCGGCCCCAGCCGCGGCCGGTAGCAGCGGAAGTTCGCGCCGGATGATCGGGCGTGATCGTTTCTGGCAGCGTGAAGTACAAAAGCACGGCGTTCGCGAACGCGAGTCCGCCGGCGAACAAAAACGGAACGTGAATTCCCCAGCGGCTCAACACGCCGCCGATCGCCGGACCAAAAACGAAGCCGAGTCCGAACGCCGCACCAATCAGACCCATGCCCTTCGCGCGGTTTTCTTTGGTCGTCACATCGGCGATGTAGGCTTGAGCGGTCGAAATGTTTCCCCCCGAGATGCCATCGATGATGCGTCCGACAAACAGCATCCAAAGCGTGGTCGCGAATCCCAGGATTAGAAAACCAATGCATGTGCCGAGCAGACTGAATAACAATACGGGCCGCCGGCCATACTTGTCGGACAATCTGCCGAGTACCGGCGCGAAAAACAATTGCATTACCGAATACGAAGCGAAGAGCAGTCCTACTTCGCGGGGCGTAGCGCCAAAGCGTGTGCCTTCGGCGTAGTAAGGCAGCACAGGAATGACGATCCCGAACCCGATGAGATCGATGAAGACGGTAATGAAGATGACAAGCAGAGGTGAGCGCTTCATAGACTAGTGAATCGTCAATCGTGAATCGTAAATAGACGAAAACAACACCCTGCCGCTCCGGGACTATTCACGATTTACCATTACGATTTACGGCTCTACGGCCGATTACCCGATCAGCTGACAACTGTCCACCGCCGGTTATCAACAACGCGAGCGCTATCGCGAGAAACGAGATCGCCAGCTCCATGCCTTCAGGAGCAAAGAATCCTTTGTTTCGCAGCACGCCGAATATCACTGTCAGCATCACGCAAGTAATCAGGAAAGCTCCTAATCGGGTCAGCAAGCCGATCAACACGAGCGCGCCTCCGATCAGTTCGCCCAAGGCGGCGGCGGCCATCCAAACGGCCGGCGGTCGCATGAACGTAAATGGCGCGGGAAAGGAAGTGAATTGTCTAAACCCCGGGCCGCCAAAAGAGCCGAAGACTTTCTGCGCGCCGTGCGCAACAAAAGCAACGCCGAGCGCGAGTCGCAATGGAAGCGGCGCCCATGAAGCACTGGTCGAAGCGAGTCTGCGTAACATGACTACTCCTGCGATTTGGTTTGGAATGGAACCCGGCAACTATAAATCTGTTTGCGGCCGAGGGCTAGTGAGTGTGAAGGGCTTTCGTAGTAACATCGGTCTCGCTACATCTCTCCACCCAAAAGTTCGCAAGGATGTTTTTCCGAAGATGCGTTATCTGATTCGTCTGTTACTTCTAGGTGCGCCGTTGCTGTTCATTACCAGCGGTGTCGCGAATGCAGGTCACCAGGATGGCGGCACAAACATTTCATTCACGGTTTCAATGTCAAAACCGCACACCCACCTGCTCGAAGTCGAGATGCGCATTGCGGAATTTGGCGCGACCGCAATTCGCGAAGATGTGCTTGTGATGCCGGTCTGGACACCCGGGTCTTATTTGATCCGCGAATTCGAACGACACGTACAAAATTTCTCGGCGGTTGATGCGTCCGGCCGTGCGTTGCCGTGGGAGAAAATCAATAAGAATTCATGGCGGATCAGAACCAACAACGCGCGCGAGATTCGTGTGAAGTACCTCGTTTATGCGAACGAGCTCACGGTGCGCACGAACGAACTGAATTCGGATCACGCATTCTGGAACAACGCGGCGCTGTTGATGTATCTCGAGCGAAGTCTCACTCATGCGGTGAAGATTCACGTGAATCCCGCACCGGGCTGGAAAGTCGCCACCGGGCTGCCGCCGGTTCCCGGAGAAAAGAACACGTTTGAGGCCGAAAACTTTGACATCCTTTACGACTCGCCGTTCGAAGTCAGCGATTTCAAGCAGATCGATTTCGTCGTGCGTGGCGTGCCGCATCGCATCGTAATCGACGGCGAAGGCAATTACGACGCAACGTTGATGCGAGCTGTGGTTCAGAAGATCGTCGAAGCCGAAGTCGCGATGTTCGGCGACATTCCTTACCACGATTACACGTTCTTTCTGCATTTGCGGTCAACCGGTGGCGGCGGGCTTGAGCACTTGAATTCGACAGGCCTCGGGTTCCGGCGCTTCGGATTTTCCGACGCAAACGGTTACCGGCGATTTGGCGCGCTCGTCGCGCACGAGTTTTTTCATCTTTGGAACGTGAAGCGGATTCGTCCCGACGCGTTGGGACCGTTCGACTATTCGAAAGAGAACCACACGAAGCTCTTGTGGGTCGCCGAAGGCATCACCGAGTATTACGGCCAGTTAATGCTGCGGCGTGCCGGATTGATTTCTGACGAAGCGTACCTGGCACACATTGCGTCACAAATTCGAGATGTGCAGGATACGCCGGGCCGCAAATTGATGAGCGCTGAGGATGCCAGCTTCAATTCGTGGATCAAGGAATACCGGCCGGACGAGAATTCGATCAACTCACAGATTTCGTATTACGACAAAGGCGAACTGCTGGGGTTGCTTCTCGATCTGGAAATTCGCCGTCGCTCGAACAACGCGAAGTCGCTCGACGACGTGATGCGGATGCTCTACACCGATTTTTTCAAGAGAAACCGCAACTACACGCCGGCGGACTTTCAGAAAGTTTGCGAGACTGCGGCAGGAAGTAGTTTGGAGGACTTCTTTTCGCGTTACGTTCGCGGCACGGAGGAGCTTCCTTATAACAAGTTTCTTTCGGCCGCAGGCATTGAAGTTGAGGAAGCGGGTCTTCCGATTGAACTGGAGTTATTGAGCAGCACGCCGCCGATAAATGTGCCAACGCAGGCATATCTCGGAGCCGAACTCGAAGATAGCGGCGACTTTGTCTCCGTCAAAAACGTGCGCGCCGGTTCGGCCGCTTACGAACAAGGACTGAACGCCAAGGACCTGATTATTGCCATTGACGGAGAGCGTGCCAACACTAGTCGGTTGCTGGCATTGGTGGCAGCCAAGCGTCCCGGCGATGTCGTTCGCTTCACTGTGTTTCGCAACGACGATGTGCGCACTCTCGATATAAAGCTCGGCGGTCTAATTGCCGCTGATTTTCAAATCGTCCAATTGCCGGCGCGCTCTGAACAACAGAAACGGATTTACGATTCCTGGATGCGACAAGACAGCTTGCAGTAACCACGCCGCCCTGCCGATGCACGCACACTTCTTTCGCGCTCTGTTAACACTGTGCTTTGTCTTCGCGGTTGGCGGCCAGAGTGCTAACAGCCAGCTTGCTACGCCAAGCGGCTTAGCACCCTCACTAAGACCTCGCGCATCGCCGCGAGTCGAAACCATTCAATTTCACAGTGCGCTCGTCGGCAAGACTTTGCCTTACAACGTAATCCTTCCCGCTGACTACCGAGTGTCGTCAGCAACCCGATATCCGGTGATTTACCTGCTGCATGGTTGGGCGGGACACTACAGCGATTGGGTGACCCGCACGAATATCGTAGATTACGCCGCGCCATATCGCTTCATCGTGGTGATGCCGGAAGGAAACGACGGGTGGTACACGGACAGCGCCACAGTCGCGAGCGACAAGTATGAAAGCTACGTTCTTCAGGAATTGATTCCCGATGTGCAGCGGCGTTATCGGACGATTGAGTCCCGTTACGGCCGCGCGATCGCGGGTCTGTCGATGGGGGGCTATGGAGCGCTCAAGTTTGGACTGAAGTCGCCAGGCACGTTTGCCTTCGCGGGTTCATTAAGCGGCGCGCTGGCCGCGACGACCTGGACAGAAGAGGATCTGAAGGCGTTCAAAGAGATTAATGATTCTTTGATTGCGGCGTTTGGGGCACGCGATTCGTCGCAGCGAAAGGTGAACGACATCTTTGAAATCGCACGCGGATTGTCTGCGTCGCGCGCGGCGGCGCTTCCTTACCTTTATCTTGATTGCGGCACAGAGGATTTCTTCCTCGCGGTGAATGAACAATTCGCTGCGTTACTGAGCGAGAAGAAGATCGCACACGAGTTTCGCGAACTTCCCGGCAATCACGGTTGGCAATACTGGGATCAGCAGGTGAAAGAGCTGCTGAGGATCGCGGCGGAAAAACTTCAGGCGCGAAGGATAGGAGGGTCTCATGTTGATAGATCAAGCACTGATGACAAAGGCTCAAAAACTTTGAATTGCGATGATCCGAAAGGGTACAGCGTCGAAGAGGGGACAGTCCCGGGAACTAACTCGGTGAACATTGTCAGGGACGGCAGAGTCTTGCACACCATAAAATTACTCACCGATATGGAGCGCAATGGCTTTGGTTTTAATGAGGCGAAGAAGACTAAAGACGGCTTTGAAATATCAATTGGATACGGCTCCGTGATCTATTACAACAAGACGTTCATTTTCACGTGCAGACAGCATGAGTTTTATCTGAGCAAGATAGGAGTTGATAGTTTCAATAAGCACAACCCGGAGAAAGGGAGTAAGAAAGTTATCAGGGTGCGACCCTATGTGCGTATTGAGAAGTTCTCGATCACTGATTTTATGCTTGAGGGTGTTGCCCAACACTAAGGCAGCCCTTTGTCCTGCCTTAAAGAACCGCTTGCTTACCTCGTGGGAAACCTGAAATTGAACCGCTGATTATCGCCCGGCGACGGACGCACCCCGAACGCGCCCTGGACGATCGCGAGTTTGGCCATCAGGCGCGGCTCAGCGAACTGAAATCGATCGGCGGTGATTTGTGCGCGCTCGAAATCGAGCTTTGCCAGTGACGCGAGTTCCTGCCCGTAACGCGAGATCATCGAACCCAATTCGCTGCCCCCTTGGAGCGGCAGTTCGCCGTCGCGATAAACCTCGACTTCGAAACCATTCAGCACCTGCGCCGCGGCGAGCAACTCGTTAAGTTGGGAAATGCCCGGCTCGAGCACGTCAAAGCTGCGCTTCGGATCGATCGTCGCAAACAGGTCGGCGACGCGCAGTTGATTTTCCATGTCGCGATAATCTGTTGCGCGCTTCGTAACGAGCGCCCGTGCATCTTCCGCAAATTTGAGCGCCAGCTTCGGATTATCTTTTTGCGTGGCGCTCGCGAGGTCGGCGAGGTACTTAATGCGATCGGCATCTGAGGGTAGTGCCGCGAGTTTCGTTCTGATTTCCGCCAACTTGTCGTTCGAGACATTTGTGGCGAGCTTCTTGAAATCAATCGCTTGCGTGATTGAGTTCTTGCCATTTTCATCGAGATGATCGTTGGCGATCTGTTGAGCGCGATCGAGGTTTCCTTCGTCGATCGCCTTCTGCGCGGCTTGTCGATAGAGCGCCGATTGAATCGGTCCGGGCGCATTGCTTGCCGCCGCCGCCAGGCTCTCGCTATCGCCTTGCGTCATTACATTGCGCATCTGATTGGCAAAGTCGGCCATTGGATTGTTCATTCCCATGTCCGTCAACTTCTGTCGCACCGCCTGGCTGCGCTCAGGCAGGACTTGATCGACCTGCGTCAGCAGTCCCTGCAAATTTCGCAGCAGGTTGCGCGCGTTGTTCTGCTGGACTTGCGCGGGATCGGGTTGCTGTTGACTGTCGTCATTATCGTCACTAAACACCACCGGACTTGACCCATTACCGCCTATCATCATTCCCGTGCGAACCGTTGCGCGACGCGGACCACCGCCGCCGCCATTCGCGTTCGTGCGCGGGGTAGCACTGAGCGCTGCTGTGACCACATGATCCAATAAATCGTGATACGCCGATTGATTCAGCACCGGCACGTTGCGCACATTGTTTACGTTGCTTGCAGTTGCCGCGGTGGTGGTTGATGAGGTCGTAGTCGTTGCGATTTGCGGACCCGGGCGCAACAAATTCATAGCGAGACCGGTGGCTTGCGGGCTTGATAAGAGATTGTCAGACGTCAGCCGGCTCAGAGTTTTGTCGGTCAGCTTGTTAAAAGCTTCCTGGTCCTTCGTTTGCAGTTGCGCGAGCACGCGCGCGAGCGACGTTGGATAGTCACCCTTGTCGAGCGCCTCTGAAGCTTTCTGGTAAGCAACCTTCGGATCGGTGTTCGCGATGACGGCGAGCAGGTTCTGCTCGAGGTTATCGACTTCCGGAAATGCGCCCGGACCTCCGCCGCGTCGGCGATTGGCATTTGCAGTTACGTTCGCGGGTGGCTGCGTCTGCCGCAGCAGTTGATAACCCAATTCAGCGTCATGACGTCCCGCGGCCAGCACCAACTCCTGACGAAGCCGCGTGACCGTCTGATAGTCATCACGATCGGAGGCGTCGACCATCAACTGACTTAGCGCTCCACCGGCGTCGCTAAAAAAACCGCGCGCGCGCGCGGCGCTCCGATCCCACATCAAATCGCCGGCGATAATCTGCACGCGAATGCGATTCTCCGGCAGCTTCAACGCCTGCGCTTCACCGACAACCTGGTCAAGCAGCGTGGCGGCTTTGGCTTCGAGCTTCGCTTTGTCTTCCTGTGCCTTCGCGGCGTCAGGCGTAGTAGTGTCTTGCGCCATCGCAGCCATGGTGACGATCAAGACAGCCAAAGCGACAAAAAGGGATTGGATAATGCGATTACTCTTCATGGTTTTCCTCGAGAAAAGACGGAGAGCGACTGTGTCGCCATGTTAGACGATCTTACACACGTTTTGGTTACCCCGCGAGTTCCCAAATCTGCTGGATCGCGCGAGTGGCACGGGCGTCTCGCCCGTGGAACTCACGCGCAAGATGCGCGTGCCACCTCAAGAAATCTGTTGGATCGGCGGCGATTTGTGGGGTAAGTTGCGTGCTTTCGAATAAATGATGGAAACGCGCCTGCAAATAAACCCCGACGTTCAATCGGCCATTACCCAAAATCGAGCGGTCGTTGCGCTCGAATCGACGGTCATCGCGCATGGATTGCCGCGCCCTCAGAACCTGGAAACGGCTGCCGCAGTCGAAGCGATTGTGCGCGCAGAGGGTGCGACGCCGGCAACGATCGCCGTACTCGATAGCAAGTTATGTGTCGGCCTTAGTGACGGACAACGGCGGCTGATTGCCGATGATGCCGACGTGAAGAAACTGAGCACGCGAGATATTGCTGTCGCAGTTGCGCGTGGCTGGAATGGCGCGACGACTGTGGCCGCGACGATGTGGATTGCGCATCGCGCTGGCATTAAAGTTTTTGCGACCGGCGGCATCGGCGGCGTTCATCGCGGATCGTTACCGGACGTCTCGGCCGATCTTCCGGAACTGGCGCGTACGCCCATGATTGTCGTTTGCTCTGGCGCAAAGATCGTCCTCGACTTGCCGGCAACGCGTGAATGGCTCGAGACGCACAGCGTTACCGTCGTCGGCTATGGTTGTGACGAACTGCCGGCATTCTATTCGCGTAGTAGCAGTTTGCCGGTTGATGTTCGCTGTGACTCGCCTAACGAAGTAGCGCGAATTTTCAAAACACAACACGAGTTGAAGATCGAGTCACCATTGCTAATCACGGTGCCGGTGCCCGTTGAGGTTGAAGTCGAAAGCTCGCTGTTGCAGCGCGTGATCGACGACGCGATTGCCAAAGCAGAGCGCGAACGGATCGCGGGTCGCGATCTCACTCCGTTCCTTCTTGCCCACATGTCTCAGAGCAGCGAAGGCGCGACACTGCGCGCGAATATCGCGTTACTCGAAAACAACGCGCGCGTCGCGGCGCAGATTGCGGTGGCATTGAATCAATGAAACGCACGACGCTATTTCAAGTGACTTTGATTCTTCCTCTGATTTTTACCGCGACTGTTCCCGCGCAAGCGCAGAACCGTCGTGCGGCCATCGACTATATCGCACGTGGTACGGTGAAGATGGATGCCAACGACTTGGATGGCGCAATCGCCGACTTCACACGGGCGATTGAACTCGACCGTAACTATGCTGCCTCGTACTTCAGTCGTGGCCTTGCTCGGCGGCGCGTTTCAGACTTAGACGGTGCAATCAGCGACTTCACGAAATCGATCCAACTGAATCCGATTGCCGAGGCCTACCTCGACCGTGGCGCCGTGCGCAAGGACAAGGGCGATCGCGATGGCGCGATTGCCGACTACACCAAAGCGATCGAATTGAATGGGAAATACGCCGACGCCTATTACAACCGCGGTATCGCGCTCGACGACAGGGGTGATCACGATGCGGCGATTGCGGATTTTACGCGCGCAATTGAATTGAATCCCCAGCAGGCGCGCGCGTTTGTCGGCCGCGGTTTTGCGCGGATGCAGAAAGGCGACGCCGACAACGCACTCGCCGATTACAACAAGGCGCTGGAGTTAAACCCACAGAGTGCGCTCGCCTATTTCAATCGTTCATTTGTGTGGAAGGCGAGGGGCGACCTCGACCGAGCAATTGCGGATCTAACCAAAGACATTGAACTGGCGCCCCGAGATGAAGCCGCTTACCTCGAGCGGGGCATTCTGCGCGGGGCTAAAGGCGACTTCGACAGAGCTATCGCTGACTTTAACAGAGTCCTCGAGATCAATCCGGAGAACGCCAAAGCTTACGCGAACCGCGGAGTGATCATTCTGATGCAGGGCAAAGACACAGCCGCTCAGGATGATTTCGATCGCGCCTTCAAACTAGACAGCGGTCTCAGACCCGCAATCCAAAAGGTGATCGACGAGATCCTGAAGACGCGTAAGCCGAAGTCTTAAGGATGGCCTTGCGCTAATTGCTTTAGAAACCGTTTCGCGACTTTGCCCGCAACCGTGCCACCCAGCGAACTCACTTTTCCGCCCGCCAGAACGACTTGCGTGTGCGCGTCCACCGCGGAATAGACATACTTGGTCAAGATGTCGTGACGCAGCTCGAGAATGATGTCGGCATCGGCCGGGTCGCGCGTCAGTATCAGCCCCATCTGCGCGAACTCAGACCGCTTCATCAGCTTGTCCTCGACCACCGAAGCTTTGACCAGGAGAGCTTTCGAGCGAACGAATACCTTTCGTTGTGCGGCGCTTGTGGTAATTCTCTCCCTCGTCGCTGCGCTGTAAGAGAGTTCTTGCGCACGAGCATTGGTGGTGGTCGTAACAAACGTCGCGGCCATGACAAGTAGACTGAACACTATGGATTTCTTGAAGGTGTAAGCCCAGTACATCTAAAACCTCTTTCTGACTACAAAATTTGGCGAATGCCGATGCGGCATTTGCAACGGCAGTGCCCAAGCCGGTCTGTCAGAAATGAAAGGAAAAATCGAGATGCTTCAGCCGTGAGAGCTTCGCCTGTACAGCCAAAGTTTCACTCGACAGAGAAATCCGACACCTTTGGCCAGTGTCGTGGGAGTGCCCGCGGGATGGTTAGACTTTCACCCCTTCGATCACGCTGAACGGCGATTCGGTGGGCACGACGCGCGCCAGCCGAAAGCCGGCGGATTCGTAAAGCTGGCGAAACTCTGCTTCCGTGCGTTCGCGGCCTCCGGTCATTACGAGCATGTTCAAATCAATGAATTTCGCAAAGTGCATTTCATTACCCGGCGGAACCACAGCTTCAACCAGAATTAGTTTTCCGTTATCGGGCAGTGCGCGGTGACAGTTCTTCATGATCGAGACCGACTGTTCGTCGTTCCAATCGTGAATGATCCACTTCATGATGATCGCGTCGCCGCCTGACGGGACGGATTTAAAAAAATCGCCGCCGATAACTTCACAGCGTTCGGCGATTGTCGATGCTGCGATCTTCGGTTTGGCGCCTTCAACTACGACCGGAGCGTCGAAAAGAATGCCATGCATATTCGGGTGTCGCGTGAGAATTGAAGTAATCAAGCCGCCGTGTCCGCCACCGACATCAACGATCGTGTTGATGCCGGGGAAGTCATAAGCGCCGTGCAAAGCCTCCTGCGCTTGGGCAGTCATGCCACTCATCGCGTCGTTGAAAATCTGAGCATTGTCGGGATGTTTAGCGAAGAACTCCCACACCGGTTCGCCGAAGGCTTTATCGAAAGCGATCCCACCGGTGCGCACGCTGTGCAGTAGCTCGCCCCAGGCGGGATAGTGTTCCTCGCCAAGCTCAGTCATCGCGAAAGCGCGAATCGATCCGGGCACGTCGCTGCGCAGCGTTTCCGACATCGGCGTGTTGCCGAAACGGTAGTCATCGGTCTGGGTCAAGACATTGACTGCGGCAAGTGCGCGCAAGACGCGAAAGAGCGACGGCGCGTGCGTGTTCGTGACGGTCGCGAGTTCATCGGCAGTTTTCGCCCCATCTTTCAGCAAATCGGGAATTGCGAGTTTTGCTGCGACATAAACGCAGCGCGCGATCCAGAAGCCGGAAATCAGTTGTAACATCTGGAGCGGCGGCGGAATTTCTTTGGTAGTGGCGGTGGCGTTCATCATTCCCCTGTTCGTTTGCGAGTTTTTGGAAGTCGGATGTTACCGAACCCGAGGTCACCTCGGCAAATTACGAGGTGACATCTGTGTTCGGGCGAATAAACTCAGGTGTGTTAAGCTCTGAGCAATTCAACAAACAAGATTCTTTACGGATTCAAAGGAGGAATTATGGCTGACGAGGATAACACTTGTAAGAATCCCGCTTGCACGTGCCCACCGGCGGACGACGGCAAATACTGCAGCGCGTCATGTGAAGGCGCAGGCAAAACGATCGAGATCGATTGCGATTGCGGCCACGACGCTTGTCAGGGTAATTTCTGAGCATCGCGCGGAAACCCGACCGTGAGGGAGGGTGCAATCGACACGATTTCAGTTTCGCTGACGCTTCGCGATCATGGTCGCGAGGCGTTCGGCCATTGTCGGATCCAGCGCGCGCAGTTTCTGTTGTTGCTCTTGGGCTCTCTTAACATCTCTGAGCATCAAGCACGTAAGCGAATAATTGAAGTAGAACGAAGGGTCTCCGGGCGCGAGGCTGATCGCCTTTTCGTGAAAGGGAACAGCTTCGCGCGCGCGGCCTGATTTCGAAAGCGAAACGGCCAGGCTGTCGTACGCCAAAGCGAAGTCGGGAAAGTCGCGGATCAAAATGCGATAGATGAACTCGGCGTACTTCATCTGTCCCATCCGATCGTAAGTCACTCCCATGTTGTAGCGCGCTCTCAGATACTTCGGATCGAGCTCTACGGCTTTCTGAAACGCCTGCAGCGCCGGCTGGAACTGTTTCATCTCGCCGAGAGCTTCGCCCAGGTTGTTGATTGCTTCGGCAGAAGTCGGATCGAGCGCGACTGCTCTACGATATGCCGCGGCTGCCTCTTCAAACCTACCGATCATCATGGAAATGTTGCCGACCGCCACATGGGCCGACGCCGCGACTTGTGGCGAGCCCGCCGCCACGACTGTGATCGTCTGGTAAGCCTTAATCGCATCGTCATAACGGCCTTGTTGGTGTGCGACTTGCGCAACTCGGCTCAGTCGTTGCGCTTCGCGAATCGCATCGGACTGCGTCTGGGCCATTGCGGAACTGCAGAGCAGCAGAGCGAAACCAAGAATGGCCAAACGATTCGCGACGCTCAGGCAGAGTTGTGTGCGTTTTCTTAACAAGAAATCCGACCTCTGAGGTAGGAAAAGAGATAATTTGCCGAAAGATCTGGGAAACCTTTTGGTATTGGCAATGTTAATATCCCGTAAAGTTTCAGTCCAAAATCACCCGGGTCAACAAGGAGGCGCCCGAATGACGAGAGTTTTTCTCTTGCTCCTGGCCGCACTGATTTGTGCTCCAGCTGCGTTCGCGCAAAGTAGCGACAAAGACTATTCGTTCTACGAGTTCTATGTTGGTTATGCCCACATGCGCGCCTATAACAATGCCGATCATTTTGATCGCGGCGGAAGGGCCACTTTTAACGGCAGTTGCGTCGATCTGATCGATGACCGCACTGGCTATAACGGCTTCACTGCGGAGTTCAATCAGAACGTGCATCGGAACATAGGAATCGTAACCAGCTTTACCGGCACCTTCGACGATGTTGGGTATGTCGACAGGCTTAGCGGCCGCACGTTCGACGCGAGTGTGCAACGATACGATTTGATGATTGGTCCGCGGTTCAATTGGCGCACGCACGCAGTCACGCCGTTCGCGCACGCTCTATTTGGCGTTACGCATCTCCGCGCAAGTTTTGATACGCCGCTCTCGTCAGGAAAGAAGACTGACACGGGATTCGGAATGGCGCTCGGTGGCGGCTTAGACATTCACGCGGCCGAACATGTCGACATTCGCCCGATCATGTTCGATTACGTACCAAGCTGGCTCGACAGTAGGCGGCAGGACAATTTCCGCGCGGGGGCCGGAATTAAGATCAAGTAGGCAGTTAGAGCGGGCGGGTTCTATCACGGCTTAACGAGACCCACCCGCTCACGCAGGTGGTTCCGACAAAGCCAAAAACTGCGCCGCCAATTTTGGTCCGACGCCTTCGTCTTCATGCTTGAAAAAGACGAAAGCGTCTTTCCATTTCTGTCCCTTCACCCGCTGCATCCAACTTTTCAAGTCATCATCGGAGTAAGCCGTTCGCCGCAGCCTCAGATAACCCCAATCGGCCGTTGCGATGATCGACGTGAGCGGCTTTTCGTCCGTGTCGGAAACTACGAGGGCGCTGTTTTTGCCGCGCAACAAGTCAACCGTCTCATCGTCGAGCCAGGACTCATGACGAAATTCGAAAGCGGTGTGCGTGTTTGGCGGTAAACAATCCAGGAATTCGCGCAGCCTGTCAGTATCTTTCTTCGAATTTGGCGGAAGCTGAAACAGGACCACGCCCAACCGGTCGCCAAGCAAAGCCGCAGTCTCCATCAGGTACTTTGTTTCTTCGGCGCAGTTCTTTAGCCGTTTAATGTGTGTGATTCGCTGCGTCGCTTTGATCGAGAACCGAAAACTCTCGGAGACCTGTTCCTTCCAATTCTCAACCATACCTGGCTGCGGCAGGCGGTAGAAGGTGTTGTTGATTTCTACTGCAGGCAGGCGGCGCGAGTAGTAGGACAACATCTCTTTCGCTGGCAAATCCTCAGGATAGAAGTTCCCCTTCCATTCCTTGTAGCTATAACCGCTGGTGCCGACGAGAAGATTCATAGCGAACGGGTTATCCGCAGATTACGCAGATTAGTCAGAGAGCCATAAAAGCCATAAGAGTCACAAAGAAGGTCGAATGATCCCGTCTCTCGTTGCCAGTCTATTCGTTCCTTTCTGAGTTTTTTCGTGGCTAATTGTTCTGCGTAATCTAGGGATAAGTTCATCTTCACGAAATCAAGCGCGCGATGAGAAAAGCCGCGCCTGCCGCGACGCTCCCGATCAGCGCCGTTTGCAAAGCGCTGCGGGTTGGTCGCGTGCCGGTATACCGGCCCTTCACAAAGCCAAAGACCAGGAGCGCCAGCAGTGTCAAAGTCACCGAAAGTAGAAGGGCTGTGCCCACGGCGATGTTTTTGAAAACCGCCGCGGCGATGTATGGCAGCAAAGGCACCAATCCACCGACGGCGTACGAACCGCCAATCGTCAGCGCGCTGGCGAACGCGCGTTTGGGATCCGGCTTCTCCAGTCCCAATTCGAAACGCATCATGAAGTCAACCCACTTCTTGTGATCTTTCGACAGTGCTTCGACGATCGGCGCACTTTCTTTGTAAGTCAGGCCATATGACTTAAACACCTGGGCCACTTCGCGCATTTCTTCATCAGGAATCTCGATCACTTCGCGTTTCTCGCGCTCACGCTCTTTCGCATAGTGTTCGGCGTCGCTTTTAGCTGCGAGATAACCGCCCAGCCCCATCGCGATCGACCCGGCGGCAATTTCCGCGAAGCCGGCTGTGACAATGATGCTCGCGGAATCGATCGCACCGGTCAGGCCGGCGGCCAACGCAAACGGAACAGTCAGCCCGTCAGACATTCCAATGACGATGTCGCGGACAGTTTCACCGGCGGTGAAATGGCGTTCTACGTGACGAGTCTGTGGCATAGTCGAGTGTTGAGTCTTAATTCAAGTTCAGAGAATCATTTTCCATCTTAAAACTTTCCAATCAATATCAAGACTCCAATTACAACGAACGCCGCTCCCGCAGCTCGCTTAATCCATTCCAGTGGCAAATAGTGTCCCAATACAGTACCGAGCAGGATGCCAATCGCCGAAACCGCAGCCAGAGCAACCGACGCGCCGATGAAGACTTCCCACGGCCGCTTCTTCTCAGCGGCCATAGTCATTGCGGCCAACTGTGTCTTGTCGCCCATCTCAGCCAGAAAAATGACCCCAAACGTCGTCAGCAATACCCGCCAGTCCATGCTCGCTCCTTCCAATTGCCGCCAGCGAAAATAATTGATTGCGCAATTCATGTAAGGCACAATTGCGCATCTGTCAATTACTTCGCGCTGCCACGCGGCCCATCGAGACGTCTATGGCAGAAGCCGCCAAAGAATTCTTAGGAACTAAACGGTTCAGTGTAGCTCGCAAACTCGGTGCGGGCGGGATGGGTGTAGTTTATGAAGCCGTCGATCAACTCACCAATAAAACTGTCGCGCTCAAGACGCTGAGCCGGACCGAGCCGGAGCACATTTATCGCCTGAAACGTGAGTTTCGCGAGCTCGCCGACGTATCGCATCCAAATCTTGCCGCGCTCTACGAGTTGATGTCCGAAGGTCGTCATTGGTTTTTTACGATGGAACTGGTGCGCGGCGTCACGTTTACGCAATACGTGCGGCCACACCTTGAAGATAGTTTCGATGGCGATTCAACAATATTTCGCGATGACGAGCGCGTGCCTTCTGAAGCAGACACAGTGGAATTCGACAGCTCGAAGTTAATCTACGATTCCGCCGAAGTGGCCTCTTCCGCCGAAGCCCCGCCGATTTCTTTTTACGAATTGGATGAATCACGTCTGCGTCCTGCCTTGCGTCAATTGGCGGAAGGCGTGCATCACCTGCACGAGCTAGGCAAGCTGCATCGCGACATCAAGCCGTCCAACGTGCTTGTTACTGGTGAAGGGCGTGTCGTCATTCTTGATTTTGGTCTTGTCGAAGATGTCGAACCTGCGGCGCGTGACACACTGCTGGTCGGTACGCCGGATTACATGTCACCCGAACAAGGGGCCCAGTTCCCCATTTCACGCCCGAGCGACTGGTACAGCGTCGGCGTGATCTTGTACGAAGCTTTGACGGGGAGACTGCCATTTACGGGCAGGTCGTTCGAAGTCGTACTGCGAAAGCAAACCCGACGACCGATTCAACCTCGGGAAATCAATCCACGAGCACCACAGGATCTGAGCGACCTTTGCATGAATCTGCTGCGGAGGAACCCGAAAAACCGTCCACGGGGCCGCGACGTAGTGCGCGCGCTCACTGCGGGCCGCTCTCCCTTTTTCTTGCCGTCTCCAGCAAAACCTACGCGTGAGACCGCTTTTATCGGACGAGAGCTTCAGCTTGCGGATTTGCACGACGCGTTTCGCCGTATGCTCGCAGGCAAGGGCGTGTCGGTTTACGTGCGCGGCGTATCCGGAATGGGAAAGAGCACCCTCGTGCAGACGTTTCTGGATGAACTGAAGCAGCAGCAACAGGACGTATTGGTTCTTCAAGGTCGTTGCTATCAGCGCGAGTCTGTTCCGTACAAAGCCCTCGACGGCGTCGTTGACAGTTTGACGCGTCGTCTGGCCTCGATGTCGCGAGAAAGAGTTCAGCCGCTGATTCCACCTAACGCGCCGGCGTTAGCGCGTGTCTTTCCGGTGATATTGCAAGTAGATGCGATCTTCGACGAGCGTGCTGCACATCGTGAGTCTGCTGACCTGTTCACCTTGCGTCGTCATGCGTTCGGCGCGTTGCGAGAAATGCTGTCACGTCTTTCTTTGAGCCGGCCACTGATCATCTGGATTGACGATTTGCAGTGGGCTGATGCGGACAGCATCCGGCTGCTGGAAGATGTCGTGCGCCCTCCTGATCCTCCTCCACTTCTCTTGATTGCCAGCTATCGCGCCGAGGACGTTGAATCAAAACCTTTTCTCAAGCAGTTGATGCAAGACACAGGCACTGAGTCCGTTCGCGAGATCAAGCTCGAACGATTGAGCGATACCGAAGCTGCGGAACTCGCACTGTCGTTGTTATCCGGTCCGACACTAAACGCGTCCGCTTTCGTCCACGATATCGTACGCGAAGCAGGCGGCAATCCGTTTTTGCTTGAACAGCTTTGTCACTACGCGTCGATCGGGGAACGGCCGGGCGCCGCCGGCATCAGCCTCGCGACGATGCTGCAAGAGCGCATCGATCAACTGCCCGACGGGTCACGCGCGTTGCTGAACATGCTCGCGGTGGCAGCGCGGCCGGTAGATCAGGACATAGCGTTTGCCGTCTGCGAAATTGAGCGTGACGACTCGCAAATTCTGAATGCGGTACGCGCGGCGCAATTTGTACGCAGTGCCGGCGGCGCCTACGGCATTGAGCTCTATCACGATCGGATCGCCGAAACACTTAGTCTCTTGCTGTCAGATGAAGAGCGT